>Ga0075123_10000739_pt1 | contig 16831 bp, 10 predicted proteins | sample AntAceMetag02UKX_FD_69808 | JGI IMG/M metagenome (GOLD analysis project Ga0075123, IMG submission 69808) | Saline lake microbial communities from Ace Lake, Antarctica - Antarctic Ace Lake Metagenome 02UKX | ecosystem: Environmental > Aquatic > Non-marine Saline and Alkaline > Saline | place... | reverse complement strand
CACATATGGTTTTGCCGTATGAATCTTCCTGGCCCACTATGGATACATTAAAGTTTGTTTTTTCTTCAAGTGATTATCAGGATACACTTGGTAATATTGGTGCTGGAAATGTATTAAAAGTAGATGATATACAGCTTTGGTATAGTACACCAACAACATTAACAGTTGATGCAGGACCAGCACAAAGTTTTATTTGCGGAGATTCAGTATTGATGAATTCAAGTTTAGTTTATTCAGGCAATGGTAATATTTCTTATTCATGGTCGCCAACAGCAGGTTTGTCAAATCCAAGTATTCCAAACCCTTATGCGAAACCTAATGTTACTACAACCTATACATTAAATATATCAGATGGAAGTTTAACAGCAAGCGATAATGTTGTAATTAGCACTTCTTCACCAAATTACAATATTGCTTTCTCTGAAAACCAACATATCTTTATTTCCCCTCCATTTAACGTTTTATTTGTTAATAATACACCAAGTCCATCAAATTATGATTTTGTCTGGTCATTTGGTGATGGAACATATTTTCAGGGAGTAAATCCACCTATCCACACTTATCCTGCAAACGGAACTTATGATGTTGCATTAGTGGCAATCCATAAAATTACCGGATGTTCTGATACTTTATTTAAACCGGGATGGGTTGTTTGTACCGGTGGACAAAATTGTACTCATACAGCTGTTTTAAACCAAAGTGGTACTTTATATGGTTGTGCAGGTGATTCTGTTAAATTATCAGTTGTTGATTCAACTGGATTTACTTTTCAATGGAACTGGAATGGAATGCCAATTATGGGAGCTGATGATTCAATTTATTATCCAAAATATAATGGGACTTATTCTGTAACTGTTTTTCTTAATGCTTGCCCTGTAATAAGCGCACCGGTACAAGTTTATTTTAATCCCGGTCCTCCAAAACCAATAATAACTGCAAGTGGAATAATTGCACCATGTAGCAGTGACAGTATTCAACTAACTGCACATTCAATAAATACAACTCTATTGTGGTCAACAGGACAAACAACTTCTACAATTTGGGTTTCTCAGTCAGGAAGTTATTTTGTTACTGCAACTGCAACCAATGGTTGTTCTACAGTTTCCAACCCTTTTAATGTTAATGCATCCTTGTTAGCTACTCCTGAAATTTGTATAGTTTCAGTTGATACTGCAATAAATGAAAATATTATTATTTGGAACAAACCTGTCAGCAATATGATTGATTCATTTAAAGTTTATAAAGAAACCTATATGGCTGGTGTTTATGCTGAACTTATTGCAAAGCCTTATGATTCCTTGAGCTATTATCTCGATACAGCTTCTCAACCGGGAGTTAGGTCAGAGAGATATAAAATTTCGGCTGTTGACACTTGTGGAAATGAAAGTATCTTAAGTGATTTTCATAAAACAATGCACCTGACAATTAATCAGGGATTAGGAGGTACTTATAATTTGATTTGGGAAAACTATGAAGGATTTCCTTTTACATATTATAAAGTTTACAGAGGAACTACTGTTGGGGGAGTTGTAGTTATTGATTCTATACCATCAAATATTACAACATACACAGACTTGAATCCTCCTGCAGGAGTAAATTATTATATGATTGATGCTATTCCACCCGGACCCTGCAATGCTTCGAAAGTTAATACTAATTATAATTCATCTCGTTCCAATATTGCCGATAATATCATATTTGTAGGATTTGATGAAATTTATAGAGATAATATTAATTTGAATATTTATCCTAATCCCAACAAAGGGAACTTTATGATTGACATCAGAACTATCCAAAATGATAAAGTAAATATTAAGGTTTTAAACATTCTTGGTGTAACTGTTTATAATGAAAACAATGTAAACGTAAATGGACAATATCAAACATACGTAAACCAAAATACTTTTAATAGCGGAATTTATTTTGTTTTAGTTCAAAGTGAATCCGGTAGTATGATTAAGAAAGTAATTGTTCAAAAATAATATTTTATTTGTAATATATATATATATATATTTATATTTATATTTATTTGTGATAATAATAGAATTTTTGTATTATTGCCATGATTTAAGAAAATCTTTTAATGGGTTCTGAGATTATTTTAAATCAAAATAGAAAAAATGAATTTTTAGAACCTACTATAAATTATTTAATCATGATGAAATTATCAAAAAATATTATAATAAAAGGGTGTTTTTTAATTATGTTTTTATTGCAAATATGTAATTTACACTCTCAGTCTTATCCTGTATGGGAGGCGTATCAACATGCTGAAAGCCCAGGTTCAAATTATATTACAATAAATACAATATCCGGTACAGTTGATGGTGATATGTTGCTTCTAGCAGTTATTCTTGATAAAACTGCCTATTTAACTATAGATTATCCTGTTTCTGGTTGGAGCCAATTAGCGACTTTAACTAGTACTGATGGTAATATAGGTATAGAAATGTATTATAGGATTGCTGACAACGAACCTGTAGGAAGTTATCAATTTAGTCTTAATAATAGTATTACTTCAGGTTATAATGCTTGTTTAAATAGAATTTCAAATGTAGGTTCATTTAATTTTTTTGGCGGTACATCCGGTGATGATCAGGTGAGTTATGTTAGAGCACCATCAATAACCACCACTGTGGACAATGATTTGATTCTGTGTTTTTTTGGTAATTTGACTAACACATATTATACACCACCTTCGGGTCTAACTGAACCATATGATGAGCCATATCTATATGATGTAGAAACCAAATCCTTATCTAATATGATGAGTTGGTTCAATCAAGCAACACATGGCGCTACTGGAGATCAAGATGCACTCCCTGTAAGTACACCTTATTCTAGTTGGGTAGGATATACAATTGCAATTAATGCAGTCGGTACTTTGCCAATTCAATTATTAAATTTTAATTGCAATTATGATGATAAACATGTTCTAATTGATTGGGAAACAGCTTCTGAGACTAATAATGATTATTTTTCAATTGAACGTTCAAAGGATTGCAAAAACTGGGAATTAATTGAAAACATTAAAGGTGCAGGAAATTCAATATCAAAACTAAATTATAATACAATAGATTATCAACCTCTTTCTGGTGTTTCTTATTATAGACTTAAACAAACAGATTATGATGGGAAATTCACATATTCTATGATTGTTTCAGTAAATGCTAATGAGAATATTATTACTAGAGTTTATCCAAATCCTAATAAAGGAAACTTTATTATAGATATCAAAACTTTCAATGATGATAAAGTTGACATTAAAGTTATGAATATACTGGGTTCTTGTGTTTATGAAGAAAACAATGTTAGTTTGCAAAATTCTTACAAAACAAATGTAAACCTTGAAGGATTTAACTCAGGTGTTTATTTTGTTATAATTCAAAGCAAAGAAAGCAGAACGGTTAAAAAACTTATTATTCAAAAATAATGGATAATCAGCAAACTTAAATTTACTTAGAGTCGGATAAATTATTATTCGACTTTTTTTATTGATGAATTATTTGATTATTTAACTTTCCATTTAAATCATTTTTCGGTAATTGTATTATAAAGAGTGAAATTAATATCTTTGCAAAAAATATTATTATGCGGATAATAATAATTATTTGTATTTAAAATTTTTAAATTTAATATATCAATAGGAGAAAAAATGAATATCAAAAAAAGAGTTTATACTTTTGGTAATAAAAAAGCCGAAGGCAGAACTGACATGAAAAACCTTCTCGGAGGTAAAGGTGCTAATCTTGCTGAAATGAATTTAGTGGGTATTCCTGTACCTCCAGGCTTTACAATTACAACAGAAGTTTGTACAGAATATAATCAAAAAGGAAAAGAAGAAGTTATAAAACTTTTAAAAGATGAAGTTAATATAGGAATTGAATATATAGAAAATGTTATTGGAACCAAATTTGGCGACAAAGAAAACCCCTGTCTTGTTTCGGTTCGTTCTGGAGCGAGAGTTTCTATGCCCGGAATGATGGATACAGTTTTAAACCTTGGATTAAACGATGATGTTGTTGAAGGAATTGCTAAAAAAACTAATAATGAAAGATTAGCATGGGATTCTTATCGCAGATTTGTTCAAATGTATGGAGATGTTGTGCTTGGAATGAAACCTGCTTCTAAAGAAGATATCGACCCTTTTGAAGAAATTATGGAAAGTGTCAAGGAAGAAAAAGGAATAGAAGAAGATACAGAATTTTCGGTTGACGATTTAAAGGACTTAGTGATTAAGTTTAAAAAAGCTGTTAAAGTTGTAACAGGTCATGATTTTCCTGTTGACCCATGGGAGCAACTTTGGGGAGCAATTATAGCAGTGTTTGATAGCTGGGAAACAGAGAGAGCTATTTATTATAGAAAAATTAATGGAATCCCCGGTGATTGGGGAACTGCTGTAAATGTTCAGGCAATGGTATTTGGAAATATGGGTGAAGATTCTGCTACTGGTGTTGCTTTTACCAGAGATGCCGGCACAGGCGAAGAACTTTTCAATGGTGAATATTTAATTAATGCACAAGGTGAAGATGTTGTTGCAGGAACTCGAACTCCTCAACAAATTACTAAAGAGGGTTCTATCAGATGGGCAAAATTGGCAATTGTTTCCGAAAGTGAAAGAAGTGAAAAATATCCTTCTCTTGAAGAAACTATGCCTGAAGTTTATAAAGAACTTTTTAAAATTCAGCAAAAACTTGAATTGCATTATAAAGATATGCAAGACCTTGAGTTTACTATCCAAAACAAAAAATTGTGGCTTCTGCAAACCAGAAATGGTAAACGAACAGGTGCCGCTATGGTTAAAATTGCAATGGATATGTTAGACGAGAATTTAATAGACGAAAAAACTTCTCTTTTGAGAGTTGAACCAAATAGGTTAGATGAATTGTTACATCCAGTGTTTGATGAAGAAGCAATGGAAAATGCAAATGTTATTGCAAAAGGATTGCCTGCTTCGCCCGGAGCAGCTACCGGACAGATTGTGTTTTTTGCTGATGATGCTGAAAAATGGTCATTAGATAAAAAGGAAGTAGTTTTGGTTCGTATAGAAACTTCTCCCGAAGACTTAAAAGGAATGCATGTTGCAAATGGAATTTTAACAGCTCGTGGTGGAATGACTTCTCATGCAGCAGTTGTTGCAAGAGGAATGGGGAAATGTTGTGTTTCCGGTGCAGGGAGTGTAAAAATTAATTATAAAACTCGTACTCTAACTGCCAATGGCAAAGTTTTCAAAGAAGGTGATTGGATTTCTCTGAACGGTTCAAAAGGAGAAGTTTATGAAGGAAAAATTGAAACAATTAACCCAAAACTTAGCGATAATTTTGATAAACTAATGAAACTTACTGATAAGTATGCAAAAATGCTTGTTAGAACAAATGCTGATACTCCTCATGATTCTCAAGTTGCCAGAAACTTTGGTGCCCAAGGTATTGGTTTATGTCGTACAGAACATATGTTTTTTGAAGGTGACAGAATTAAAGCAATGCGTGAAATGATACTTGCTGATGATGAAACTGGAAGAAGAAAAGCATTAGAAAAACTTTTACCTATCCAACGTTATGATTTTGAAGGTATTTTTGAAGCTATGCATGATTTACCCGTTACTGTTAGACTACTTGACCCACCTTTACATGAATTTGTTCCTCATGAAGAAGAAAATCAAAAAGATATGGCTGATGAAATGGGTGTGTCTGTTGAAGAAATCAAAAGAAAAGTTGATGACCTTGCTGAGTTTAATCCAATGTTAGGACACAGAGGTTGTCGTTTAGGAAATACATATCCCGAAATCACTGAAATGCAGGCCAGAGCAATCATCGAAGCTGCACTAAATTTGAAAGAAAAAGGAATTAAGGCAATTCCTGAAATAATGATTCCTTTGACTGGCTCTGAAAAAGAATATAAAATGCAGGAAGATATTGTTAAAAGAATTGCAAATACTGTTTTCACTGAAAGAAATGATAAAATAGAATATTTAGTTGGAACAATGATTGAAATTCCAAGAGCTACATTAGTTGCAGACAAAATAGCCGAAACTGCTGAATTTTTCTCATTTGGAACAAACGACCTTACTCAGATGACTTTTGGGTATTCAAGAGATGATGCAGGTTCATTTTTGCCTATTTATATTGAAAAAGGTATTTTAAAGAATAATCCTTTTGAAGTTCTTGACCAAACCGGTGTTGGACAATTAATAAAAATAGGAATTGAACGTGGAAGAAGCACAAATCCTAAACTTAAAGTTGGAATTTGTGGTGAGCATGGTGGTGAACCTAGTTCAGTAGAATTTTTCTACTCTGCGGGAATGAACTATGTAAGTTGTTCTCCTTTCCGAGTTCCTATTGCAAGATTAGCAGCAGCTCATGCAGCAATTAAGGAAGATTAATAATTGAGAAAATATCTCTTATTTGAAAGTCATAGGATGAATTGCATTTGTAGAGACAATTCATGAATTGTCTCTACATTAAATGATTTATTTGTTAATTATAAATTCATTTCTGGTTATTCTGAACTATCTGTTGTCGGATAATAATTAACAATCTCATTTATATTCTTTTAAACTGTATAAAAATATATTTTTAACCAAAAAGAAAATAGAATTTAAATATTAAATTATAGTAATATAGTAATTTTATTTATTATTTTTGCATATTAATAATTAAAAAAAATAAAAAATTATGGCACAACAAGAAGAAGTAAATTTAAAAAAAGTAGTACCAATTGTGGCTATTGTGATTGTAATCATAATACTTATAGTTTTTGGTAACAAGATGATGGTTAATATTAAAGCAGGACATGGCGGAGTGATATTTAAAATGTTTAGTGGTGGAGTGGATGTTGATAAAACTTATGGGGAAGGATTTCATCTAATTGCACCATGGAACAAAATGGTTGTTTATTCTTTATTACAACAGGAAAGAGCAGAAGAAATGAGAGTTTTATCTTCTAACGGACTGGAAATTGCTGTTGATGTATCTTGTTGGTTTTTACCTAAGGTTGATAAATTAGGATATTTACATCAAAAAATTGGAATTATTTATTCTGATAATGTTGTAATTCCAAGTCTTAGATCTGCTGCAAGAAGTGTTATTGGAAGATATACTCCCGAAGAAATATACTCTACAAAAAGAGATGCAATTCAAGACGAAATTTATATTGAAACTAAAAAAATTCTTGATAAAAAATACATTCAAATAAACAAGGTTTTGATACGTTCTATTATTTTGCCACCAACAATAAAATCAGCAATTGAAAGTAAACTTAAACAAGAACAATTATCTCTTGAATATGAATTTAAACTGGCAAAAGCAAAAAAAGAAGCAGAACGTCAAAAAATTGAAGCTAAAGGAAAAGCTACTGCAAATAGAATTATTAGCCAAAGTTTAACTGATAAAATATTACAGGAAAAAGGTATTGATGCAACTTTGGAACTTTCAAATTCACCAAATTCGAAAGTTATTGTTATTGGTAGTGGAAAAAATGGACTTCCTTTGATACTGGGAGGTGATAAATAATATTTACTTCTGATAATTAAAATTATATAACAAAGTGATTTATGTTTACAGATAAATTTAATGTCTGTGAGAATGTTTTTTGATTTTAAAGAATTTCCTTTTTAAAGAAAACAATAAATCATTTTGTTTTTAAATTTGCAAAAAAATATATATGAAAATTACTGTAGTTGGAACAGGGTACGTTGGTTTGGTAACAGGTGCATGTTTTGCAGAAGTTGGAATTGATGTAACTTGTGTTGATATCGATAAAACAAAAATCGATAATTTAAACAAAGGAATAATTCCAATTTGGGAGCCGGGATTAGAAAAAATGGTTAACCGTAATGTTGAAAAAGGCAGACTGCATTTTATTACAAATTTAGCAGAAACTATTGATGATTGTGAAGTTATTTTTAGTGCTGTTGGAACTCCTCCCGATGAAGATGGAAGTGCAGACTTGAAATATGTTCTTGATGTTGCTCGTGAAGTTGGAAAAAACATGAAGGACTATATTTTGATAGTTACAAAAAGTACTGTTCCTGTTGGAACTGCTGAAAAAGTTAAGAAAGCTATACAGGATGAATTAGATAAACGTGGAGTTGATATAGATTTTGATGTTTCTTCAAATCCGGAGTTTCTGAAAGAAGGTGATGCTTTGAATGATTTTTTGAAACCCGACAGAATTGTGGTTGGTGTTGAATCGGAGAAAGCTGAAAATATTTTCAAGAAGCTTTATAAACCTTTTACTATGAATGGTCATCCAATAATTTTTATGAATATTCCTTCGGCTGAGATGACAAAATATACAGCTAATGCAATGCTCGCAACTAAGATTAGCTTTATAAATGATATTGCAAACCTTTGCGAAATTCTTGGTGCAAATGTTAATATGGTAAGAAAAGGCATTGGCTCAGATAGAAGAATTGGACCTTATTTTATTTATCCCGGAACAGGATATGGTGGTTCATGTTTCCCAAAAGACGTAAAAGCTCTTATTAAAACTGCAGATGAAAACAATTATTCCTTAAGAATTTTAAAATCTGTTGAAGATGTTAATGAAGACCAAAAATCAAGATTATTTGAAAAAGCATTAAAATATTTTGATGGAGATTTAAAAGGCAAAAAAATTGCAATTTGGGGATTGTCGTTTAAACCGCAAACAGATGATATGCGTGAAGCTCCTGCTTTGGTTCTTATTGATAAACTCATTGAAGCCGGAGCTATTGTTAAAGCCTACGACCCTGTTGCAATTAACGAAAGCAAAAGAAAAATTGGTGATAAAATTCAATATTCAAAAGACCAATATGAAGCAGTTATTGATGCAGATTGTTTGATGCTGGTTACTGAATGGCCTGAATTCAAATTTCCAAACTTTAAGGTGATGAAAAAGTTGATGTCAAAATATGTTATTTTTGATGGAAGAAATGTTTATGACGGCAAAGAGTTAAAAACAATGGGTTTTGAGTATTTTGATATTGGAAATTTCCCTGTTTAATTTTATATAAAAAATATTAATAAATGAGAAAAAGGATATTAGTTACAGGCGGTGCCGGTTTTCTTGGCTCTCATCTTTGTGAACGTCTTCTAAACGATGGAAACGAAGTTATTTGTCTTGATAATTACTTTACAGGACAAAAGAAAAATGTAATTCATTTAATTGAAAATCCATTTTTCGAAATCATTCGTCACGATGTTACAATGCCTTTTTTTATTGAAGTTGATGAAATTTATAATATGGCTTGCCCAGCTTCGCCAATTCATTACCAGTTTAATGCCATTAAAACCATTAAAACTTCTGTGATGGGGGCAATTAATATGCTCGGCTTAGCAAAAAGAACTAAAGCTAAAATTTTACAAGCATCAACAAGTGAAGTTTATGGAGACCCCGATGTTCACCCTCAAAAAGAAACTTATTGGGGAAATGTTAATCCAATTGGAATCAGGGCTTGTTATGATGAAGGCAAAAGATGTGCTGAATCGCTTTTTATAAATTATCACAGACAAAATGATGTGCTAATAAAAATTGCCAGAATTTTCAATACTTACGGTCCGAGAATGCATCCCGATGATGGTAGAGTTGTTTCTAACTTTATTATTCAAGCGTTAAAAAATCAGGATATTTCAATTTTTGGTGATGGCAAACAAACTCGAAGCTTTTGTTATGTTGACGATTTGGTTGACGGATTGATTAAATTAATGAATACCGGAAATGATTTTACAGGACCTGTTAACATTGGCAGTCCCAATGAATTTACTATTCTTGAATTAGCAGAAATTGTTATAAAACTTACCGGCTCAAAATCGAAACTTATTTATCAGGCTTTACCGGAAGATGACCCTATGCAACGTCAACCGGATATTGCTAAAGCAAAAGAAGTATTAGATTGGCAACCTACAATTAATTTGGAACAAGGTCTTTTGAAAACAATTAATTATTTTAAGGGAATAATATAAATGACAAAAATTCTTATTACAGGTAGTAAAGGACAGCTTGGAAGTGAAATTTTGGAGTTAGCACCAAATTATCATGATTACAGTTTTTATTTTACCGATGTTGAACAGCTTGACATTACAAATAAAAATAAAGTTGATGAATTTGTTTCAAGAAACAATATAAACATTATTATAAATTGTGCAGCTTACACCGCCGTTGATAATGCTGAAACAGACAAAAAAAATGCGAAATTGCTGAATGTTACGGCAGTAAAATATCTTGCTCAAATTTCTGCTAAATACGATATTTTGCTTGTTCATATTTCTACTGATTACGTTTTTAACGGAATGGCTCACACACCTTATAAAGAAACAAGCCCGGTGTTTACAAATTCTGTTTATGGAAAAACAAAACTTGATGGCGAAAATGAATTAATGGAATTTGCTACTAAAGCAGTTATAATTAGAACATCATGGCTTTATTCTTCTTATGGAAAGAATTTCTTAAAAACCATGATAAAATATGGAAAAGAAAAAGAACAACTAAATGTAGTTTCTGACCAGATAGGAACACCAACTTATGCAGCCGACCTTGCTAAAACTATTCTCGACATTTTGCCGAAAATTGCTGATATTGAAGAAACAGAAATATATCATTATTCAAATGAAGGTGTTGCAAGCTGGTATGATTTTGCAATAGAAATTATGAGTATTGCTAAAATAAAATGCAAAATAAATCCTATTGAAACAAAAGATTATCCTTTGCCGTCACCACGTCCACAATATGGCATTCTTAATAAATCAAAAATTAAAAAAGAACTTGCTATTGAGATTCCATATTGGAAAGATAGTTTGAAAAAATGTATTGAGAAAATTCTATTATAAAAAAACATATTTTTTGATTATTAAATTTTTGCTTAATTTCAATTGAGCAAATCCGAAACGAATAACAATTAACGAAATTCTTTCATAATGAATACAACAATTGACAAAGCAATTCTTGAAAGAGTCAAAGTTTGGCTTGAAGGAAACTATGATTCCGAAACAAAAAAAGAAATTGAAGAACTTTTGCAGAATAATCCATCCGGACTTATTGATTCTTTCTATCGCGACCTTGAATTCGGTACAGGTGGATTGCGTGGAATAATGGGAGCTGGAACTAACAGAATGAATAAATATACTGTTGGAATGGCTACTCAGGGTCTTGCAAATTATCTTAAAAAAATGTTTGCAGACGAAAAACAAATCAAGATTGCCATAGCTTATGATTGTCGGAATAATAGCAAGTATTTTGCTAAAATTTCTGCTGAAGTTCTTTCGGCAAACGGAATTAAAGTTTTTTTGTTTGATGCTCTCAGACCTACTCCTGAGCTTTCGTTTGCGATTAGATATTTAAAATGTCAGAGCGGAATTGTTATAACAGCTTCTCATAATCCTAAAGAATATAATGGCTACAAAGTTTATTGGGATGATGGTGCACAACTGATAAATCCTCACGATATAAATGTTATTAGTGAAGCTAAAAACATTAAAAATATTAATGATGTTAAATTCAATGGTAATGACAAATTGATTGAAATTATCGGAGAAGAAATTGATACGGAATATCTTAAAGCAGTTAAAGCTGTGTCCTTGTCGGAAAATATTATTAAAAAACATAAAGACATAAAAATTGTTTACACACCGATTCATGGAACAGGTGTTAAATTAGTGCATCGAAGTTTAAAAAATTTCGGTTTTGAAAATATTATAAATATTCCTGAACAAGATATTGTTGATGGTAATTTTCCTACCGTAAAATCACCAAACCCCGAAGAACCTGCTGCTCTCGAACTAGCTATTAAAAAAGCTAAAAGTGTTGATGCAAGTCTTGTTATGGCCACAGACCCCGATGCTGACAGAGTTGGTATTGCGGTGAAAAATTTTAAAGGTGATTTTATTTTATTAAATGGAAATCAAACAGCCGCTCTTATTTTTTATTATTTATTGAGAAGATGGAAAGAAAAAGGCAAACTAAAAGGCAATGAATATGTTATTAAAACTGTAGTTACAACTGAGCTTTTAACAGATATTGTACTAGGCTTTGGAGTTGAATATTATGATGTTTTAACAGGATTCAAATTTATTGCTGACGTTATCAAAAAGAATGAAGGCAAGAAAACTTATATTGGCGGTGGTGAAGAAAGCTACGGATATTTAATTGGCGATTTTGTCAGGGATAAAGATGCTGTAACTGCTTGTAGTTTGATTGCCGAAATTGCAGCCTGGACAGCAGAACAAGGCAAAACTATTTATGAAAATTTGATTGACATTTATATTGAATTTGGTTTTTATAAAGAACAGTTGTTGTCAGTTGTGAGAAAAGGAAAATCAGGTGCCGAAGAAATCCAAAAAATGATGGATGATTACCGCAACAAACCTTTGAAATCAATCAATAATTCTGATGTGATTTGTATTAAGGATTTTCTTACACAAAGCGAAAGGAATTTCAAGGATGGATATGAGAAAGCTATAAATCTCCCTAAATCAAATGTGCTTCAGTTTTTCCTTGAAGATGGAAGCAAAATCTCTGTTCGTCCATCGGGAACCGAACCAAAAATTAAATATTATTTTAGTGTAAAAACTAACTTAAAAAACAAGAATTTGTTTGAAGATTTAAATATTGCTCTTGACAAAAAGATTGCAGATATTATTTCTTCTATGAATCTTTCATAATCCGAATTATTAATGCTAATCAAGGGTAAAGAATATTTTTGCCACAAAGACACTAAAACACAAATTTTCACTAAGTTGCAATTTGTATTTTTATATTTTCTTTGTGATTTTTTTTGAGTCTTTGAGTCTTATCACTTAGTGAGCCGTATGGTGTGGCTATAAAAGAATAAGTTAGAAAATTCAGCCCTTGATTCGCATTAATAAGATTTTCTTTATTTTAGCAAAAAAATCAAAAAGATTATAGCTACACAAAATAAAATATTGAATTTTAAATATCTTTTCACGGTAATAATTTGCCCTCTTGCCTGTATTGTATTTGTCATTTTTTTTGATGTAGAACCGGGGAAACCTGAAATTACTTACACTTTAGCAATAGCTTTTCTTATGGCTATTTGGTGGATTACTGAAGCTGTTCCTTTGGCTATTACTTCTTTGCTGCCTGTTGTTCTGTTTCCGCTTTTTGGGGTAATGGATGGAAAAGCAGTTTCTTCAACATATTTCAATCATGTGATATTCCTTTTTATTGGTGGTTTTATTGTTGCTCTTGCAATGCAAAGGTGGAATTTGCATAAACGTATTGCTCTGAAAATATTAATGATTACTGGAGTTAGCCCGGGAAGAATTCTTATGGGTTTTATGCTTGCTACTGCTTTTCTCTCGATGTGGATTTCAAATACTGCCACAGTTATGATGATGATTCCAATTCTTATTTCAATCATAAAAAAACTGGAAGAGACCGTTGGCAAAAAAGAAGTCTCAAAATATTCAATAGGATTGCTACTCGGAGTAGCGTATAGTGCATCAATTGGCGGAATTGCTACATTAGTCGGAACTCCACCAAATTTGTCTTTTATTCGAATATTTCAGATAATGTTTCCTGCAGCTCCTGAAATTTCTTTCACTCAGTGGTTTATTTTTGCCCTGCCTGTGAGCATTTGTTTTTTTGTAATTGTATGGCTTTTCTTATATCTGAAATTTGGAACAAAGAAAAAAAATTGGTCAAACATTAGTGTGCTAACATTAAGAAAACAATACAATGAGTTGGGTCCAATGTCCTTTGAAGAAAAAGTTATTCTTGTAGATTTTGTTTTGCTTGCCTTGCTATGGTTGTCAAGGTCTAATATTCAAATAGGAAACTTTACTATTCCCGGATGGTCATCATTATTAAATAATCCCAAGTTTATAAATGATGGAACCATCGCAATAGCTTTATCAGTTATTTTGTTTTTGATACCTTCAAAAAATGAAGGAGGAAAAAGAATAATGGACTGGGCAACAACCTCAAAAATTCCATGGAATATTGTTCTGCTTTTTGGTGGTGGATTTGCTCTTGCCAGTGGTTTTAAAGAATCGGGATTGTCGATGTGGTTTGGCGAAGAACTTAGCTGGATAGTAAATTTACACCCAATTTTAATAATTGCTGTTGTTGCTTTTTTTGTTACTTTTCTAACTGAACTTACATCAAATACTGCTACTACAGAAATGTTATTGCCAATATTAGCAGGGCTTTCGGTTGCTACAGAAATCAATCCATTATTTCTGATGTTGCCGGCAACTTTTTCAGCTTCAATGGCATTTATGCTTCCTGTGGCAACACCACCAAATGCTATAGTTTTTGGAACAAACAGGTTGAAAATTATTGATATGGCAAGAACAGGAATTACACTAAATTTGATAGGAGTAGCTATTGTAACCTTAGCAACTTATTTTATCGGGCAATACATTTTTAATATTGATATAAACGTCTTTCCAGATTGGGCAGCAACACAATAATAAAATTAATTTTTATATCTCAACCATTTTCCAATATCTTTATAAGAAGGTTTTTTTCCATACATCAAAATACCAATTCGATAGATTTTGGCTGCGAACAAAGTAGCTCCGAGAAATCCAAGAATTAACAATGAAATTGAAAGCAAAATTTCCCAATAAGGAACTCCGAAAGGAATTCTAATCATCATAGCAATAGGGGAGGTTAGCGGAATTATTGACAACCAAAATGCAATTGGACCTTGTGGATTGCCTGCAATAAATTGGGCTAATACTATTGATAAAATTAATGGAACAGTGATAGGGAGCATAAATTGTTGAGTGTCGGATTCATTGTCAACAGCAGAGCCAATTGCAGCAAAAAATGCAGCATAAAGCAGATAACCGAATAAAAAATAAAAAATAAAAGAACCAATCATTACAGTGAAGTTGATAGATGAAATTGCTTCAAAAATTTCCCCAACATTGTTGCTTTGTGTTTCGTTGATTTGGTTCGGGGTGATAGTTTCGGGGATAAGAGAATTGTCGTTTTGTTCTAACATTTTACTAGTAGAATATTTTGAAATATCACTAGAATAAGCTACTTGAAAAATTCCAACAATTGCTCCTGTGAACACTACCCATAATAAAAATTGAGTTAATCCAACTAAAGCAATACCTACAATTTTTCCCATCATCAATTGAAAAGGTTTTACTGAGGAGATTATTACTTCTATTATTCTGCTCGTTTTTTCTTCTATTACTCCTCGCATAACTTGTGTTCCGAACATGAAAATAAAAAAGTATATTAAAATTCCGCCAAAAATTCCGAAGCCGGTGCTAACTAATGGATTGCTCTTTTTCTCTATGCCTCCTTCCGAAATTTTTATTGTGTCAATAGTAACATGTGCTTTTGTGCTTTCTAATAGTTTTGAATCTATTCCTGCCTGGAGAAGTTTCATTGCTTCAACTTCTTTTTTAAATTGCTCCTGAATATAGGATTTTACTAAAATACTCGGTTCTTTGTCAGAATAAAGTTTGCTGTAAGTTGGAATCAATGCCGAAGGTTTTGGAATATAGAAAATTGCATCAAAATCGCTTTTCTCAAAATTATCTTTAACAGAATTTATGTCGTTGGTTAGATAAATAAATTTTATTGTTTCCGAATCGTTTAATCTGTTAACAAAAAGATAGGACTCGTCAATGACTGCAATTCTCTTTTCCTGATTAGTCTTGGTGGCAATCCATATAGGAACAATCATTACTGAAGCCATCAGAAGTGGCCCAATAATAGTCATAATAATAAAAGACTTTTTTTTGACTCTGGTCAGATATTCTCTTTTTATGATTAGTGAAATTTTATTCATTATGATTCGATTTAATTGTTTTCTCCTACTGCTCTGATAAATATTTCGTTCATGTTTGGTATGATTTCGTTTAAGTATGTTACCGAACAAAAAGGAATTACTTCTTTTAGAAGTTCATTTGGATTTGATGTATGTGGGATTTTGATTTTATATTTTGTCAGCTCATCATCCCTGATTTGAGAAAGAATATTAAAAGCAGGATTAATTTTGCCTTTTAACTCATTTTCTATTCCTGAAATTCCCAGTTCAAAAATATTGGATTTGTATTCGTTTTTTATGGTTTTAACATTTCCGTCAAGGATTTTTTTCGATTTATTAATTAAGGCAATATGGTCGCAAATTTCTTCCACCGAAGCCATGTTGTGTGTTGAGAAAATTACTGTTGCTCCATTATCTCTTAATTTCAATATTTCTTCTTTTAGCAATTCTGTATTGATAGGGTCAAAGCCGCTGAAAGGTTCATCGAAGATTAACAATTTTGGCTCATGAATTATTGTTACGATAAACTGAACTTTTTGCTGCATTCCTTTCGAGAGTTCTTCAACTTTTCTGTTCCACCAGCGTAGCAAATCAAATTTTTCGAACCAGAATTTTAGTTTTTCTGTAGCTTCTTTTCTTTCAACACCTTTCAGTCGGGAGAGATACAAAGCCTGTTCTCCAACTTTCATTTTTTTATACAAACCCCTTTCCTCGGGAAGATAGCCGATTGTTTCGGTGTCTTTAGCTTTAATTTTTTTGCCTGCAAAAATAATTTCTCCTTTGTCGCAAGCATTAATCAAATTGATAATTCTTATCAGTGTTGTTTTCCCTGCACCGTTTGGCCCAAGCAATCCAAAAATGCTTTGCTCGGGAACCGAAATGCTTACATCATCCAAAGCTTTGTGATTAGCGTATTGCTTGGTAATATTTTTGACTTCTAATAAATTCATTTGTTGTCGATTCAATTTTAAGGCACAAAGATAAAGATAAAATCAATTATTTTTTAATTATAAAAATTGTTAGGAATAAATATTAATTAAGGTGCAAAGCATTGTGATGAAAATTTTCCCAAACAATATTTCGGTGCTCTGCACCTTA
>Ga0075123_10000730_pt1 | contig 16886 bp, 14 predicted proteins | sample AntAceMetag02UKX_FD_69808 | JGI IMG/M metagenome (GOLD analysis project Ga0075123, IMG submission 69808) | Saline lake microbial communities from Ace Lake, Antarctica - Antarctic Ace Lake Metagenome 02UKX | ecosystem: Environmental > Aquatic > Non-marine Saline and Alkaline > Saline | place... | reverse complement strand
TGAGTTCTATATTGCCGTCAACGGTTAGTGCTCGAATTCTGTCAGTACCGCCGTCCAATGTTAACGATGAAGGTCCTGTAGTCGCAATTATGTCTCCTGTGCCCGTTGTAGTGAGTTCTATATTGCCGTCAACGGTTAGTGCTCGAATTCTGTCAGTACCGCCGTCCAATGTTAACGATGAAGGTCCTGTAGTCGCAATTATGTCTCCGGTTCCGGTTGTGGTAAGGGTGAGATTGCCGGTGGTTGCATTGAGCGCGGCACCGCCAGCCCCCGACGATACCAGCACAGCGCTCGTACTTACGTCTACTTTCAGGATGCTGTTAGGCACCCAGGCCGGGGTAGGTAACGAGTCATCCCACGCCAGTGTCTGATCTGCAGTACCGGCTGCAGTGGCTACCACCGGAAGCCAGGCGTCGTCCGCTATATTGCGCAAAAACAAACCGGTTGAGGTAATGCGGAGCTTATCGTTGCTCAATATCGAAAAACGCAAATCGCCTGCACCTGCGCGGTACAGGCCGGAAGTTTGTTCATTGGTGAACGCCGCGCCCGGTACGCCTTCGGTGCCGTCGAAAAACTTGAACACTGCCAGCATACCGCCCGTGCCGTTACGGTCCAGGCTGTTAGTCAGCGCGACCGCTACGTCAGCCATAGTGTTGTTCGCCCATGTGCTGGATATGGCCGTTGCCGACACCACCGGGTTAAGGGCGGGTAGTGCATACACTCCGTTTGCTGCTCTTGGCATTGCTATTCTCCTTCTGCGCCGTAGCGCGATCCTGTTCTGGACACCGCCCGCGTAATATCGGCGGTTGGCCCTCCTTCACGCAACATTCTAGCCAGTTGCTCTTGCGCTGGGTACTGCCCTGCGATTGCCCGCTGCGCGCCGCGTGTCGCCAACCCTGCAGCAATAGGCATCCCGGCGACTAGCGATATCCCGCCCGTGATAGGCCTGACTAACCCTGAAAGTCCTGCGGTAGCCGCTGCTTTAGACCAAAAAGTCTGGTCTTGCGGCAGCATACCTTGCGTGCTGCGTTGCAAGCGGTTGGTAATAGCCTTCTTTTTTTGCCCGAGGCGACGCTTAGTATTTTGCAGCGCGGATTTCTCTTTAGCGGCAATATCATCGGCAGTGGCCGCAGCGGTTCTGGCCTGTTTAAGCGCTGTGTCTCCCATTTTGCGCGTTTGCTGCACGGCAGTGTCGGCTTTTTTTGCCACTGCTAGCCCTACTTTGGCGCTGGTGGAATCGCTCAGTTTAGCCGCGAACTGCTTGGGTGTGAAATCATCGGCTAATTTGTCAACTTTCACCGCTTTGGACACGCCTTGTTTGGTGCTCCATCGGGCTAATTCGTCTTGGTAGGCTGCAAATTCCGGCGTACCGGCACCCATTTGATCTTCTATCAGGTCGTCAAATCGGTTAGCGATAGTGCGGTTATTGCCGCCTTTGGCTGAAGCACTGGCGGTGTTGGCTCGCTTAGCAAAAGCGTTGCGCATTGCCAATAACTCATCTCCCTCTATGGGCTGCCATTTCTGGTTGCGCAGCGCACGCCCGGCGCTTGAGCCTTCAGGTTGTAAAAAGCGCTCTATGCGTTTCAAACCGCCAAGACTGGCCCCCACTTCTAGGGCAAATTCAGGGTCGTCATCCAGCATAGTTTTTAGGTCGCGCCCCAGGCTGCCGTCCCATTGAAATTGGCGGCCCTTGACGGTGGCGAAGCCTTCATTTTTATACCATGACCCCAGCAGAGCGTTAGCCTCTTTGGTATTGCCTTGGGCCAGTATTTCAGCGCGTAATTCTGCAGGCACCCTGTCCGGTATGGCGTTCTCGATAATACTCCACGCACCGGCAGTTTCAGATTGCGCGACACGTTGCGCGGTTTGCTCTTTTAACGCCTCTTGCGTTTGAGCCAGCGCGGTTTTTCGATTGGCGCTATCTACCGCCGTTTTTTTAATGGCTCTGGCCGTCGTGTCAATAACAACGTCTACCGCATCTGTTTCGCGGTTGATTACGTCTTGTATTGCGGTACGAGTGCCAAATTGCACGGGGATCACTTCCCCCGCATCGTCGGCAAACCGTTGCATTTCAGGCAGGGCATTGATGTATTCAGACTCTTGGCGGCCTATTGCCCCCCCGCCGTAAGCTGAACCTACGATGTTACGGTAAGCTTTACCTAACACCCCCTCTGAATCAGCCAAGTTTAGCGGTTTGAATATCTCTTTCACTTTGCCGTCGGCGTCTTTAACTATATTGCCGAGCCGGTCTTTTACCGGCTGCAGCAGGTTCTCTTTAACCCGGCGATCAGACGCTAGCCGCCCGACACCCCCCAACACCCCAGTCAACGCGCCAGATAGGCCCGCGCCGTACCCGAACCCTGTTGCCGCGCCGCCCAAACGGTCATCTTCATTTTCTAAAAACCCGCCTATTCCCCCTTCTACGGCGCCTCGCGCAGCGGAGCGTGTAAGGCGTGAGCCAAATTTTCCTGCAGCGCCAAATGTTGGGGCTATCTTGTTGGCCGGGCTGGCCAAGCCCCCGACCAAATTAGCCGCTAACGCAGTGCCGGGGTTTTCTTGCTGAAATTCATCTTTGGACGCTTCAGCGTCTTTTCGGTACATTTCAAATTCGTCACCTGCCGATTGTTCGTCCATACTCACGCCGCCGCCAAAATCGTAGGTGCGGTTAGGCATCAAGCGCCCGAGTGTGCGGTCTAACCCAGTGCGTACAGCCCCGACAACTTCATCGCCGCCGCCTAGTAGTTGGGCATTCAGTAACGTCTGGCCCATGCCGCGCAGGTCTTGAGTGTCCAGACCTTTGCTTTCACTTTTTGGCGGGGGCGGCGGGGCTGCGCGCTTGGCTTCAATTTGAGCGATAAGCTGTTTTCGCTCAATTTTTTCAATAAGCGCGGTGCGTTCGGCGGCTTCTTCAGGGGTCATTCGTTAGCCATCGCGCGTAACTCCGCCAATGTTAGCGTGCTTAAATCGTCTTTGCCTGGTGAGTTGCTGGGGGGCGTTATGCCTGGCGTAAAGGGGTCAACTATTGGATACCCTTCTATCCCCTGCTGCGCTAAAATGCGGTTAATAGATTTTTGCAATTCTACGCCGCGCCGCACACGCTCTTGTATGTTTATACCCTTAACTGAGGGGTCCCAATTTTTTTGCAATTCTGTTTCTATCGAGGTGACGTTGGCTCCCGTTATTGCTTTTCTGAACTGCCCGACTGCTTTAGCCATGTTGCCGACAAACTCTTTTTGTTCGTCGGTGTACAGCATGGTAGCCACAGTATTGCCCGCCGCGTCCTCTAAATAAGGTGGCATTACAGTGCGCGCAACGCCCTCGCCGTACTCTTTCGCCACGTTGTAGTCTTGGCCGCCTTCAACCATTGTATTACCTTGAGGAATTAACCCCGTTAACTCGCTGTTAGTGGCGAGCAGCATATTTGCGCTCTCGCGCTCGCCCGTCCCGGGCAGTGCGTCTATCACTGCTTTACGGCGCTGGTCTATCGTCATTTCAGCTTCAGGTATTTGCCCGGCAACTTGCGATTCACTCATGGCCGAGGCTTTTATGGGCGTCCACCCTTGTACCGCGTTATAGTCCATCGGGGGGCCCTCAGGGCCGCCCATAAAGCGATTACCGGCGGGGTCAACAAACGTAGTTACCACCCCGTCAGGGCTTACAAAATACTCAGTAGTGCCGCCCCGCAAATTTTCAGCTTCAACTTCATTCTGTTTATCCCGTGCCAGCGCTTGATTAATCGCGTTGTTGCTAGCGGTTTCTGTATTGCGCGTATCCGCGGCGGTCGCTGTGCGGTCAGCGTTTTCTTGCGCTCGGGTAGCCGCCAACAATTCTTGCTCTGCGGTGTAGGTGGCGACTTCACCCAGCGCAGTATCCCGTTTGGCTTCTTTTTCCGCCAAAGCCTCAGAGGCTTTGCCCGCCTGCATGTTGCCGTAGGCGCCAGTGCCTGCGCGCAGCGCTTGTGCTAGTGCAGTCATAGGGTTAGCGCCTGCGACTGACACATTGCCTGCGCTGATTAGTTCGGGACTTTTAAAACTTTGCTCTGTCATTTGTTGCGCCATCAAGCGCTGTTGGGCAATCCGTTCGTTTTCGCCATCAAAGGTCTGCGCAGCGGCAGCAAAATCGGGCATTGCGGCTGAAGTGCCGGGCGCCATGCCCGCAGACATGCCGGGCGTTGAAATAGGCGTTTGTTGCGGCACGCGGCCTTGACGCAGCATTTCCTGCTGCATCTGGAACTCTTGAGGGGTCATGTAAGCCATAGTTAAGTCCCTAACAGCGCGGCGTAATGCACGCCTTTGAAGCCTCCGCCAATATCAGCGGTGAATTCAACCGGTACTTCGTCGGCCATAACGCCCTGTGAAGCCTCACCCCATATATAGTCATAGGCGTACCACGGATACCCTTTAACCGTGCCAATACGGCGTATATTTGTTTTCAATCGTCGGTCAGACGCTTTGTAGGTGCCGTAAGCCTGCATACCCGCTCCGGCCAAATCACCTAAGCCGCCCCATATACTTTGTTGGTTTGCCTGTTCGAAATTGCCTTGGTCTACCGTGGCTTGATATGTCGGAGCCGCTTCGGCGCGCCCGGCGGTGTTGTAGGTTGGCATTTGCGGCATTCCTACTTGCTGGCCCGACAACAGGGCGTTGGCTTCGTTCAAGGCAAATCCCCGCTGCTGCAGCATTTCTGCCCTCTGCTGCTGCCTCAATGTGTTGGCGTACTCAGCACTTCTATAATTTTGGTTGTTATTCTCCTGAATAGCAGCCATGCCCTGCCCAAACGTATTTTGATTAACGGCCATATTCTGCCCAAAATTCTGGTTTTTCGCAGCTTGCTTCTGGCCAAAAGCGTTTTGGTTACGCGACAGGTCTTGCCCAAAATTCTGGTTTGATGCCGCGGCATTTTGGTTAAACGTGTTTTGATTACGGGATAGGTCTTGGCCGAAGTTTTGACCCGCTGCCGTCGCGTTCTGTCCAAATTCATTTTGGTTGCGCGATAGTGCCTGGCCATAATTTAAGGCAGATTCTTCACGCCCGGCGGCTGAAGCGCCCCATATTGCTTGCATACGCGCATCAGTTTGGCCCCGCCCGGTAGTGTCCATACTGGCCTGCCACGCGGCATCTTCAGGGTTTAACCCTTGGTTGCGCAGTTTTACTTCAAGCGCGCGGGATTCCTCTGCGAAAGCAGGATTTAGCCGTGACATTGCCTGGCTATACGCCGCATCTTCACCCCGCTGGCGGAAACTATTAGGGTCTTGAATTTGATCCCCTATACCTGACACATAGCGGGAATTTACGTCGTCTCCAGTACCTGATATTTGCTCTAGCTGTACTTGATTGCCGGTAGCGTTTAGGCGCTCGGCATTAACGAGGGAGCCGAGCGGCATTGCGTAATTTTTGTCAGGTACTTTACCGAAATCTTGCGCGCCGCTCCAATCTATAGGGGTGCTAAAATCGTTACGCAAACGCCCTGTGACTTCCTCACCTAATTTGCTACGCTCTAGCTGCGCGGCAATTTGCGAATCAAGCGATTCCTGCAGTTGCGGCGTTAACGTAGTGTTGGAACTCCACGTTGTAACCGGTCCGCCTGTAGCGGGGTCTATGCCCTTCCCCGCCGTCCATTCTTCAGAGCCGAAAGGCGTGTATTGATTTGCCCGATTGGCAAATGTTTGAGCCGTATTCACTTTTTCGTTAGCTATCCCCTGCTCTCTCGCAGCGGCAGCGTAGTCAGGCGGCTTAGCCTTTGAAAAAAGACCCATGTTGTTTCTCCTACGCCGGGGCCGTTACCGGCATTTCAGCAGGCACATACCATCGGCAATTATATTTGTTTATGCGCACTACAACGTAGTCTACGCTCGTTTCAAACCCATCAGGTATGCGCGCTTGCATCCAGTCCCATTCGGCGGGTAGGGTAAGCGGTTTAAATATCACAAAAACCCCCCTTTTCGGTATAGGCCATCCCAGCCTGCAAAGGTGATGCGCGAAGAAGCGCTGCCGCTCATAGAGATTGCCACAACTCGCCCTATGCCGCTAGCCCCCTGCGTAACGCTGCGCGACGTATTGCCCCCAGGCCATTCGGCATCATCCCATAGCGCAACATCCCACAACGCGCCGGATAGTGTCGGTACGATAGGCGGCGGTACGGTGTCGTAAGGAAATTGGTAATCATAGACGGCTTCTAACTTTAAATTTAACTCCCCTTGAGTGACGCCAACGGCGCGCAACATGCCAACAGTGCAATTTAGCGCATAGCCTTCCGCAATAGGCTGAAAGCTGGTAAGCACATCAAATTGCACAGGGCCTCCCGCCAACGCACCGTCACCTGGCAGTTCCGTGCCGTCCAACACCCCGTCGTAGTCCCACACACGCCCGTCTGGCGCGCCTATAAGGTACTTGCCGTTCCACGATACTGCGCAATTCACCGGTACGCCATCCCACAAACCCCACGCCTTTGTCAGCAAATTCTGGCAATATTGAGTCTGCGCGTTATCAAAAGAGTACGGCGCGATAATTTGCAAAAACCCATCAGCCGGGTATATGGCCATATTCCAAACGCGAGAGCTTTTAAATTGCGTCATCACAGGCCGCAAATACCGGCTTATCTTTGCGGTAGGAGAGTAGGTACTTGCCGCTTCAGTAGTTTCAACGCCTTTCAGCAAGTCCCGGCAATTTACAATACCGCCCGTCGATAGCAGGTACAACTCACCCCCAACGGCCAACCCTATACGGCGGGACTCGGGCAGTTCACCCACATACCACGAGCCTGCAAGCGCGAAATTGTCTACAGAGCCGGGGTCAGAGCCTTTATACACCAGCACATCGCCGCCACGACTGACGGCTATCAACAGATCATCAACCCCAATCCCGCCGTCTACCGTCCAGCTATACAGGGCTTTAAGTTCCCCCCCGTGTTGAAACTTAGCCCCAAACACAAATTTTGATGCCGCACCGGCAATCGCTCCGGGCGCCAGATAGTACGCGTCACCTGAATTACGCAGCACATACCATATACGGTTTTTCCAATTGGTGACAAAAGCAACGTCTGCGGGGTCTAGGCCGGTAATGGTAGCGGCAAGTGTTGCGGGGCTTTCCCATGTGCCAAATTGCTCTGAGTACTGCCACAAGCCATTGGCTTCATCGGCGTACTGAAGAAAGCGCCTGTTGGCGTCGTTAGTTACCTCAATATAAGTGCCAAACCCGCCACCAGGAACCCCCGGCGGAGGCGTGAAAACAACGTCCTGTACCGGTGCCGTTGTGCCTGAATTGGTGACGTTCCAAAGCCCTTCTTCCGTTACCGCCCATAGCTTTTTGGCGCTAGCATTGTCTTGCTGGCCTGCAAAACCAATTAGCGTATTCACAGGATTGACGATAACGCCGGGGTCAGTGCTGGTATTGTTAGCCCACTCAGTATAGCCACGCCTTAACTGCATACCGTATTCTGCAGGCATGAGATTGTGGCAAACAAGGCAGTCTGTCGGCGCCATCAGCATTAAATTATCGAGCGAATTTATACCGCTCGAGCTGGAAGGTATTGAAAACGGCTGCGCGGTAGCCGGTTGGGCTTTACCAAAGCGGCTTATTGTGCGCCCACGGTAGTACATACCTAGAACCCATAGCCGCTATCAGGCACTGAACTAAACCCATTCAGATACGGTATGTCTCGCGGTCCCCGACCTGCGTTTAGCCGGGGGGCCCCTTTATCCTTACCCAGCCGACTTTGAAGCATGGTATCAAATTCCAGGCGGGCAGCACTGGCATCCAACCCTTTAGCTTCAAGCCATTTAACTTTCAGAAATTTTACGATAAGTATGGGGGCGTAAATTATTACGTCAGTGCCGTTAGTTACAGTGTCACTTGAGGTGGTTAAGCCTTGGAGCACCCAATTACGCGAAGTGTATTCAAAACGGACTGCTAGCCCTACCGGCGGGGGGGCTGGAAACAACTCTAAAAATTCCCCGCGTAGTCGAAAAGAGGCGTATATGGTACTTGAGACTAAATTTCGGCCCAATAGGTACGACCACTGTTGCGGGGATAGCGGGCCGCCAATAGGTACATTATTGGTGTGGTCCCAACTTGTTTGGTCGGTCATGTACGCCCAATCGTCAGGCAGTGGGTAAATGCCGGTATCGCTTCCGGTGGTGGTAAACTCAATGGTTTTACTAAAGGCTTCCCACGGCGCAATTTCGATAAGCTCTTGCCCCGCGCTGGTGAGCAGCCCAGTCAATTGTACGAATGACTGGTCGCTATCCCCTACAGCGTCAGGCGATTTTGATAGCCCGACTTCTACCGCTACTCGATTGATAATATCATTAGCGGTAGCAAATCGACCCATAGATCACTCCTGCGCAGATTCCTGCATTTCAGCTTTTGTGCGGCGCGTGCGCCGCGTAGGGGCAGGCGCGTCAATGTCACCGGGCTCGGTAATTTCCCCGCGTCGCGTCGCTAAAATCTCGGCCATTTGAGCCTTCAGCACTTCTATTTCACTGTTGGCGTTGGCTAATGCCGAGGAAGTAGCGTTCTTATCGGCGCTTTCCAAAAACGTAACGGCTTTTTGTTTCAGTATTTGAATGCCCATCATGCCGTTGCTGTTGCCGTCACTCAAATTTGCCAAATCCTCCACAGTCTGGACGTTGAAAAACTTTAGTTCCTCGACCTGGCTGCGCGTAACTGCTGGCCATTCAGACAATAAAGTACCTTCAATCGGCACTTCCTGACGGGACATGAAACGTTGAAAGTGCTTTGAGAACCTTTGTTTATCAGACTCTCGGGCTTCGCGCATAATTACGTCCCGGCTGCCGGGTATCATTATCTCGATAAACGGCACCTCTTTAAAAATGGGGCGCCCTTCATTTTCTGTCCGAACACGATCAAGTCGCGGATGGTTATAAAACCGCACGGGGAGCCGATCATCAAGGCGGTACCGCGCATCATTGCCCGCAAAGGCATCGTCAGTGGTAGAAAGGTCTGCTTCTAACATAATATATATCCTTCAGGCTTGAGGCCGTTTGGTGTGGGTTATGGTACTTACGCAGCGTTAAACAACCACCCAGCCTGCTGCTAGCGATACCAGGTGTGGCGCGCCGGTCGCAGTAATGTTTCCATTGCCTGACGCTGACGCAGTTGCAGTTGTGAAGGGCGATTGTGTTGTGAATCCGCCAGTGCCGTTCACCAAACCGCTACCGCCGATATATTGGCCGTCTTGCGGCGTGCGTGCGACTGCTCGCTGATCCGCCAGAGTCCAATTGGGTGCCGATTGGGCTAATTGCGTTGTAGCCACCCCTCCGTTTGTGGCAATGCCAATAGGCCCCAAAGCGTAGTTAGCTCCGGTTATAAAACTGGCGTTAGGCACCTGTAATGCACGGGCGTCTACTGTAGTTGAGATTGCAAAACTAACAAGGCTGTTCATATTTTGTACTCCGCATAGTGAAAAAGGGCGGCATTGCCACCCTTTTAGTTTACTTCAACCCCTACCGCGTTATACGCCTACCGCGTCATACACACCCTGGAACTGGCGGCCTGAGCAAGTCAGGTTGCCCGCCCACCCCAAGATCGCTACTTCAGCGTCCTGGTTGATCGCGCTGCGCTTGTTGGGCGACAGCGGAACCATGTTGCGCTGGGCATGAGGACGGTAATGTATGTACTTCGTGTTAAGGAAGTACGCGCGCCCCGTAGGGCAGAATCCGTCAATACCGCCGTCCAGGCACACATCCGCATCCATGAACTTCAAGCTGGGGAACCCTAGCGCGCCGACTTCAGGGCTGCTAAAGCGCTGCAAAGACTGCAGAGACTTGGTGTACGCTGCCCATACCGTAGAATCCGCTACGATCAAATCAGGCCGGTCATTGCCGCGTACCATTGAGGCCCACAGCAGGTTCCAATACCCTTGAATTTTACTAGGGTCCAGGCCATTAGCTGCGGTCTGGTCCGATACTTTGTTGCGCCAAAACCCAAAGGTTGCGGGGTCAATACCGCCGTAAGAACCGGTTGCGGGGGTAAGGTCAATGGCTTTATCCAAACCGTCAATTTCTTTACCGCCAGCACCGGAGCCATCCGAGTACAAGCCTTGAGAAATCAAATTCATCATGGTTGCTTCGGCTACCGTCATACGCGCATCCAGCAAGTCAATCATGCGCTCTTTACCGCTGTTTTGGAGCATTTCCAAACCGCTGATAACACACGGTACCGCGGCCTGTTTGATGCCGAATTCCGCTGCGCTGATAACATCGCTGATACCGACAGGCAGAATATCGTAACCCGAGTACCACCCGGCGTTAGCGTTTTCGGCAAAACTCAATTCCTGAAGGATTTTAGACCCGCCAGAAAAAGGTTTGATATTGCCCTGCATTTCCATTTTTTTGAGCAGGACGTTGTTTTTGGTCACGTTGTCGGCAATTTTACGACTGCGCGACTCGATAGTAGTGGACATAATGTCCGTATAGTTAATGTTTGCAAAAGCCATGATGAAATCCTCTTGTCATAATAGACAGGTATCTAAAGTAAAGTAACGGTTCAGTGTGTCGCGCTCTTGATAAGCGGTTCACCTGGAACCTACTGTTGAAAAGTAGGGCTCCTTAACTCAGATACCTCTTGAGGAAGTTCTGTAGGTATTCACTCTACCATAAAATTAACGCCGTGCAACTACACCTTATTGCCTACATCCCACGCGTGCTCCAGAGTGCTTCTGACTGAATCTGTGGGGGTTGCACTGTTACTCCCGCCGCGCGTGCCGTTAATCGAGCTGGCAGCCCTGCGCTTGGCTTGAAGGTCCGTGGTACTGTTGCGGGCTGCGAGTATGCCGGATATTTCAGGGTGTAAGGTGCAGGCGCGTTTGTAGGCTTCCGCTAATGACATTTCCCTGTTTTGTCTGGACGCAAGTTCTAAAATATCGGCCATATCGCTACGCACATCGGCATAGAATTCATTACTGGGGCTTGTAGAAAACGCCTGTATTTCTGACTGTACTCGGGCTTGCGACTGATTTTTTGTCTCTTGCTCGCGTTGCTGGAACGACTGCGCAATAGTCTGAAAAGGCTGCATTGCCTCATTAATCTGCCGTTGAATGTCGCTTTGCTGTGACGCTTGCGGCGCGCCGTTACCTGACAACAGTCCATCCAGCGTTTCTATATCGACGCCAAACTGGCTTATTAGCGTTGCTATCTGCTGTGCTTTTTGTATGGGCGAGCCCATTTGAAGCCCGGCACCAGTGCGCAACAGATCCCCGATATGGGATACCCCGCCATTCATCCCCAGGTACTGCTCAAAAGGGCGCAGCGCATTATCCATATCTTGCGCGCGCCGGGCATCGCCGGCATATTTGAGAATGCCTTGCTCATAATCTTTTTCACGCTTGGCCACGGCGGCTTTGAGCGCTGCAGGTGCGTCTTTCCACACTTCGCGCGCTTCAGGGGGCAGTGAATTAGGGGCTTTGTCCGGGTCTACTACCAGCGCTGTTTTACCGCTAGCAGGAATTTTAGCATCTGCCGCAAGCGGTTCCGGGTCTTGCTCGCCCGTAGCCTCCGGTGCAATAGTGTCACTTTGCGTTTCAATATTGCCAGTATCGCCATCTTCAGAATTAGAGTGCCATGCCGCATCGAGTGCCGAGGCCAGTGTATCTTCATCTTCAGTAGTGATTTGTTCAGCTATATTATTCATTGCGGTTTCTCTCCTGGTGATTCCAGATTTCGTTGATTTGTTGGCGCCGCTTGTGTGTGTCCTCTTTGCTCGACGTACCGGTAAAGTGTTGCGCGCGTTCTTTTGCTTTTCCCGCATAATACTCGGGCGTAAATTCCTGGGCGTTTACTACGTTATTGCGCGCATTATGCTGCGCTAAACTCCTGTGATCTGTAATAAGACTGCCATCAACAGGACTGACGAAAGTATCAAAGTTACCCCGAATAATATCAATACCGCGAGTATTTTTAGGTCTTGCATCCATTCGTACCATTTCGTACCGGCCCGTTTCTTCATTTTTTACCTGCCTCCACCTAGCCATTAGAACCACTCCCAAGGCATAGACGCTTTTTTGATGTTTTTCCAGGCGCCTTCAGGGTTCCCCATTTCAGCGCCTAACTCCAGGAATTCGCCGGATTTACCCGGCATTTTATCGCTTAATGCTTTAGCGTCGTACTCCAAAACTTTGCCCGTTGCCATATCTTGTGCGTGGTCTTTGAATTTTTCCGGTCGGCGCCCCTGTTTGTTGGCCCAGGTTTCATTGGCTGCGATTACTGCTACAAGCGCTGCAGGCCATGCCGCGGCGGCCATACCGCCGCCACTACTGCTTGCACCGCCCGCCGTCCCCCCGGCCGTGCCGCCCGCCGCTCCGCCGGTCGTGCCGCCCGCCGCTCCGCCGCTACTGGCCGCGGGGGCGCTGCTAGGCATAAACTGTTGCGCCATGCCGGGGTTCATGCCGCCCATTTGCGGGGCTTCAGATTGGCGTAATTGTTGCGCTTGCAAGGCTTGCATACGCAAAAATTCTTCTTTCTGGCGTTGTTTTTCAAAATCTTCGGGGCTGGTAGGGTACGCCCCTTCATACGGGTAGTCAGTCATTATCGCCTCCTTCATTGCGCTGTTGCGCGGCGTTAATTTCGGCCATGTTGTAATTATGCTCTACGTCCATTTCAGTGAGCGAATTTGTCAATTCGGTGCGCTTTTCTGCAATGGCCATTGTGGACTGCACTTCTTCTACTGTAGTATCCGCTTGCAGCTTTTCAGCAATTACCCTCAAGTCGGCTTGAAGGTCCGTCATAGTTTTGTTGGTATCGGCGCGGTCTTTAGCCATAATCTCCTGCATATTGGCCTGATGATCGGACTGTATCTTTCGCACTTCGGCTTGCGATTTGGCTTGCAAAATCTGCATATCGCCCTGCAACTTGGCCTGTAGTTTGGCCATTTCGCCCTGCTGGCGCATTTGCTCGACTTGCGTGCCATCATCTTCAGGCTTTTGTGGTTCAGCGGCGGCTTTTTTAGCTGCGATTATCGCCTGGTCCAGAGTACCTTCAATGCTTTCAGAGCCTTTGAACCCCGCCATACCCCATTGCAGCATTTCCAGAAACATAGGCGCGCCTTCAGGAAATTCTTTCAGCGCTGATGTTGCCGATTGGATATAGGTTGCCGTTGCGGTCAGAAATTCAGTGCGCTCTGATTTTAGCTGCGCATAATCTATCATCGAAATAGTTTCGGGCTTAATGCTTACCCGCCATTTGGCCTGCGGCGACTTCATCAACTGCACCGCTTCCATCATTAGCGGCTTATCTGCGTTTGACAGGTACTCTCCGCTGGACTGCAAGATAATTTGCGGAACCGAAAAATGCTTGGCTATGACCTGCGCCCGTAGCTGCTCGCAATCGCTGGCAAAGCGCGCAAACTGGTCTTGCAGCGCCTGTACGCGGATACTGCCAAACTTCGCCTTGAGTTGATTGGTGCCGTCAGAGGTGTATTGATCCGTGTTACCGCCGCGCAGTACGTCCGACATACCCGTTTGTTGGTACAGCAATTCTATCCACCCGGTCAATTCCCCGCGCAATACTGATAGCACCCCCACAACATCCGCGATTGGAAACCAGTCAATAGTGCCTTTCAATCCGCCTTTTTCAGCAAACATGGCCCAGTTATCAACCGGTATAAGTGTGTTTTCGCTACCTTCCTGCAACATGCGCCCTACAGAATCAGACGCTGATTTATCGTAAACGCCAACGACTTTAATCGCTTCGGTAATGGTGACTATGCGCGACGCCAGTGCATTGACTTGCGTGTAAATGTCTTGAGCCAGCATATAGTCGGCTTTAGGCACCAGTAACGTTGTTGTGACATTTGCCATCAACGGTTTGGGCATCGGCCAGAACCCTGTTAGCTCTAGCGGGTCGGGTTGGTGATCTAGCAAATCCGGCGCGCCTTTTGACCACCAGCACACCTTGCGGCCATTCTTAGTCCAAATTTCCCATATTTCGGCTTTTTCTTCTTTTGACCGGTTATCTTTATCGTCAATACTGCCGGAATCCCCCCTATCGGAACCTGTGGGTGTCTGTTCCTTAAAGGTAAGCCCCGTCTTTTTATCTTCCCCAAAACGTTCGACTACTTCCTCTCGCGTGAGAAAACTGCGAAACGCAATCCAAGGCACTTCCGCCCAAGTACGCGCCCAGCCCCACCTAAAGTCTTGCCAATGCACATAATCCAGCGGCGCGCGTTCCTCTAAAATAGCTTCTTCCATTTCCCCCGTTTCCAGGTTTAGTTTCTCCCCGGTTTCTACTTCATACCGCACGCGGCACAGCCCCATGCCGGGTATCAATCGGTCTTGCAAGGCCGCTCTTAGCGCTGAAGGCGAGTCAGAGCCTGACGGCTCAACATCCGCCTGCAGCATCCGTTGAAAGAGCATAGCGGCAATACGCGCTACCTCGTCGTCGGGGTCGGCGTGCTCACGGGACACATCAACTTTGGGCGTTGATCCGTATAGCATCGCTTCAAGCGTTGTTATATTGGTGTAGAACAGATTAACGTCGGCAACTGGCGCTTGCCCGCGCCCAACGTTTTCCTCGCCCATAGACAAATACCCGGCTTCTTCCGACAGGTACCGCTGGTTGACCTTATTGCCTTGGCGCAGAAAAAATTTCAGGCGTTTATCTGAGTTTGCCAATTCTTCGGTGTACTTGGTGTTGAGCGCCTTAGTGTCCTCGGCGTACTCGTCATCGTTGCCGGTTTCGCCGCCCTTTGCCGCACTGTCTGCTGTATATGCCATACCCAATACCCTACAATTTTATGATCTTGCTGCGCCAACCCGTATCACGCTCGGCGTACAGGTCATCTAGCGTCAGGCCCGATGGTACACCCGGTTGGGCAAATTGTCCTTGTGGTTTTTCTAACTCCGGCTCCGCCGACATGCCCACCGATTTATCCGCCACCAGTGCCAGATACCGAAACGCGTCGGCGGTGTTGCTGGCCCAGTTATGGTACGGGGCGTCGCTGAAACTCTTGGTATGTTCGGACCAAGACCGTTGGTACGACCGCAGCGCATCAATACCTGTTTCGCAATGCGTCATATCAAACCAGCTATTGAGCATTACCAGCCGCGCCGCGTCAATGCCGTGCTGAATAGACAATTTCGGCAGTACGCGAACGGGCAGCCGTGACCCCGGCGGGTACGCTTTGACTAACTCCGGGCTATCCTTAATCGTTTCATAGGGATTGGCAAACTGCTCTATTGTAGACCGCCGGGTGGCCAGAGTTTTGGCTTTTGCGTCAAACGGCAGCCAGATATGGTGATACTGGTACCCTTTGTTGTGCAGCATTTCAAGATAATGGTCAACGTGTTTGCCTGATGCCTCATAATGGTCGATCACCGCAATACCGTCCTCGCGGGGTTGCCAGAACCACCAGGCCGTAGAATCCCTTAGCCCTACATCCGCCGCGACATGAACTTTTTGCCCGTCCTCGTACAGCGGGTCTTCATACACAAGCTGACCTTTTGCGTCAATCGTGTTAAGTATGTCAGCGTAGTACGTCCCCTGCAGCGCCGCGTCAAAATTGCACTCCATTTCCTGATCGTACTGATCTTCAGTCATTACCTCTCGCATCAACTTCAGCTCGGACTCGGGGATAATCCCCGATTGGCTGGCTTTGAGCATCTGGTAGTACCAGGTTGTATCCTCTACCGCTTTGCGCTTGTAGTCGTAAAACTGGTTGCGCCCTTTGGCGGTGCCAATAATCGCCAGCCACCCCGCGCGGTCGGCCAGACACGGCAGAATAACCTCTCCCAGCAACGACGGTTTCATATCGCCAAATTCATCCAGCACGATACCGTCAAAGTACATGCCGCGCAGCGAATCGGGGTTATCCGCACCGTACAAGGTAATCCACACATCGTTGGGCAGTTTTACCCGGAGTTCGGATTCTCTAGGGGTGCCCACCATAATATCGCGGGTCGCTTCCTTCAGGTATGTCCAGGCAATCTCTTTAGCTTGTTGCCTGAAGGGCGCAACATACGCAAACCGGGCGTTCTCCTTTTGCGTATGTACGCCGCGTATCACTAAATCATTAATACACGCTACCGTCTTACCGGACCGGCGGTGGCAGACCATCAATGCCCAACGCTTTACCCGCTGGTGGAATTCCTTGAACGCATCGCGGGGGATATAATTAAGGGTGATTTGCTTCATTCACCCCGACCTTCGGCCTTGCTGGGCGGCGAATCATTATCAATAACAATACCGCGGTCGAGCGCCGTTGGTGCCAGATCAGAATGAACGTGTAAATGAACGGCGCCGGTTGTGCCTTTAGGTATGGCCGCTGGAGCCAGTTTGGTAAACATAGCAAAAAATTGCGCGGGGTTATCTTCCGCCCACTCCAGCAACGCGGCTTCGCCGCCGAGATTTTCAAACACGTTAGCAAACATCCCGTGCAGCGGGTGCTGCGCCGTCATGCGCTCGCGTAGCGCAACCATGCGCTCCTCCAATCTGTTCTCGGGGGGCGGTTTCTGCAAGGCGGTAATTTCTTGGGCGGTCAGTTTCGTCATCGGCTTGAGGCGTCTGGCGTTAGGTGTGAAAGCGCAGTCTAGCACACGTTTACCCGAAAAAAATATACTTGGGAAGGGGTTTGCCTTGCACGTTTTTGGTTTTGTTTTGGGGGGTGTGGTGTGGGGTGGGGCCTGAGAAAAAAATATGCTCGCAGATATTGGGTACAGGTACTCGTCTCTTTAAAAATCGTGGCCGGGGGTGGTCGCTTGCTAGGCCCCATCGCCACTAGCAACGGGCATCGCATGGCATCGCATGGCATCGCATCGCATCAGCTCCGGCATCGCATCAGCTCCGGCATCGCATCGCATGGCCAGGCATCGCATCGCATCGCATCGCATCGCATCGCATCGCATCGCATCGCATGGACTGGCATAGCCTGGCCTTA
>Ga0075123_10000728_pt1 | contig 16919 bp, 11 predicted proteins | sample AntAceMetag02UKX_FD_69808 | JGI IMG/M metagenome (GOLD analysis project Ga0075123, IMG submission 69808) | Saline lake microbial communities from Ace Lake, Antarctica - Antarctic Ace Lake Metagenome 02UKX | ecosystem: Environmental > Aquatic > Non-marine Saline and Alkaline > Saline | place... | reverse complement strand
TCAGCGAAGATTGGGTAGCTGGCAAAAGATATTTGAATATGAAAACGGAAATGGAGAACGAAAACGAATCCGCTAATTCAGGCAAAAAAAGAATTTACAGAAAAAATGTTGCTTAATCCCTGAATCTTATGGCTCAGCTCCAACACCTCTAATTGATTCGCCAGCGCAACAGATATACTCTCAAGACGCTTAGTCGCATCAAGCTGTTCGAGTAACTCCTGCTTTTCGCCGATCCGCAGGCTAAGATTAGCCGCCAAAAAATCCGCCAAAGCCGATGGGTCCTCGATATTATCAAGCAGCAGCGATGCCTCTTCAGGAACATTCGGACTCAAGGTTATTACCCGATCCGCCATTCGACGCACGTTCACCATAAGAGCCTGCAATCTCTTGGTCATCCGCATCTTCGGCACAAGCGCATGCACTTTAGCCTTGAGATACGGTTCCGTCGCCACAGGCTTTACTATTTTGAATCGACTAACCCCATGTACTATAATATGAAGTGAGTCCTGCGGCATTCGGATAACCTTCAACACCGTCCCAGCCGTACCGACTGAATAAATATCGCCAAAACCGGGAGTCTCCGTTTCCGGATCACGCTGTGTGACCAGACCTATCACCGATTCGTTCGCCTTGACATCCTCCAACAGCCGCCGGCTCCGGTCACGCCCTATCGCAAGAGGCGTCACCGTACCCGGGAAAATCACCGCATTACGTATCGCAAGAATGCTCATTGCCCCCGGAAGTTTCACCTTCCGACCCGATTCATACAGACCATCGTCCTCACCGTCCAGATAGTGCTTGAGCCCGGAAGCATCTTCCCCGATAGACTTAGCCAACCGCCACCGACCGCCTGACGACAGTTCTTCAATCATGTCCATCCAATCATTTCCTACGCAACACAAAACAATAAAAAACAAGCGCAAAAGCCAATGCCAAAGGTTACCGCGTATAGTTTAATACAAAACGCCGCATTTGCAATCTTTGACTTTTTCCTTTGCTTCCACCGTTTACTACGCTTTATCATAGTCCTCGGATTCCGTATAAACTAAATTTGGGCTGAATTGGCAAAAAAAACTGTAAGGTTTCGCAGGCTCATTCGTCAATTATCATGGAAGCAAGGTTTTAGGAGTTTCCGTTGAAGGGCCTTTCAGAGAAAAATTTGGTGGCTACATGCCGCACTGCGGACAAGGCGGAATATGCCAAGTTGGTAAGGCTGAATTCCTCACGCATCTTCGCTGTCTGCTTCGCAATACTCGGCAACGCCCACGATGCAGAGGATATTGCACAACAGACGCTGCTGAAAGGCTTTACAGACATTGACGAACTTCGAGAACCCGGCCAGTTCGGACCGTGGGCCGCAATAATCGCGAGGAACTTGTGCATCGACTTGATCCGAAGGCGAAAACGAAGCCGAGACGCCTTGAACCAGCCGCCAAACGGACAAGAACCGGAATACACTAAAGACTATCCGGAACTCGAAGCTGCTTTGAGAAGGCTACCGGAAGAACACAGACTTGCACTGATGCTCTACTACTTTGACGGCCGAAGTGCAAAAAATATCGCCCAAACGCTCGAAACAAGCGAAGCTGCAGTCCACACACGTTTGAGCCGAGCCAGAAAACAGTTACGCAGGCTTTTGGAACCTGCGGGAGGCACATGATGGACAATAATTGCAAAAACATCCAGGACCAGATTGCAAAGCTTTTAACCGCCGATTTGCCGGCACAAGAAGCCGCCCAGATACAAAACCACATTGACTCATGCCCCGACTGCTCGGCATACCTAAAGGCCCTCCATGCCGACGACAAACTCCTCGCCGACTTCGCCCGCACAATGCAGCCGACAATGGCCAGAATTGAAACCAACGTCCTGCATAAGATCGCTCATCAGCAGCCCAAAAAGCCTGCACCCGGATTCTCAAAAAGCCTGCTCGCAAAACTCGCCGCAGCAGCAGCCCTGATACTAATCGCATCGCTCCTCATTTCCATCTTTACTAATCCAACCGATAAACCGGGCGACAACAATCTAACCACTTCTGCACCGAACAATGGCAATCAGACAAACGAACCATTTGTAAAAGTACTCAAGAAGATTGAAAAAATGTATGCCAACGGCGATATTGACGGCCTCGTGGCAATGCTCGACAAGGGACAATTCCGAAGCAAAGCCCTCGCCGCAAAATATCTCGGTCGAATAGGAGATGAATCCGCCCTCCCGAAGCTGCAGGACGCCTACCTGCTCTCACAGGACAACCTCCCCCCAGGCGTCACGGTAAATCCCTTCGCCAAAGCTATCGAAGATATCAAAAGCAGGACCACTGACCCCGATACAGGGGACCCTGATGCCGCCACCGGCCAGGGCGCCACTGTCGTACAGGGCAAGACCGTCCTACAGGACACAGCACCCACCGATAGCAACACCGACAACTTGCTTAACCTCGTACCCGCCGACGCCCTCGTTTGCGTTCGCATAAACAACTATGATTACACGCTCGGCATGGTCGACCAATACCTCGCCGGCCTCTCGCCGATGCCCGCCGCCGCCTCAATGATGGCGCGCACACTCCTCGTCAGAGGACTGGGCGACCCGAACCTCAGTGGAATAAACACCGCCGGCAAATTCGCCGGATTCGTAACCGCAACAGATGACCAGCCCGCCGACGATTCCCTCGATAACATATTTGTTGGAACACTGATGCCGCTTGCCGATTACAACGAACTCACAAAATATAATCCCAACTACCAAAAAGCCGACGCCAACGGCGTCTCAACAATCACAACAGGCGGAATGGCAAATCCCAACAAAAAAATGCTGGCCAAGCGAATCCAGGACTATCTGCTCGTCGCCTCCGGCAGCGCCTATGACGACCTGCTCGCAACCGCAAATGCAATCTCGAAAGGCAATTCAGCACTGGCAGGAAAATTCACCGCAGATGAAATCGAAACCGCCGCATCCGAACCGCTCTGGGCATTCGCCAACATTCAGGGCATATCGAACGTCTTCGGGCCCATAATGACTGCAAAACTCGATGAACTCAAAGCAATGCTCGAACAAATGAATGCAAGCGGACAAGGCGGGCCGGGACCGGAGGTAATAGGCATGTACTACGGACTGCTCAATGTCATAATGGAAGAAGTCGACTCCGTCATCTACACCAGCAACCCCCAATCGAATCTTTGGAAAATGACCGAAACTGTCAAAGCCGTACCAGGCACCTATCTGGCAAGAATGTTTGCAGCCGACGACTCGATCCGGGGCCGCAACCAGTTCCTGGGATACTTGAGCGATGGCGCGGTCTTCAACTTTGGATTCAAGATGAACAGGCCCTTCTGGGAGGAAATGACCCTGAGCAACTATGACCTGATCTCCTTTCTTAGCGAAAAGGCTATCTCCGATGAGATCCTCGAAAAAATCGAAGAGATCGTCAAAGACGGACTCGCCGGCATGGGCGACGGCGGGGCTTTCACGTTAACATTCGACGAAAAGGCAAAGTCACAGTTCCAGGCGCAGTATATCTTAGACCTCGAGGACCCCAACACGTGGAACTCATCGATACAGGCCGGCTTCGATTTGTGGAACACCGGAGGCCTCGCAGACAGCATGACAAACATCGGCATCGAAACCTCTTATCAGTTCCTGCCAAACATAGAAACTCACGATGATATCCAAATAGATGCCGTCAAGTACGCAATCAAAGCCACCGACCCTAACTCGGATTTTGGCAAAATGATAGATAGCATCTACTCCGACGGCTTCGAATACCGATGGGCCACAATCGATCAAACATGGGTAGGAACCTTCGCCTGCGACTGCGACGATGCCAAACCACAGCTAATTCGCAGCCTGATCGATCAGGTCACGGCCGATACCACACAGCAGGTCCCTTCTGAGATCGAGACCGCCTTGACCCTCTTGGACGATCCCAACGACGCAGACTTCGTAGGCACGCTTAATGTCATTCGTTACTTCAACTTGGCCGCAATGATGAGCCGCCTCACCCCCAACAACCCATTACCAATGCCCCAGATCGACATGGAATCACAAAGCAACATAGCCTTCGCAGGAAAGGCGGCTAACGGCAAAATGACTATCGAAATAGCCATGCCCAAAGACCACGTCACCGAAATCAAGGCCCTTATAGAAATAGTACAGCAGGAAATGCAGCAGCATATAATGCTCATGCAGTCTCGCCAGCTTGCCACCACACAGATAGCACCTGAGCGGTTCAACATCGATTCATCGGCCGGCAGAAATATGTTGGTAAGACAGCCCATCACCGACGCCAACCAGCAAACCGCAATCCAGGGCCTGGCTACATTTGCACAACTGACCAATGGACAATATCCCGCCGAACTGATCCTGGATTCAACACTGAAAGAAGCCGCCGAAGCACTTAGAAAAAATATGCTCTCCGCCCCGGACGCCGATCCAAACACCGAGCCTGACAGCGAACAAATCAATGATCTGCTCAGCATTGAAGCCCCTTGCCTTTTCTACACGCAACTGAAAGAAGACGGCAATGCCCCAGCCTATTATGGTAACACCGTCACACCCGAATTCCCCGATGCCGTCCTCCTGCGTTGGAAAATAGCCGATGACACTTACAGGGTAATCTTCGCGGACCTCACGGTAGAGGATGTCACCGCTGAAAGACTCGAACAACTCGAATCCAATCCGCTAAACACTATCCCGGAGGCCATCAAACCAAATCCCGCCGACGGCGGCATGGCGAACACTATTTCAAACGTAAAGCTAAGCTGGATACCCGCAACCGGTGCAACCGAACACAGAGTCTATTTCGGCGCCGCACCCGACGACCTCTCGCTTGAAGCAGAAATCTCAACTCCTGCCTTTGACGAACTACCCGAACTCGACACCGACACCGCCTATTACTGGCGCGTAGATGAAGTCAAGCAGGACGGCTCGATCATAACAGGCAACACATGGACCTTCACCACAGGAATGCTCCTCGGCTGGTGGAAATTCGACGAAGGCGCCGGCACATCGACAGCCGATGCCTCCGGCGGCGGCAACGAAGGCGCTATCAACAACATGGGCGACGCTAACTGGGTCGATGGTGTCACCGGCTACTCACTCGATTTCGACGGCGTCGACGACTACGTCCAGACCCCACTCGATATAGACCAGAGCGGCACATGCAGCATCACACTCGCCGCATGGGTATACCCCACCAGCACAAGCACCGGCAAACATCAGGTAATCAGCACCGACAACGTGTACTGGGATTGGTCAATCCTGCAATTCAACGACCACTGGCACGTATTCACCGGCGACAAATCAACGTGCTTCAAGTTCAAGGCCGACCCGAATACATGGCAGCATGTAGCCGCAGTATTCGAGGTGGGCAAGGACGTAACCTTCTACAAAAACGGCCAGGCAAAAGCAAAAGGCTCACCACCGGTCACAGACGAAGTAGACAACCCCATAGTCATAGGCAACAATCCCGGCCAAAGGGACGAATTCTTCGAAGGAAGAATCGACGACGTCAGAGTATACAACTACGCCCTGACCAGCGACCAAATAACCGCCATCTACAAAGAATCCGCCCCAACAGAGCCCAACACACCAGAGCCATAAGAAAAACTCTAATTGTTCAAATCTCTGCTCTTCTGAACAAGGCTACAGCGAAGGCAAGGATATCAGCTTCCTTTACCCTTGGTCCCGGATTTTCCGGCCCTACCCGGTTCAGGTGAAACTTCGGCAGGCTTTTCTTCCGACATCGAATTGATATTCTTAAGCGTGTCGGCCAGGTCAATTCCTGTGGCGGCTTTGATCTGTTCTAAGAACTTGACAAGGCCGCCCGGTGCGGCCGTCAGCATTCTGTTAACCGCTGTGTCACCGTCACCACCGCCGGTATCGAGTGCAATAACCTTATCGAACTTGACCTCACCGATAGCATCGGCGCCCTTTGCCGCAACCTCTTTAATCGCCTCTAATGTAAGGTTAAGCTGGGCAGCCTTTCCGTAAGCATTCCACGCTTCAGCCTTCTTTCGCAAACCTTCCGCCTCAGCCTCTAACTTCAGTTGAATACCCTTCGCCTCGGCCTCGGCTATCTTAAGAATCGCAGCAGCGTCGCCATCGGCCTTGAGAATGACCGCCTGCTTTTCAGCCTCGGCCGGTACCACCCTCTCGGCCCTGTACTTCTGCTCTTCAGCTTCAGCCTTGGCAGCTTCAACCCTCTCTCGCGCCTTCTGCTGCTCTTCAAGCACCTTCTGTTCTTCGATAACAACTTCCTGCCTGGCCCTGGCCTCGGCAAGCGGCCCCTGCTGTTCGGCTTTCTTAGTTGCCCCGAGAGTCTCACCGACATAATGCTGCTGGGCGACGTCGCGGTCCTTCTCAGCCTCTGCGATCTGTCTTTCCTGCTCGGCCCTGACAACCTCGCCTTCTCTTTTGGCGGTCTCGGATAGCTTCATCGCATCGCGGTCTGCTTCCGCCTCGCCGATCCGCGCATCTCTCTTGACCTCCGCAGTCCTTCCTCTGCCTAAGGCCTCCAGGTAGCCCTTATCATCGCGAATGTCCTGAATATTGATGATGTCGATAATGACACCAATTTTTGACAATTCCTGACCGGCCTGATCAAGGGCCTTCTGAACAAACATGTCCCTTTTCTGATAAAGCTCTTCGACCGTCAGCACACCAATGATGTCACGAAGCTGACCTTCCAGCGTCTCCTTGATAATCTGCTGAATCTGTCTCGGCTCAGTCCCCAAAAACCTCTCAACCGCCTTGGCCAACAATTCCTGCTCACTGGATATCTTGACATTGGCAACGGCGTCAATGGTCACCGGCACACCCTCTTTCGAATATGCCTTCTCCACCCGCACATCCGCAAGGTTCATTGTCTTGAGGCTGATCCTCGTGACCACCTCTAACACGGGGATTCTAAATTTCGCACCACCGACAACAGCCATCCAGCCCCTGGAGGTGCCTTTGTGTTTTCTGCCTGTAAAAATCAATGCTTCATTCGGTTGGGCTTTTATGTAGTTAGTCGTGAAGACCAGGATACCGGAAATCACACCCATAAAAGCTACGACAATAACGACGACCAAACCTAAACCTTCCATACTCTCACCTTCCTTTCTCTATGATTGACAATTCTCTGTTTATAAGTTTAAAGCTCTTCTTTACTCGACTGTGGCGGTTCCGCTTGCAACCGACTTAATCGTAACCGTCTCACCCTTTCGATATTCCTTATACGAATCCAAAGACTGGGCGCTAAAGTATCGGCTCTGCCCGGTGCCCTCGTCAACAGCTTCTATCTCACCCGTACCTTCCCTGGGGATCGGCACTGTCACTCTCGCCTGCTTTCCTATAAAAGAACGCGCTCGAACCTGGCTGTTCGACTGCTGCTGATATAGCAGCTTGAGCAGCCTGTAGCCCAGATACCAAAAGACAATTCCCCCGCCTGAGCCGACAATATAATGAGGTACAGGCCACTTGGCATATTCTGCTATAAAACCCCAAAGCCCGAAGCCGATCAAAAAGAACAACATCAGCTTAAAGCTCAGTATCCCCGGCCCGCCAAATTCACCAACTTCAATATCCGCTCCGTCAATATCAACATCGACATCGACGTCTACATCCACATCAACATCGATATCCGCGTCCACATCCGTGTCGGCCCCAAACAAAGCCATCACAGCCAGCAGCCCGCCGCAAAGAACAGTTATCAGCCCATAAATAATCAACAGCATATACTTCCTCCCTTCTCCCAAATCAGGAGAACATCCAATAATTCAATCATCCGTCCATATTCGCTCACCAACAATAAATACGCACAACTACCAACCGCATTCAATCTTTTCAAAACTTTTTTCCCTATCGTCCATTTCAAATACGACCGCGCATCTTCGGTGACAAACACTCAAAGTAGGCACATTCTATCAACCCACACCCCCTTGACAAGGAAAAAAAAGAAAAGTCCCCACCCCCAACTCACTCGTCCCTGCCCAATTGTTTACGGCAAATTCGCCAATTCTTTGCTCGCCAATTTCTCGATAGCCTCACCGGTCATCTTAACAAGCAGCAACCCATCGCTCTCCGATAATGCCTTGCCGCAATCCCGTACCGCCTCAAAGCACTTTTCCGCCTCATCATACTCCTTGCCGCTGCCAACGCTGACGACATGCTGGACCAGTTCCCTCATAGTGCGGGTAATCCCCATCGCCTCCTGCTGCATTTGGTTTCTCTCGTCTGCGGCCAAAACGACAAACTCCTTCTCAGAAAGCGAAAACACCGACTCCAACGAGAAGCCGAGCCCCTGCGCCCAGTCTATCTCCAGAAAGGTCTCCGCCGCCTGCTCTCGCTGACCTTCTTTCCAAAGCGCCAGTGCTTTTTCAAACTGGCCACCGGCTTGCTGACCAGCTTCAGAAACTTCAGCATCGCCCCCACTCCCATCATTCACCTTCTTCCCACATCCCGGCATCACCATAAACAACGACACAAACAAAACAATTAACGCTGCTTTAGAACTGTTCATACTAATGTCTCCCAAATATTGTGCATTTGCGTTTAACTTGACCGCCGCTCACCAATGCAAGCACCCGGCTAAGACAACATACGCTCAACCACCGGCTTCATTCACTATTTTTAAATTCTCCCGCCGCCGCCTATTTAGCCTGCGGTTTCACCGCAGGTCATAACTACAAACTTATCTTGGGCCGGCCCTGCTCGTCCCAGCCGCGCTTCTCGTAATACATCCCAAGCATCTTCTCATACTCATCCCGGTCGCAAACCTTACCCGCCAAAGGTCCGCTGTGAATCGGAACAAACGTCCGATCCGGCGGATAATCGTCGGCCTTGCCCGCACCGAGTTTGACATTAATCGCACGCGTCATATCGTAAAGACCCTGCGACTTGGCGAGAAGGTCGTCCAGGCTATACTCCTGCCCCACAACCGCACTGTACAACTCCGCGTAAAAATCCTCGTGGAAACCAAGCTCAATCCACGGCAGCCGACAAACGCCGAACATATCGAACAGCGAACGAATATGCTGATGATACATCACTAATTTGACTTTCTCCTCAGCCCCCCAGTCCGCGCCCATCTCAAGCTCCTTACCCACCGTCCACGCCCGCGTATGATGCGCCCCGATGTCACTCGTACCATACGCAAGCGCCATCGAACTCGCACCACGACAATCATAAGCCGACTGCTCCAAACCCTTAACGTGCAGCACAATAGGCTTCAACTGGGGCCACCGCTCCAACACACCCTTCGCCCCCAGCGCAAGCGTCGCCCCCACCGACTTGCACTTTGCAATCTGTTCGATAAGCTCCATTATCCGCTCTTCATCTCCCCACGCAATGGGCTTTCCGTCCAGATCATCAAGCGTCAACAGGTCCTTCTCGTACCCTTCTATCAACGCCGCAATCAAATTCCCCGTAGATATCGTATCAAGCCCCAAATCATCGCAAAGATGATTCCCCCGCAGAACACTCGCAAAGCTGTCGATACCAACGTTAGAACCAAGCATAGCAGCAGTCTCATATTCCGGCCCCTCCGTCACCGTCCCCGCCCACTTGCCCTCCTTGACAAGATTAATATTGCCGCAGCACATCGGGCACCCAAAGCAGCCCGTATTGCCGATCTTAAACCCCGCTAACATAGTGTCGCCGTTAATCTTCTCCGCCTTATCCCAATGCGTGTCACGGAAATTATACGTCGGCAAAATACCCATAGTGTTAGCGTAATCAATCACACCCATAAGCCCCTGCTTCTGCCAGTGACTCATCATATAATGCTCGCCAAGCTCCTTATAGGCCCGCTCCGATATCTCAATCACTCTGTCTATATCACACACCGGCAAATCCTGATGTCCCCGCACCACTATCGCCTTGATATTCTTACTTCCCATAACCGCACCGATACCCGTGCGCCCCGCGTTCCTGCTCCACTCACTGGTCACGCAGGCAAATCGCACAAGCTTCTCGCCGGCAATACCAATCGAAGCAACCTTAACGCCATGATCGCCGATCTTCTCGCGTATCCGCCCTTCCGTTTCAAGGTTGCCCTTGCCCGCAAGTTCGGGACACGGCACTATCGAAATCCGGTCGTCATCGATAAACAAATAGCTAAGCTCTTTCGCCTTACCCACAATCGCAACTGCATCGTATCCCGCCTGCCGCAGTTCAACGCCAAAACCGCCCCCCATACTCGAGTCACCAAACAGCCCCGTCGCAGGAGAAATCGACGCAAACGAATTCTTACCCGAACTCGGCAGATAAACCCCCGTCAAAGGCCCCGCCGCCACGACCAACATATTCTCAGGCCCTAACGGATCGACAGAGCCGTGCTCCTTAAGGTTGTCCCACAACAGCTTTATCGCAAAACCCCTGCCCCCGACATAGGCCTCGATGAATTCATCGTCGACAGCCTCGGTCCTGCTCTCGCCGCTGCTCATATCAACACGCAGTATCTTGCCGAAATATCCACCCTTGTGTTTCTTCATATCAGGCCCCACTCTTATCGCGACCCTCGGCCGCGTTATTATCTGCATAGTGAAGCCGTTTCGGCTCACCATCTTCCATGTATTCAATCTCTTTCATATGTGCGTACGACAAGACGTTGCTCAACCGATGGGCCTGCCCGAACACATGCTCCGGCATAAAAACTATCGCCCCCGTAGGACACATCTTCGCACACTGAGGCTCCCCGTTATCCTCGCAAAGATCGCACTTGAGCGGCACATCGATATCCGGATGAACATAGATCGCCCCGAATGGACACGCATCCACACACGCGTGACAACCCACGCAATCATCGTCTTTGATCCGAACAATCCCGTTCTTGCGGTATATCGCATCCGTAGGACAAGCCGACATGCACTTCGCCTCCTTACACTGATTGCACACCACTGGCATACGAACAACAGGATGAGGATAAACCACCGTCACACGCACCCGCGCCTTCTTAGGATTATTTATCTTCTCCCTGTGAACCGCACAAGCTATCTCACAAACACGACAGCCCGAACACCTCTCAGGTACAACCGCCAACTTACTACGCATACAATAAAACTCCTACTCTGCAAGCATTGAATTTACTAACTGCCGAAGCGCACTAACATTTACCCTGCGGTTTCTCTGCAGGTTCATGACCCATATTTACGCCGGCGTTTCACCACAGGTTCGTACTTTACTTGCCGGTGTACTCGTTGAGCATTCGCATGAAGGTTCGCAGAAGCACCCAGAGGTCCCTCTTGCCGCGGGCCGATACTAAGTTGCCGTCAACAATGCACGGCTTCGCAATATACTTCGCACCGCCCTGATCGACATCCAGCGCACACTTCGGTATCGTCGTCGCCTTGCGACCTTTCATAGCGCCGCACGCGCTGAGTATCTCAATGCCGTGACAAAGCGTCGCCACCGGCTTTTTGCTATTGAGGAAGTACCGCGTAGTCGCCAACAAATCCTTATCGTACCGAAGATACTCCGGCGCTCGTCCGCCCGAAACATAAAGCCCGACATAATCACTCGACTTGACCTCACTAAAAGCAAGCTTCGCCTCCAGATGATATCCCGGCAATTCGCGAGTAATATCCCACTTCGGATTCGCTCCCGGAGGATTTTCATGAACCACCAAATGATAATATCTCCTCTCCGGACCCGTAACAACTACCTCGTAGTCATCTTCCATTATCCGATAGTACGCATACATCGTATCCAGAACTTCCGAACCGTCACCAATCGGCAAAAGAACCTTACCACGGCTCTTGCCAGGTGCTCCCTGCGCTCCGTCAGCCATCATCGCCAGCGCCGCAGGACCCGCCGCCAGCATTCCTAACATATCACGTCGATTCAATCCCGTACCGTCCACTTTTTACCTCCTAAAAACTGGGTGTGCATCATTTTACAAAGACATTTACAATACAAACAACAGCCCCACATTGTAGCCCCCCACACCCAATTTAGCAAGCCAATAATCAATCATCAATAATCGATAATCAATTAAATCCCCCTCATACCGACGAAAGAACGCCCAAATCCCTATTTAGCCTGCGGTTTCACCGCAGGTCCTCGCTCTCGATATTCTCAGCGAAGCCCCTCTCGCGGAACATAAAAATATCCCGGCCCGCGATCGTCGTACTCGTAAGCCTCATTCCGAAACCGGTCCTTGATCACTTTCAGAGTCACTGCTTCGCCGGCGCTGTAACTCCCCACATGCCCATCCGCATAACCGGCGTGCAGTTTTATCTCGATAGTATCCAGATTGAATTCCTCCGACTCCAGCCGAGACCAGAACGCCGACCCCGCAGGATATCCCGGCTCTCCCGGCGTGACACTCGCACCCTTAAAACGCTCGCAACTGCCGTAAGCAAAATAATTACCCCCGTATCGCATCTCGTTTCGCCAGTTAGCAAAGCCGAAATAGTCGCTCACCATAAGCTCACTCTCGGCCCGCCCCCCAAGAAACCTTCGAGGCCCCTTTAAAAGCCCGTCTTCCAAAAGCCCCGTATAATTCCACCAGAAACAGTACGTCCCGCTCATGGCGTCCTCCATCAGCCACGTATCCGGATTGTCCCACGCATCGCCAGCATCCCAGGCCTCCTTCAGGTATCGATATCCCTCGGGCCCGTTCGGACAAAACATAATACTCGCATCCTCGATATACTCACGCAGGTACTCGCTCATCGCTCGATGAGGCCCGATACTCGTATAAAGAAGAGCAGTCATCTTCCGCGGATCGCCCCAGTTCCAGTTCTCATCCACCCCCACAGATGCAGTCGACGCAGGATAGCGATTGTCGTGGTCCATCGCATAAAGATTCACCCCGCCGACAATCTCACGCTGATTATTCATCCCCACAATCATCCGCGCCTTCTGACGAACCTTACCCAAAGCAGGCAACAGAATCCCCATCAGCACCGACGTAATCGCCAGCACCACCAAAAGTTCAACCAAGGTAAAACCATCCCCCCACCCCGGCTTTCTCACAACTCTATTCTCTCGACAACTAATACTCTCCTCCAAAAATCTCAACTCGTGCGTCCTGCACTAAGCAAATCCATAACGCCATTCAGTATAACAAATTCCGACCCTTCATCAACAAAAATTTCTCTCTATTTCACTGCCAAATCCGCCGCTAACCAATCATGGCAGCGGATACAGCCGAATATCATCGAAGTACACGACACCAAAATTGAGTCGGGGCGGACTACCCCATCCTCTCTCCTCGCCAAAGCCGATACTCAGACTCACCACACTCGACAAATCAACTCCGGCGCCCCTGAAGGCATTCAAAGGTATGCTCCATTTTGTCCAGTCTTCTGTCAGGATATCGTTCGGGTCCTCATCTCTCGCGCCGTATACTGATAACGCATCAACGCCGTTGCTGTCGGTCAGGACCGCCCACATAAACTCCGGATCGTTGCCCGCCTGACCATAAAACCACATAACGAGCGTGTCTTCACCGTTGGCGACAAAATCTCCCGGAGGGTCCAATACCCGGTAGGCCTCAGAATAGGCCGGCTCACACTCCATCCCCGTGCTGTCATAGTGATACCACATAGCCTGATTGCCGTCGTGGACAGGATCGGCCGGAGCCGTTGCCAATTCAACCCACGAACCGCTCTGGCCATCCACGACCCCGTCTACCCACGTGTCATAGATGTAAGGCGGGTTCGGTGCGTATGACTCAAAATCCTCCAGAACAGTATACACCGGCGGCAAATACCAGCTTGTGAAATCCTGTTCTATAAGGGCAAAATCAGTGAAATTGACGGCCCCGCCCCTGTCCAGATCGCCCGGCAGTTCATAGCCGGGACTCAGCCAATACTGCGCCCACAGCCCAACGTCAACAAAATCGGTAGCCCCGTCATTATTCAAATCCGCCAACAGCGCCCACCCATACGGCGGTATACCCGCCTGGCTCGTACCCCCGTAAGCGCCCATATTCACCCGAATATTCTCACCCCACATATTATTCGGATCCCCAGGCACACTCATAGGCTCGCTGCGCAGCGGCGTGCCGGGATTACCCGAATCAATACACCGACTCGTAACAGCATCCCACACCCAGCCGCCCCCGTCACCAGCCCAGCGCCAACCTACACTCTTTAAATGATAATCACCGTTGTTGGCATCGACAAACAGCGGGTCTGCGCTGATATTGCCCAAACCTTCGTCACCGTCCTCGATGCAACTGTACTGCGCCTGGCATCCAAACAAGTCGCCCTCGTTATTGTCCCAGAAGATACAGTTGATGATGTTCGGATTTGCACCGCCATCGGCCAAAGCCCCGGTATTACTATCTACTACCGTCACATTGCTGACTGTCGGGGACGCAATGAGGAAGAGCAAACCGGCGTAGCTGTCCTTTATAATAAAGTTCTTTAACACACTGTTCGGCCCCTCACCATGAAAAAACGAAACCGCATAAAAACCCGGCGCCGTAATAACAGCCGGCTCGTCCACACTTTGAACCGTTATAGCCTTACCATCAAAATCAACCTCCTCATTATAAACACCCGGATAAACCAATACCGTATTCCCGTCCTGCGAAGCATCGATCCCCCTCCCAATAGTAGCAAACGCCGTTATATGTGTAAGCCCATCATTCAAATCATTGCCGTCAACACCATCGACGTAATAGGCGCCTTCCTCACCAATGGGCGGGCCTAAAGATACCACCAGGTCAACAGATGACCATATCGGCACCACTGAGCCGCCCACAGGGTCATGACTAATTACAACGCCGTTTGCAACTGTATCACTGTATTCGTAGGTTACAGTCCCGACGGTAAGGTTATCGACAGCGGTAATAGCTGTATTTGCGTCGGTTTCGGTCTGGCCGACAACGTCGGGCACTACCGGCTGACCTAATGAGACAACCAGATCAACAGATGAGCCTATCGATACCACTGAGCCGCCCACCGGATCCTGACTAATTACAAGACCTGCCGCAACTGTATCACTGTACTCGTAGGTTACCGTGCCGATCACAAGGATGGCAGAAGTAATTGTCGAGTTAGCGTCGGCCTCGTTCTGGCCTGTTACATCGGGCACAACAGCTTGAATTGCAGAGGCCGTGATGCATTGCAGAGCCTGACCGGTGGTCTCGTTGTCTTCGCCGGCGCCCATGTAATTCCCCCAGCCGCCCGTTCCCAGTTGAACGTTCTGCACGTATATGCTGGCATTGCTTATCTGGGATAGGTATGTAGCCCCGTCCAACTCGTTGAGTGCCAGCGTTGCATAAACGGTTTCTTGAATCGTCTCATCACCTGCCTCCATAAAGCCGCTGCGCCAGGTGAAGCCGCCTGTGCTGAGCTGATAACTCGCCAGTGTCGCAGCAAGCTCATCAAGGCTCGATGCCGAGGCGTGCTCGCCCGCCTGCGGATCGTAATCCTCACCAGCAACGGCCAGCCCGAAGACGGCGCCGGCAAGCCCGAGGACGTCGTAATCGCTGTAGCCGTCCAGTTCGTCAATTTCAGCTTTGACGCCGACAATCCATTCCAGTGTATTGGCGCCGATGACATGGGTGCTATACAGCCCCAAACCAACGTCCCAGGCGGCGAGATTTGCATAAGAAACATCGTGACTCTGTCGACGGTACTGTATGAAGCTGTTCGTATCATAGACGGTATCGGACATCAGATCGTAATAAGTGCCGGCTTCCAGCTTGTTATAGAAGTTCACAGTGACATAATCTGCCGATTCTGTGCCGCCTAAGATGCTGTCAAGTTCGACTGCAAAGGCGCCGTCGATGACTGTAAAGTCATCTGTTTTGCCAAGTAGGTACGCTTTGGCTTTCTGGAGGGCCGCCAGTATATTCGGATCGGCTGTCTGGCGATACGCCTGAACCAATCCTATTGCTATCGACCCAAATGTTTCGGGATCACTTCCAGCATTGGGGTCGCCGTCATAAAGTGGCCGGTCCCATCCGCCGTCATTGTTTTGCAACTCGACAAGTCTGCCCCCGCCTAAAGCGGCTACTACGGGAGGCTGACCCAGTGACACGACAATGTCAACAGATGACCCTATCGGTACTACTGAGCCGCCCACAGGGTTCTGACTTGTTATAAGACCCGCTGCTACGCCGTCACTGTACTCATAAGTGACATCTCCTACAATAAGACCAGCAGCAATAATTGCGGAATCTGCAACAGGCTCGCTCTGCCCTACAACATCCGGTACAACCACATCAGCCCACGCAGACCCACAAAAAGCCAAAACAACCAGAACTGCCAAAACTACATTCTTCTTTTTCCCTCTTTCCATAATCACCACTCCCCAATAACCACTAACCATTTACCAACAACTACTCACCATTCACCAATCCAAACAGCCAGAGTATTCCATTGGTTTTTGCCACGGCTGCGTACCTTCCGACTCCCGGCTCGGTGAATCCGCTTCTTATATCGTCAATATTCTGGAGGTACTCGAACACCATTTGCCCCTGAACACCATCCTTTGTCACAAACGAAATCTCTTCAACGACGTCGGTTTCCATGTTGATTGTGTAAACAAGCTTATTATCATCGTATGTTAAGATAACTTCCGCCTTCTCCTCTCCCTGAGTATATTCCGCCTCAAACCACACCTTGCTCCGTGCCGCATCCCGGCGAACCGTATCTATCGTATGAAGCCCCATCCAAGGCCGCGAAAGCCCCCTAAAGAAACTCCCCGCCGCATATTTACCGCCGGCCTTCCGCCCCCTATACATAACAGCCCCGCCGCCACCATCGACAAACCGAACCTCATTGCCAACCTTCAGCCTGAGCCACGGGCTGTGCCTCCCGCTTTCAGCATAAACAAACGGCATCCGCCCCGTCCCCGAAACGGTAGTGTAAACTCTCTTCTGTAAATTGGTGTTAAGCACCGCATGTGGCTGGGTGGAGGCGAGCGTAGCGAGCCGGAAGCCAGCCACATGCGAAATTTTGCTTGAAATGGCGGGCACG
>Ga0075123_10000726_pt1 | contig 16948 bp, 9 predicted proteins | sample AntAceMetag02UKX_FD_69808 | JGI IMG/M metagenome (GOLD analysis project Ga0075123, IMG submission 69808) | Saline lake microbial communities from Ace Lake, Antarctica - Antarctic Ace Lake Metagenome 02UKX | ecosystem: Environmental > Aquatic > Non-marine Saline and Alkaline > Saline | place... | reverse complement strand
TCTCATAAACCGTTTCATCTTTTACATCCGCAAGACAGGTTATATCGTAAGCCGCCCCCTGCAGTATCGAGAGCAACTCTTCACACTCGGCCCTGCGAACTTTATAAGTCGATTTCTCCAGACCGGGTCGCACTGTTCCCGTATCGAGCACCACAATCCGAAAATCCTCAGCGCTGTCGCCCAACGGCACATAATCAACACTTCTGGTCGCAGGATTATAATAAGTCCCCATATCCTCACGGGCGAACAATATCATTATCTGGTCAAGCTGGCCGCAGGGCGAGCCAATATAGTCGTTCTCAACAGCCTGGGCCATATCAACGATTTTGAACTTCTCCTCGATCTCAATGCCGTTGGCATCCAGCAGCGATAATATCAGGTTGATACTCAGTGACGCCGACCGGCTCATACCGCCGCCGGGGATGTCACCGTAAATAATGGCGTCAATACCCTGCTTCAGTTCAATTCCCTCGCGTCTCAGGATATACTCGACCCCGTAAGCAAAGCGTCCCCATGTATCCGCAATCGCCGCCACTTTCGGCTCGGGAACATCGCCCAATTTAAACTCAATGGTCCCGTCGGCCGGGAAATTGCCGCTGAAAAGCCTCATCCTGTCGGTCCCGTTGGCAACGTAGGCCATCCAGATGAATCTGTCTGTCCCAACGCCGAACAACTCCGTGCCATTATAGTCACCATGCTCGACCCCAAGACAAAAACGAGACGAAGTCCTTCGGACCTTACCGCCCTTGACATTTATTCCGGTATCCCGCTGCAGTTTCAAAATCTGTTCAACCGCCGCACGGTCCTGATCTGTCAATTCCATTTACAAAATCCTTTGGCCTACCAGAAAATAATATAAAGGCCTATAGTCAGTATCACCACTATGACCCCGAACACCTTGGCGACATTCGATGGTCTCAAGTCAATATCCGTTTTGACCTCGAATTTCACACCTTCTTTGAGAGGCTTGACCAACGTTATTATGCCCATCACCGCCAAAACGCAGAAGAACGAAAACGCCATCCTGTCCAAAAACGCCATGCTCGGGAAAGCCTTTGCAAGAATGAAATACATAATCGGGTTAAGTATCAAGCCGACCACCCCCGTGACAGGAGGCGCCTTCTTAACTACAAAGCCGAATACGAATACCGCGAGAATACCGGGAGAGATATAGCCCTGGAATTCCTGGATGTACCTAAAGACCCCTCCGAGCCTCGGGTCGTCGAGCATAGGTGCGATAAAACAGCCGATTACGGCGAAGACGCCGACGCAGATTCGCCCGACCCTCACTAAGTTCGCCTGCGATGCACCTTTCTCGATATACTTATTATAAATATCCATCGTAAATATCGTCGAGGCCGAATTGAGCATCGATGCAAGAGAACTCATAACCGCCCCTAAAATCGCGGCAAGCATAAAACCTCTCAAACCCTGCGGAACGAGCTTCTTGATCAGAAGTGCAAACGCCGAATCGAACTTATAGCCCATGAGTGTCTTTCGAACCTCGACCTGATCTTCAGGCCCCACGGCCTTGTTCTTTTCCGCAATCTGCCCCAGGATTGCCTCATTTTCCGCAAATAGCGATTCTGCTATGTCCGGCGTCGCCCCCGCGATTGAGGCATTGAATGTCACTATCGCGACGGCAATATCGGGGTACATCTTCGGGAACTGCCTGTCGAACTTGAACGCTGCCTTTGCACCGGCCGGCGAGTCCTTTATTTGCTCGAACTCCGCCAACACCTCGGAGTTGTTGTCACTCGCTTCGATCTTCATATCCGGCTTGTAGAGGTTGAAAGCTATGATCCCCGGAAAGACGATAATAAACGGAATAATAAGTTTGAGGCCCGCGGCGAACACGATACCCTTTTGTCCCTCCCCAAGCGACTTGGAACCGAGCGTCCGCTGGGTTATGTACTGGTTAAGACCCCAGTAATAAAAATTCGGTATCCACAGCCCCAATACCAGCGCCGTCCAGGGGATCTCAGGGTCATTTCGCGGCATAACCATGTGCAGCTTCGCTTCGTTCAGCGTCCGGAATTTTTCCCATGTCCCCGCGTCGGCTGCGACAGTTGCTAATTCGGGAATAGTTTCTGCCGTCGAGCCGCCCAGTTCCTTCATTGCCAGAACCAGAACGACCGCACCGCCGGCTATCAGCGCCGAGCCCTGCAAAAGATCGGCCCATGCACACGCCTTGAGTCCTCCGCATGTAACATAAATAGCTGCCACAAGGCCGATAGCCCACGCTGCTGAAGTGATGGTGACCTCAATTCCCAAAAGATGCTGTCCCCCGAACAACGTCTTGACGACAATGGCCCCCGAATAGACTACCGCCGCGAACGTCACGAATACGTAAATCACCACGGTAAACAGCGCCATCAACGAGCGGGCGGTTTCGTTGTAGCGGTATTCGAGAAATTCAGGGATGGTATAGATGCCCGCACGAAGGAACTTCGGAAGGAAAAAGAATGCCACCACCACCAACGTAATCGCCGCCATCCACTCGTAACTGGCAATCGCAAGGCCGAGCCATTTTGCCGCGCTGCCGCTCATCCCGATAAACTGCTCGGTCGAAATGTTAGCCGCAATCAGCGAAAAACCGATCAACCACCAACTGAGCCCGCGCCCCGCCAAAAAATAATCCTTGCTCGTCTTCTCGTGCCGGCTCTTGAGCACACCCGTGGCTATTACCGCTGCAATGAATCCTATAAACACAATTTTATCAAGGCCGTTTAGTGCCATAACGAATCCTTTCCTTTGCTCAAAAATAACCGCCTATAACCGATTTCAAAGCCCTGTCTGCCTCGAATTCCCTCCATTATAGCCGCTGATGAGCCCACTGCAATAATATTTGACCTCCGCAAGAAACGTCGTGGTCACCCAGGTGATTGCTCTTTTGAGCCGATCGGGCCAAATTTATGTTTGACAATGCGATAGTTTTGCAACACATTGTTACACAAACCAACGAGGACCTTTTACTGGGGACAATTATGGCCGACAGAAAATTTATCATGGACCTTGCGAAACTGCTGGTAGCAGCGGCTTGGGCTGACCGCGAATTGAAAGGCGCAGAGATCAACGCCTTAAAGGATCTGCTCTTTAGCCTAAAAGACATCACCGGCCGCGAATGGGCCGAGTTGGAAATCTATATGGATTCGCCGGTCACTCCCGAAGAAACAGACAATCTCCTCCGGCAGGTCGTAGATCAGATCAAAACGACTCAGGACAAGGACCTTGTGGTAGGAACTCTGGAAAAACTTTTCGAGGCCGACGGCGTTGTCACCGAAGAAGAACGCGCCCTTCTTGACCAGATCACAAGCGCGGTCGCTGACGTCGGCACGACAGTCTTCTCAAAGCTGTCGAAAATGCTAAAGGCCGCTGTCGTCAGACGCAGTGAAAATTACGAAGCCGGCGTCCAGAGAGATGCTCAAATCGACGACTACATCGAAAACACAATTTACTACCAGCTCAAATCCCAGTTCAAAAGTAAGGGAATTGACATTGATGTGCCTGAGCAAAAGCTCAGAAAGTTGTGCCTTGCTGCGGGGCTCCTGGCAAGAATCGCTGTTGTTGATAAAGAAATCTCGGACAAGGAAAAACAGGCGATCACAAAAATCCTTTCCGCGCAGTGGAATCTCCCCGAGCCCGAAGCGGATCTTATCACGCAGATAAGCTGCAGCAGAACTTTGAAAGGCCTTGATAATTTCCGATTGAGCCGCGTTTTTTTCGAGTGCACCGATCTCGCCGAGCGAAAGGCCTTTCTCGCCTGCCTTTTTGCAATCGCAAACGCCTCGGAAAAGACCTCCTACGATGAAACCGAAGAGATCCGAACAATAGCCAACTCGCTCAAGCTCTCCCATAAGGATTTCATAAATGCCAAGCTGACGATCCCAGACGAGCAGCGAGAGGTCCTATAACTTGCAGATTGCGCTTTACATTGGGTAGATTAATGGTTAAATAGATTCGCGTTTTTTGCCGAACTATGGATGGTATGTGAACTTTTTATGGAGGTAATAAATCATGGAATGTCCAGCTTGTTCGAACTCGTTGCAGGAAATGACTGTCGGTGATGTCACCGTTGAGGTGTGCAAAGGTGGCTGCGGAGGCATCTGGTTTGACAACTTCGAACTAAAGAAGTTTGACGAACCGCATGAATCCTCAGGAGAGGACCTGTTGCACATCGACCGCGACGAAAGCATACTCATCGACCATTCGAAGAGACTCAACTGCCCCAAGTGCGATGAAATGGTTATGATGAGGCATTTCTTCAGCGTCAAAAAGGAAGTCGAAATCGATGAGTGCCCAAATTGCGCCGGTATCTGGCTCGATGCAGAAGAACTGGAAAGACTGCGAGGCTTATTCGAGACGGAAGAGCAGCGTCACCAGGCCGCCGATGAGTATTTCGCACAGGCCTTTGGTGACGACTTCGCCGCCCTTGAAGCTGAGAACCAGGAAAAGCTCGAAAAGACCAAAAGAATTGTCAACATGTTCCGCTTCATCTGCCCGAGCTATTACATCCCCGGAAAACAAGCCGGCGGCGCATTTTAGTTCCGCTCCGGAACGTTCTTTGTATAGTTGATTTGTCTGTCGTACCGAGGAGAGAAAAAATGAGTGTAACAAATTGCATTCAAAGCAGCCTTCTGAAAGTAGCTGTTTTGATGGTGGCGACGCTGCCTTTGTTCGGCATGGCGTCGAAGAAAAAGCCGGCCGACGAGGCTGTCAAAATAGATCTGTCGGCGATCAAGTCGCCCATCATTCTCAAGGGCGGCGAAACCATAGCCTACCGCGACCCCGCCGTGATTTACCACGACGGCGTCTTTCGCCTTTTTTACACCTACATAACCACAAAAGATACCGGCAAACGCTACTGGTGCGTCGCTTTGAGTAAAAGCCGTGACCTCGTCAACTGGACCGAACCAAAGCCAATCACCCCCATTGACCAGAACCTCAATTTCGCAAGTCCCGGCAACGTCATCCGATTCGGCGGCGACTGGGTGCTGTGCCTTCAGACCTATCCGACGCCAAACGACGAAAAGTACGGCAACCGGAACTGCCGAGTCTGGATTCTACGAAGCAAAGACCTGGACAACTGGGGGCCGGCTGAGATGCTCAAGGTCAAAGGTCCCGACGTGCCCTTCGAAGAGATGGGCCGACTCATCGATGCCTATCTCATCGAAGACAAAGACGAGCCCGGCAAGTGGTGGTGCTTCTTTGACGACAACGCCGCCAACATGTCTTACTCTTACGACCTGAAAACATGGACATACTTCAACCGCATCGAAGCCGGTGAAAACGTCTGCATCCTCGTCGACGGCGACGAATACCTGATGTTTCACTCACCCAAAAACGGCGTCGGTATGAAACGCTCGAAAGACCTCAAGACCTGGCATGATGTCGGCGGCGAGACCGGCAAAGCAAGCACCGGCTCGATTACCCTCGGCCAGAAGGATTGGCCCTGGGCGCAGGGCCGTCTTAGCGCAGGTTTTGTGCTTGATATGCGCAAGCATCCCGATATCGGCAAGTACCTGATCTTCTTTCACGGCACAGGCCCCGAGGACGAGACGGTCAAGTTCAGCACGCACGCTACACTCGGTATCGCCTGGAGCGATGACCTTATCAACTGGGACTGGCCCGGCAGGAAAGCCGAACCGAAATAAAAAACGCCGGCAGGGAGGCCGCAATACTGACGAGGCCTGAGCCAAAACTGACTATCTCGGATGCAAAAGAAACCCGCGCCGTGCTGCTCGACGCTGCGGGAACAACCTTGGGCAGAGGGGCCAACTGCGAAGTGATTCTCGATCACAGAACTGTCTCGTCGCTTCAGGCGAAGGATCGTGGCGAGTTTGTTGAGATTGATGTTTGCGATACGGGAATTGGAATACCGGCCGATGAAGTTGAAAACGTATTCGAGGAGTTCTTCAGGGCGGCCAATGCCAGAAAAAGCGAGTACAGTGGTACGGGTTTGGGCCTTTCGATAGTAAAGCAGATAATCGACAGGCACGGTGGCGAAATCACCGTGCAGAGTCAGCAGGGCGGTGGAACTCGGTTCACGGTAAAACTTCCCAAGGGCAATCCCGCGTCGTAAAGAGTTCATATGCCATTCTACCATTTTGTGACGTCCGGTCTTGGCGGTTGTGAGTCAAAGAACCGGGCGTTCCGTCCTATGCGATTGTAGTCCCCGATATCGGTTCTTGCCTTTTCCGCCAGATCAAGCAGGCGTTCGACGATCTTTGGGTGCCGCCCGGCTACATCGGTCGTTTCGCCGATGTCGTTCTTAAGGTCGTATAGCTGCGGCTGAGCGATCTGCTCGACGTCCCTGCCTCGCCAGTTCTCGGCCTTGCCCTCGTCGCTGAGCCATGGCGGGCGCTTTGGACGCGGCAGGATGAGTTTCCAGTTGCCGCTTCGCACCGCCTGCAGATGACTGTCATAATAATAATATCGCGCCGAGACAGGCGTGACGGTTGTTTGGCCCGTCATCAATGCCAGTACATTCTTGCCGTCTATTATTCTGTCGCCGGGGACGTCAGCCCCCGCCAGGGCGGCGAAGGTCGGCATCATATCGACGTCGCCAATAATCGCGTCGCAGGCCGCTGCCGCAGGGACAACACCGGGTGCACGCACTATGAACGGAACCCTTACGCCGCCTTCCCATGTTTCGCATTTCTGGCCTCGCAAGGGTCCGGCGGAACCGGATTTGTCCTCACCGGTCCAGTGGGGCCAGGGGCCGTTGTCACTGGTAAAGATGACCATTGTACGATCGTCTATTTGCAGTTCTTTGAGCTTATCGAGTATCCGCCCCGTGTTCCAGTCCAGTTCCTCGATCACATCGCCGTACAGACCGCGACGGCTCTTGCCCTTGAAATCCGCACTTGCCGCCAACGGGACGTGAGGCATGGTGTGTGCGAGGTATATGAAGAACGGCTGGGAGCTGTTTTGCTCGATGAAATTTAGCGCTTCGTCGGTATAACGTTTAGTCAGTTCGGCCAGCGGAGCTTCGCCTAACTGTTTCTCGTTTTTGTAGATAGGGCCCTCGGAAGGGCGTCCGTAGAAGTAATCGAAGCCCTGCTTGTTAGGCGTGACTGCTTTGGGAAAACCGTCTGAAATATGACCGTTCAGATCCCACTTGCCGATGCAGGCCGAGACGTAGCCGGCTTGCTTGATAACTTGGGGAATCAGAATTTCTTTGATGTGCAGGAAGGGGTGGTGACGTTTGATGTTGTCGTATTCGGCTACCCGCATGGGATAGCATCCCGTCAGTATCGCAGCCCTGGTCGGGCCGCATATCGGCTGAGTGTAGAAACTCGTAAACCGCATCCCTTCGCCTGCCATGCGGTCGATGCGGGGCGTTGAAATTTTAGTCGCGCCGTAGCAGCCTAAGTCGCCATAGCCCATATCATCGGCAAGAATGAAAATGATATTCGGCTTCTCAACGCGCCTGCCTGCTTTTTTTTCGGTAAGTCCGGCGCATCCGGAGGCGCAGAATCCACCCGCCGTGCTGACTACTGCTCTGAGGAAATCACGTCGTCTCATATCAATTCTCAAAAAATCGAACATAATAATCTGCAAAACTTGCTGCTGAGAACGTAGTGTGTGGGAAATGAAATGTCAACGTTCTTGTATGGTTAGCGCTGCGGTTGGGAGCGGGATTTGATATTCGAGGGGTAAGATTTTGAAATGGCTCCCCTCGGGATCTTCGATTTGAGCGGTTTTTTTAAAAAAATTGGGGGATTTGGGGGAAAATTTTGGGTGTTTTTGGGGGGAATGTTTGTTTTTGGGCTTATACTGACGATTTAGCGCGCACAAACGCGCAAGTTTGGTGAAAAAGAGGGTAAAAAAGTGCTGAAAAAGTGCAGAATTTTGCATTTTTGTACGGAAAAAATACAGAAATATACCGATTTTGGACAAAATTGAAAGTGGAACTTGCGCGTTTGTGCGCGCCAAAGGCGCGTATTTCGTAGTTTATAGTTGGTAGTTCGTCGAGGGTAATTCGTTGTTTGGCTGCCCGGGGGCGGGGGGGAATTTGTTGGGGGAGGTCCTATAATTTCGTTGACTTTTTGGGTTTCTGGGTGGTAGAATGGGGGTTAGTGGAAAATAAGATGTTTGGAGGGGGGTGAAAGGCGGGTTTTTTTTGGGCTGTCCGGCTTTTCCCCCTTTAGAATTGGTCTGTTTGCAGAGTAGATGGGCTTTTAGGAGGAATCAGGATGGGTGAGAGAATGAATTTTACGAGGCGGGTGGTTGTTTCGGTTCTTTTGGCGGTTCTTTTGGCGGGCAGTGCCTGGGCTGGGGAGTTGGTGAGCTGGGGTGACAGGGCATTACCCGGGTCTGAGCTTTCAGGGCTGAGAAAGATAGCCACAGGTGGTGCTCACAACCTTGCTATAAAATCCGACGGGAGCATCGTCGGATGGGGCTATGATTCTTACGGTCAGGCCTCGCCGCCTGCAGGTAACGATTATATCGCTATAGCCGCAAGTGGGTTGCACAGTCTTGCTCTAAAGTCCGACGGCAGCATCGTCGGATGGGGCCGGGATAATTACGGCCAGGCCGATCCGTGCGACGGTAACGATTATATCGCTATAGCCGCAAGTGGGTTGCACAGTCTTGCTCTAAAGTCCGACGGCAGCATCGTCGGATGGGGCTCTGATGATTACGGCCAGGCCGATCCGTGCGATGGCAACGATTATATCGCTATAGCCGCAGGTGAGTATCACAGCCTTGCTTTAAAGTCCGACGGTAGCATCGTCGGATGGGGCAGTAATTATGATGAATGGGGTGACTGGGTAGGTCAGGCCACTCCGCCTGACGGCAATGACTTTGTGGCCATCGCTACAGGCGGTAAACATAGTCTTGCGCTGAAGTCCGACGGCTCGATCGTCGGCTGGGGCGAGGATTACTCGCCGCCTGACGGTAACGATTATATCGCTATAGCCACAGGTGGAAATCACAGCCTTGCTCTAAAGTCCGACGGCAGCATCGTCGGATGGGGCTATGATTATTGGGGCCAGGCCTCGCCACCTTCAGGTAACGATTATCTCGCTATAGCCGCAGGTGGTATGCACAGCCTTGGTCTAAAGTCCGACGGCAGCATAGCCGTATGGGGCAATGATCTTTACGGCCAGGCCTTGCCGCCTGCAGCAAGTAACGATTATCTCGCTATAACCGGAGGTGGCGAGCACAGCCTTGCTCTGAAGTCTGACGGCAGCATGGTCGGCTGGGGCAGCGATGATTACGGCCAGGCCTCGCCGCCTGACGGTAACGATTATATCGCTATAGCCGCAGGTGGTTATCACAGCTTCGCTTTAAAGTCCGACGGCAGCATCGTCGGATGGGGCCGGGATAATTACGACCAGGCCTCGCCGCCTGACGGTAACGATTATATCGCTATAGCCGCAGGTAGTTGGCACAGCCTTGCTCTAAAGTCGGACGGGAGCATCGTCGGATGGGGCCGGGATTCTTACGGCCAGGCCTCGCCGCCTGACGGTAACGATTATATCGCTATAGCCGCAGGTAGTTATTACAGCCTTGCTCTAAAGTCCGACAACAGCATCGTCGGCTGGGGCTGGGATAGTTACGGTCAGGCCTCGCCGCCTGCAGGTAATGATTATGTGGCTATAGCCGCAGGTGGTATTCACAGCCTTGGTCTGAAGTCCGACGGCAGCATCGTCGGATGGGGCTATGATTATTGGGGCCAGGCCTCGCCGCCTGCAGGTAACGATTATATCGCTATAGCCGCAGGTAGTTATCACAGCCTTGGTCTAAAGTCCGACGGCAGCATCGTCGGATGGGGCTATGATGATTGGGGCCAGGCCTCACCGCCTGCAGGAAACGATTATATCTGTATAGCCGCAGGTAGTCGTCACGGCCTGGCACTTAAGGAAAGGCTGATTTTTGTCGATGTGAACGCGAGCGGGGGTAATGACGGGACGAGTTGGGGTGATGCTTATAACTGTCTGCAGGATGCTCTTGATTACGCGATAGCAGGCGACCGGATACTGGTCGCTGGCGGCATGTACACACCCGATGCTAATTCATCAGATCCCAATGGCTCTGGAGATCGAATCGCGACATTCCAGCTTAAAAGCGGCGTGAGGATTGAAGGCGGGTATGCCGGTTTTGGTGCGCCAAGGCCCAATGGCCGTAACATAAAGTTATTTCGAACCATCCTCAGCGGCGATCTCGATGGTGACGACGCGGCGAATTGGGTTAATTACGGTGAGAACAGCTATCATGTTGTGACTGGCAGCGGGACAGATGAATCGGCTATCCTCGATGGGTTTACCATCACTGGAGGCAATGCTAACGGTGCAGACCCACATAGGTACGGCGGCGGGATGTATAACAGTGAGGGCAGCCCGACAGTGGCCGGCTGTAGCTTCAGCGATAATACGGCTCGATACGGTGGCGGGATATATAGTAACAACAACAGCAGCCCGACAGTGACCGGTTGCACCTTCAGCGGCAACTCGGCTGACTCGCGCGGCGGGGGGATGTATAACAGTGAGGGCAGCCCGACAGTGACCGGGTGTAGCTTCAGCGGCAATACGGCTCGATTCGGTGGCGGGATATATTGTTACAGCAGCAGCCCGACAGTAACCAACTGCACCTTTAGCGACAACTCGGCTGAATACGGAGGCGGCGCGATAGTTAGCGGATATGAAAGCATCTTCAGGCTGATTAACTGTACTTGCTGTGGCAACGCAGCAGAGTATGGCAATGCCGTGAGCTACGACAATGGCGGTTCGTCAATTCAAGTAAGCAATTGTATTCTCCGGGATGGTGGAAACGAAATAATCCCACTTCCACCTCCTGCGTCACCACCACCAAAATATAGCATAAGTTACGATTCTGGTATGGATAAAGTCGAAAGTAGTTTCCAAGCGATGCCACCTGATATTACCTACAGCAATGTGCAAGGCGGTTACGCCGGTCTGGGTAACATTGACGTCGATCCTTGTTTTGTTGAGGCGGGCCGGTGGGTGGATGCGAATGACCATGATATTATCGTTGAGCCGAATGATGCGAATGCGGTTTGGGTGGATGGCGATTATCATTTGAAGAGTAAGGGGTGGCGTTGGGACGTTGGCCGGGGGATGTGGATTTGGGACAGCGTTACGAGTCGATGTATTGATGCGGGTAATCCTGGTTCGGGGCTTGGTGGCGAGCGGTTGGCTATTGGTGCGGACCCGACTAATCAATGGGGACATAACATTCGTATAAACATGGGCGCCTATGGGGGAACGGCCAAGGCTTCTATGGGGCCTTATGATTGGGCGCTTTTGAGTGATGTGAATAACGATGGTGTGACGGATTTTGTTGACGTTTCGTATTTTACCGATTATTGGCTTGGCAGTGCATTGGAACAGCTTGGGGACTTTGACCGTAATGGTTTGGTTGATTTTGTGGACTTCGCTCGGTTGGGAGGGGAATGGTTGGCGGAGACGAGTTGGCGGTAGGCTTTCAATTGATTCCCCGCGGGATATGCGATATTGATAATTGATTATTGTGGTTGGTTTTTGATTGATATCAGTACAATAATTAATTTTCGTGAACAATTTCCTGCTTCTGTGACGACTCACTAATGAGTAATCTAACAAATGCCAACTATTCACAGGAGATGCCTCCGATGGCCGATGTTGAAGACGTTCTTTTGCGTCGTTTTGTCGAGACCGGCGACGCTGCGCCATTTGCCGAAATCATTCAGCAACATGCCGGGCTCGTATACGCCGCCTGTCTGAGGATTCTCGGCGATCAGGAGTCGGCCGCCGACGCGGTGCAGGAAACTTTCCTCCAGTTATTGCGAAATGCCGGCAATATCACGGTGTCCCTGCCAAGCTGGCTGCACAGGGTGGCAACGCGAAAAGCAATCGACCGCGCACGCGCCGAGACCCGAAGAAAGAACCGTGAAGCAGAATATCTCGCCAGAAAACAGCCCGAACCTGCAAAATGGCAGGATGTCTCATGGTGCGTCGATGAGGCGCTCGACGAACTCAACGAAGAAATGCGGGACATTCTCACGTTGTATTTCTTCCAGGGCCGTTCCATGGCCGATATCGCAAAAGCCAAAGGCGTCTCACATCCGACTATCTGCCGTAGAATTCAGTCAGGCGTGGAAAAAATGCGAGCGAAAATCAAAAAGCGCGGCATAATAATCGGCGTCGCCGCGTTGACAGCCTTCCTGGAACAAAACGCTGTCCTGGCCGCGACTCCGTCGCTGCTCAAAGAACTTGGCAAGATCGCAATAGTAGGCGCAGCCGAAGGCACGCAGGCTGCGGTGACCGCAACAGCATCGGCCGTCGCCACCGGCGGCGCCGCCGGCGCTCTGAAAGTAAAGATCGTCACTGCCATCCTCGCAATTGCCCTGGGAACCGGCGCACTTACTGTTTACACGCAGACTTCTCAACAGCAACAGACATCCGCAAACGTCCCTCAGATTCAATTCGACCGGGGACTAAGTTCACTCAGCCCGGACGTGGCGTCTATTATCAAGAGAATACGAAAAGCCCGCAGACCCGCCCAGAACATGCGAATCGAATGGACCGCCCAATGGAGCGTACTAAACGTATGGGGCTATGGGAGTTCCAGAAAGAGAATACATCTGAGCAAGTACAAAGGATCTGCCATACTAAGCGGTACTCGTTCGCGAATCCTCGAACGACAGGACACTTACTACACCGATGATATCAACGAGCCTGGCGTCATCGGCGAAAACACATATGTCTTCAACGGAACAGTCCGCCGCGAGATGCATAGAACCATAAAAGGCACACTCCCCCCTAATTATGCCGGCCACGGAGCGATTATGATTGATGACGTCGGATTTATTCTGATACCGCAGAGACTCTTCGGCGGTTATTTGATAGATAGTGAGAGATTGTCGGAAGATTTCGAATGGACGGTAGCCGATACTAACGCCCCCAACATAGTCATTTTGGAAGCCACAAATCCAGAATCACGCCAGCGCTTCACTGTCGACGGCAATCGAGGATACAATATAGTCAAAGCCGAACTCTTTTCTTCCGCCGGCAAATACCGTGAACACAATTTCAAGCTAAAGAGGCATCCCAACGGCGTCTGGTTCGTCAGCGAGAGAGAAGCGCTCGCCTACAGAAAAGGCCGCACCGTCCTGGAAACCCCTTACGTCGAGTCAAGAGCGACTATTACCAGCGTCCTCTTCGACACGCCCGCACCCGACGACAAAACCTTCACACTCAAGTATCCCGACCGAGCAAAACTCTCAGAAATGACCTTCGATTACGAAGACAGTTTCACCGTCGACTCGCTCACCGGCCCGTCCCACACAAAAGAAAAGCCAAGCGTCACGGCTATCCTGGATAATCGCACAACTGAAGATTACACATCCGGCAATTCCACCCGATCACACACTTTCGGCCCCCTGGTAGAGCGCTCGATCAACAGTGTCACCCAACGCAGTCGGTGCTTTATCGATTTTGATACGGGCAAACTCCTGTCGATTACTCCCGACTTTCACAAGATGGATAGTGAGACCCGCCGCAAATGGCTTAGCGAAAACGGAGTCGACGCACGCTTTGAGGCCGACGAAGGTCTGGCGGGCCTCTGGACCTTCAACACGCGCGTAATCCCCGTCAGCAATAACCGTTGGGCTGCAATCTCGCCGCAGCAGTGCCTGAAAGTTCTCGATAACGTCAAAAGCATTCAGCCGCCCATAATGAGCACACAGAGTCAACTGCCCGCCACATTCCTCTTCCGCACATTCGAAAATAATGGCATCATCCAGATCACCGAAGTCGATACCCGCAGCGAACACAAGTGCATAAAGGTCCGCTACAAAGTGTTCTAACAACGCCCCTCCTCAACTCACACCAACCCGGCTAACCGCCGTTTTGCCCTCTCAATCACCCTTCCTCCGGCTCAGAACCCGCAAATCGCCCACAATAGAAAAGCATCGCAACTTTTTTGGACAATTTCCGCCCTTGTAACGACTTATCTATGAACCTAAAAAAGCATATAATAATCGAAAGAGATGCCAATGAACCAGACCGAAAACATTTTGCTGCAGCGTTTTGCCGCAACCGGCGATGCCGCTGCCTTTTCTGAAATTGTCCACCGCTACGCAGGGCTGGTATACGGTGTTTGCCTGCGGATCCTTGCCGATAAGGACGATGCCGCCGATGCAACTCAGGATACATTCTTTCAACTATTGAAGCAAGCTAAAGAGATTACCGGCTCAATCCCCAACTGGCTCCACAAAGTCGCCAAAAGCAAGGCCATTGACCGGATCCGAAAAGATTCCAGACGAAGGCAGCGCGAAGCAAAGTACGCGGCTGATACACGCCCCGACCGTCAAGAATGGCAAAACATATCGCAACATATTGACCAGGCCCTTGACCAACTCGATGACGATCTAAAAGACATTCTGATACGTTACTTCTTTCAAGGCCGCTCAATGGCCGACATTGCAGATACCAAAGGCCTCTCACATCAGACCATATCCAGAAGGATAGAATCGGCAGTAGCTCAATTGCGCACAAAACTACGCAAACGCGGAATAATAGCCGCCCCCGCCGTACTGGCTTCACTGCTCGCCCAAAACGCCCTCGAAGCCGCACCCGCGGTGCTACTGAAAGAATTAGGCAAAATGGCAATTGCAGGCGCAGGAGCAAAAGCAACCGCCGTCGGCACCGCGGCCGCCGGTATCAAGGCGAAGATTATCACGGTGGCAGCGGTAACGGCCATCGGTGTAGGCGGAGTCGTCACTTACAATCAGGTTACTCAACCCCCGAGCAAGTCCGGCATGCATGTCACCGAGCCGGCCCCACCAGACCAGGACCCCGCAAAAGAGGCTCCTTATGAATCTCAGACCCACCAACAAATCCCGCAAGACTTTCCCGACAGCGGTGGTTACGGCGGCTACGGCGGCAAAGCTGTTCGCAGAGCCGAGCCCCCTGAGGCCCCCAATTCTAAGGATGAATCTGACCGCCAAGGAAGTGGACCCAGGTCCAACGAAACAAGTGAGCCAGACAGCCCGGAAGACGACGACGTGGAATTACTTAAGACCGTTGCACTACAGCACAAGGCCAACTTTGACTCGCTTAGGACATGGAAGGGCGAAGCTTTTGAGGAAAGTATATCGACTCGTGGGGATCCAAAAATAGACTACATGCTTAGAAACAAATGTATCTTCGCATACGATAAGTCGCGGGATGCCGCACGCTGGAACAAGCAGCCACAAGAACACCGCCACGTGGTCGAAGGCAAGGAGGTACATTGGAGAAATTTCCCTCTTTTTTATAATTCGGCAATGATAATGCGCAAATACCATTACAGGTATAGGCTTGGGGGCGAAAGAGACGGCAAAGATGTTTTTCACTTGAACATCGAACCCCTGAGGCCGGACATTCCGCAGGACATACCTGAGCACAACTTTACGCTTGATCCGCGGTATTTCCTGGGCGACCCTCTCAGTGGATGGCCTGTTTATGACATGTTGATGTATGTGTATGATAATGTCGATAATATAGTAAAACCTTCATCTAACGTAACCTATGTGAAACGGGCAGGAAACCTCGTAACTTTTGAGACGTGGATGCCCGAGCACAAAAATACAGTAAAGTATGTCTTTGACCTCTCAGTCGGAGGGAATCTGGTTGACTATTTTAGCGAGTCACCGAATCATGAAACTGTCCACGAGTTCCAATATGAACAGCAGTCAGGGGTATGGGTGCCAAAGTCATACAAGTATAAGAATATTACTGAGAAACAGAAAGGGGCCGGGGCCCTTAGATCGAGCAGAACGATCCGCTGGAGCAACTCTGTTGTCAATGTTCTATTTGAGGAGGACGAATTCACGGTGGAAAAGCTTGGTGTCAAGCCCGGCGACCCTGTCAATCATCGAAAAGGAAGGGACTATTACAGGGATTTCCTAAGCAATCCTGAAATGCTGAAGGAGCTATACCCTCAAGGGCTGGTGTCGCTTTTGGGCAAGGCTTTGCCGGAGCTAAGGGAATTTAAGCTCAAGGTCGATCCCAAAGAATCGCAAGACAGGAAGATTGTTGTATGTTTCTGGGATATGCAGCAACGGCCGTCACGGCATTGTGTGCATCGGCTTAATGAAAAGGCCGGACTGCTCAGTGGCAAGGGAGTGTGTGTGGTTTTGGTGGAGACCGGCAGTGTCGATGAAGCTGCACTCAAAAAATTTGTGCAGCAGCGCAAGATTACGTTGCCGGTTGGTCGGATTAGCGGAAAACCTGATGACGTGCTGCGCAACTGGGGCGTTCAGTCCCTTCCCTGGCTGATTCTCACCGACCGCGAGCATGTTGTTACCGCTGAGGGTTTTAGCGTTCAGGAACTAAGCAAGAAAATCGAGGAAAGCGGCGATTTTTCCGCTCGCTGAATGAACCGCTTCTATTCTCAGCTAACCAAGCTATATTGCCGCCTTTGCTATTTTTCCAATGCGCCTTTTACCGTGATTGCAAAAGCGAGAGCAATGTCGTTGGGTAGTTTTGTCGGAAGTTCTATTACGAGAGCCTCTGTATTGCGCGACCAGCGGATTCTTTCATTCGAACCCAAAAGAGAGACGCCTTCAATGCCCTCAGAACTTAGGCGTGTACCCATTCGGAGCGTTTTTATGGTCAGTTTATTTCCGTTTGGGCGGCCGAGAGTAATGGCGTAGAGTGTGTTTACCTTGCAGGTGAAACGAATGTCGGCGGCGTTGCAATTTTTGAACCTCCACCTCGAATGGCCACGTCTTTCATATTGGAGTTTGTCAACAGGCCCCTCGGCATGTACCTTCCAGGGTCGCGTGCCATAAATGGCCTGGCCGTTTTGCCTGAGCCATTTGCCCATACTCCGCAGCACGTGCTGCTGCTCGGCGGTAATGGTTCCGTCGGCTTTGGGGCATAGTGACAGCAGCAACCCTCCGCCACGGCTGACACGGTCAATGAGCCCGTGGATGATCTCACTTGCCGGTTTGTAC
>Ga0075123_10000718_pt1 | contig 17029 bp, 27 predicted proteins | sample AntAceMetag02UKX_FD_69808 | JGI IMG/M metagenome (GOLD analysis project Ga0075123, IMG submission 69808) | Saline lake microbial communities from Ace Lake, Antarctica - Antarctic Ace Lake Metagenome 02UKX | ecosystem: Environmental > Aquatic > Non-marine Saline and Alkaline > Saline | place... | reverse complement strand
GTTACCCGATTCAATCGGTGGTTATCTAGATGTTAGTGGCTGTGACCTCAAGGATGTTAAGTTGCCTGATTCAATCGGTGGTTCTCTAGATGTTCGTGGCTGTGACCTCAAGGATGTTAAATTACCTGATGGAGTGGACGTAATAAGAAATTATTAAGATATTTGCACATGTTAAGTGAAATTAATATGTGCTTTTAAAACCCATATACCTAAATGAAGCAATTAATTAAAAAATACATTGATGATATTGGTTTTGACCATATCGAAAATACCCAATTGATACAGGGATTTTTGGATTATATATTACGGCCTCAGAATGAGAAAATTTGTTCATCTGATGTTATCCGTGCGGTAAACGATTATTATAATATAGATATTAAGTTAAAGTGCAAAAAAAGGAAATGGAGTTTGCCACGGCAACTATGCTTTCATATTTTGTTTACTTACTTTGATTATAATACATTGAGGATATCGGTATTGTTTGATTATAGAGAGACAAATATAAGGCACGGCATAAAATCCGCTACTAATTTACTTGATATCGATAAAAACTATTACAGGGATTATATTAAGATAATGGAGATGATAAACAGGGGCTAACACTGGCATACCGTGCGTTTTAATGCACGGTATGCCAGTGTTATAGCGCGTTTTAATGTGCAATCAAATAAATTAGTTAACGTAAAAAATTGCTAGATGATTATAAAAGTAGAAATGTACACAGTAGAATGTGACAGATGTAAAAAAACATATTGCCCAGATTGTTACGTGCTAGATGGTGACGATACTGTTGTTGTATTACCAAAAAATAAAACTCATTAAAATGAATTTACTTACAATTGAAGAGCTCCGGGAGTATCTACCGGATAAGCCGACCAAATCAACCGTGTATCGATGGACATGTGAAAACAAAATACCATACAAAAAATTTGGGAAAAAATTATTTTTTGATCAATCGGAAATAGATACATGGAATGCAGAAGATAGACCTATTACAGTTACACAATAAATTTTCCATTTTCCCTGCAAATATCGATAAGTCTCCAGCATGTCAATGGGCAAAGCATAGAGATGTTAAAATCGATTTTAATGAGTTATCCGGGCACAATGTATTTGGTTGCGTTGCTGGATTTGAAGGATTAGAAATAATTGATATTGACAATCATTTTAGAGATGCTGCGAATTTGTATCAAATGATTTGTGATAATGTCAGTGAGAAAATTTTTAATAAACTCGTTATTATTGCTACTCAATCCGGAGGGTATCACATGTATTATAAATGTGATGAAATCGGAGGAAATCAGAAATTAGCATCAAGGCTAGTTATTGAAAATGATTTAGGTAAACATTTGATTGATGATAATGGCAAGCACTCCACAAAATTACCAGATGGCAATACATTTAATTTAAGAGAGAATAAAAACACCGGAGATTGGGAATGTACAATTGTACTAATTGAAACCAGAGGTAAAGGCGGATATGTTATTTGTCCACCATCAAAAGGCTATGAAGTTGTAAAAGGTGATATTTTAAATGTCCAAAGGTTTACAAAAGAGGAACGCAATGAATTGATAAATGTATGTGAGGCATTGCATGAGATCGATGAAAACGAGAAAAAAGAAACAAAGCAAAGAGAGGCAACGGATGATGTAATGCCGGGGCAAAAATATATTGATGATCCAGCAAGCATACAAGAAACAAGAAACATACTAGAAAAACATGGATGGAGTAGTAAAGATGGGAAAATATTCACACGGCCCGGAAAGAAAAAAGGAATTTCCGCAACATTTCAAAAAAGAGGTATCAACAAGTTTTATTGTTTTACCAGTAACGGCCACCCGTTCGACCTATCAGAGCGCGTTGGTTCATATACCATGTTTGGCGTGTTGGCAGAACTTGAGTACGGTGGTGATTATGGAGCGTGTGCCAAAGAATTGGCAAAGAAATACAAAATATCAAAACCTATTCAACGGACACAACAAGTTGACGCGCCGGAGGAAAACCAAAGGTGTAGCCCAAAATGGGCGGCCCTATTCGCTATAATTAAAGATTGGAAATTAAAATTTAAGTATAACGAATTAACAAAAATAATTGAATATACAAAAGGAGATAGTGAGTTGTCCCAATTAGGATTGCTGCCCAACGATATTGTTAGCGAAATGGAAACATCCAGAGGCATTAAAAGCATCAGTGGAAACAAAGTAGTTGAAATGATCAGCAGTACTAAAATTTCAGAGGTTTACAATCCTATCCATGAATTTTTGAAGGGATTACCAAAATGGGATGGTAAAGATAATATTGGTGAGATATGTAAACATATTAAATTAGAAGATGGAGAGGATAGCAAGTTTTTTGAAAGTATGTTAAAAAAGCATCTAGTTAGGACCATTCGATGTGCCGGAGATAAATATTATAACAATAGAATGGTTTTGGTTTTCTATGGTAAACAAGAAATTGGAAAAACATTATTTTTTAGCTGGCTTTGTCCACGTAATTTATATTATGATGAGTCAATTGATCCATCAGATAAAGATAGCGTGCTGGCATTGGCTCGTTATTTATGGATAAATTTTGATGAATTGGACCAACTGCAAAAAAAGGATGTTGCACGTTTAAAAAGTTTTATATCAAAGGGGGCAATTACAAAACGTGTCGCATATGGCCGATCAGATGAGCAATTTGAAAGGATAGCAAGTTTTGTTGGTAGTACAAATAAAACAGATATCCTGGCAGATGATAGTAATACTAGATGGATAATCGTGCGTGTTGCAGGCTTTAACTGGCAAGAATACACGAAAACAATTAATCCATTACAAATATGGGCGCAGGCCCTAACGATGTTTAAAGATGATATAACCATTGGAGAATTAACTGCAGAGGAAAAGCAAGAAAGGGAGCGAAGGAACAATAGCCTATTCCTTGAAACCTCACCAGAGAGGGAAATTATCGTAAAACATTTTGAGGAAGGTGATGATAAATATACGGCAACGGATGTAAAAATGTTGATTGAAAAATATTTGATGCCTACCAAAGTAAATATGATTCAACTGGTAAGGGAATTAAAAAGGATTTATGGCAGTCCAATAGAAACAAGCAACGATGGCAAAAGTGGAAGATATTATAATTTAAAAACCTCTTTAGGTGCCGCAAATCGATATCATGGCTACCATGCGGAGGTGGAACATGTTGATAAAAGTGATTTACCGTTTTAATTAGAAGGTAGAGAATGAAGATACTCGGATTTCTTCGGGTATGAAGGTATAAATGGTTTTTCGACTCAATCCCAACTCTACCGGCGGCGTAATTGTGCCGCTTTCATATTTGGGCAATTTATATTAAGAATGACATGCCGGAAAGACGGCAGCCCTTTTGGGGGTAACGGCTATTGTAAGAATAGTAGCCATTTGAAAAGCAAATATTGAATTACAGATAAATTTTAAACATAGATAATAGCTTAAAAAACACCGCTTAACTCGGCTATTATTTTTACAAATTGTTAAGCAATGTTATTATGGATAAATTTTATTTTGAAAGCATAGACGAAACAATGTGCTATAAATTAGATTACCACCTAGACAATGCAAAAGCCAACGGATTAGAAAAAATAAAATTGGTGGAAGCCGTGCCAGAGAAAGACCCCCATTTTGTTTGGTGTACGCACGAGAGCGATGTGGTTGATAGAAGCGACTGCCGAAAAGCAGATTGTGAATTATACGAACCAAACAAAAGCGGAAGAGGCACATGTATTCATAGAGGCAAACTTTACGGGCACGGTGAAGAGGTGGAGTTTAATGTTGCCTAATGTTAAGGGTATGGTGTCGTTTGCTTTTCGCAAATGCACTATAACCAGTGTGTGTGCAAGTACGGTAAATTAAAGACAAATATTAATTAATAAAAACAAAATACAAATGGAAATTTAATAGGAACTAAAAAAACTAAACAACAATATGAAAAAACCAATTATCATTACCGGACCGGGCGCGGATGCGCTAACGGAATTAATCATAAAAAACATGGATGGCAAGGTTATAAACATGCACGAAATAACGCGGCTTAATCGATTTGTTGTTGGTACCATGGCAACACTATCAAATGTTAGTGTAATTATTATTGATTTTTGCATTTTAGAAAGTGAAGTAAAAAACGTTTATAAAAAGCTATCTAGATTTAAAACGCCGGTTATTTTCCAATTCAAGGATCAGATTAAAAGGTTAGATGGTTTTCAAATATTTAATTTAAAATAACCCCCTAAAAAATAGATATGAAAAACACAAATGTAAACATGCCAATATTAATTACTGGCAAGCAAATGACTGGTAAAACTATGCTATGTCAGGAATTAGGATCAAGACACGATGTTTATGAAACCTATTTAAACAGACATCAGTCTTTTATACAATGCATCCAATTTGAGCAATGTTCAATGGTTATTTTTGAAGAATGCGCCTCTATTGATCAAATAAAAGAAGTAATGGAACTTGATTTTATAAGATCAAAATACAGAAAACCATATGCTAGAAGGCAGGAGCCATTAAAAAAGATGGTATTTGTATATCAAGGTGAATTAACAAAAAAAGAGGAAAAGGATTTATATAAACATTTCCTAATCTTTAACCTAAATAGAAAGGGATAAAAGACCATGAATAAAGAAGTTAAAATAATAGGGTTATCCGTTAATAGCAACGTTGGAATAATCAAGGCTCACCGCCTAACATTTGATAAAAATAATAATTTGATTGTTTTTAAAGGTGGCGTAGGTGATGGTAAATCAACAGAGCAAAGAATATTACAATTAGGTACTCAAGGGAGTAAAACATTAACAGATAAAGAGCTATATGGAAAAATCGACATAGAGACTCAATTACTTGATGGTGATATGCCAGTATTCGTTGGGTGCAAATCATACGGCAAAGGGCTTACATATACTTTATACACGAAAAATAAAGAAGGTAAGATAATTAAGGAGCCAATAATTGATGGTGTAAAGGCAACCCCGGCAAAATATCTTGATACCTTACAGACTGAACTCACTTGGAGGATGGATGAATTAACATCTGAAAACCAAAGTGTGCAAAAAAAGATATTACTACAACTTTATAAATTTGAATTGGTAAAGCATGGTGTAATAATCGATAAAAAAGCCGAGGGATATGGAAAAAGCATATTAGGCCGTATTGAAAAAGCCGAGGATGTACGCGGTGAAAAGGATTCTTTGCGCAAAATGTGCGGAGGTATTGCCGATGATCTAAAGGCAAAGGGTTATGATGTGGAACGCCCGGCCACAATTCCTGATGATGTAGATATTTTAGCACTAGAGGCAGATATTAAGGCCATTGAAAAGAAAATAACTATTAAAGAAACTGAGGCCAACGGTACCAAGGAAAGTAAATTGCAAAAATTAGCCCTGGAAGGGCAAGGAATTGTGAATGATGCACACACAAGGAATGCCAGCCGAACTGAACAGCTCACAAATCATAAAAAAGAAGTTGAGAAATTCAACACGGATCAAGTAACAAAAACACATAATATTAATGATGCAAAAGATGCACATTATAAATTGATTGAATTGGGCTATAGTGGAAAAGAGGTTGATGCATGGATTAAAACATTACCACAACCAGAGGATCAAAAAGAAACGAAATTTATTGAGCTAATCACTTTTAAAGATGATGGAAAAATTGATTGTACAATTGAATATGTGGACCCGAAGAATTTAGAGATCAAAACAAAAATGCTTGCATTGGGTAAGCAATACATTGATACGGATGCAGAGGTAATTGAGGTTGATTTCTCAGAACTTGAAAAAGAAAAAGAAGGTATAAATAATAAAATCACATTAGGTAAGGAGGTTAATTTAATTGTAAAGGCGGTTGATAGTTGGCATGAGTGGAGCAAATCTGATGGTGATGTTGTCAAGTTAAAAAAAGAATATAGTGATTTACTTTTAAAAGTTGATACAGGTGTTGATGGCTTGGTTATTTCCCCAAATGATAGCGGTGATTTATTTTTAATGTATAATGGTGCATATGATCCGGCATATTTTGGAAATGATAAAAAACAATTCCGCAAAGTGTCGGGATACTCAGGAACACAAAAGCCGGTTATCTGTTTGTTAATACAAAATTTCCTTCTTAGTCGCAAGCCAAAGGCACTACGTTATATGTATATTGATAATGTACCCATTGATAATAAAACAAGGGTATTGCTTGAGGATATTTGTATAAAATTAGATTTACGTATATTCTTAAACATTACCGGAGACTTTGAGAAAAAGAGTTTAAAAGATGGTGAAATATTAATTGAAGGTGGTGAAGTGTTTTTCAATGGCATCGAAGATGTGGCCGAGGTATTACCAGTTGCAGAGGTAGAGACAGAACCGGAGCCAGAGACACCAAAAAAAGAAGATGACCCATTAAAAGACCTCCCATTTTAATGGCGGTTCTAAAGATAAAGGCCCCACCCGTTCATAAAGTTCGGGTGGTGTGCGTTCCAAGTGAGGAAATAAAATGTGAGGCTCATGAAGTTGAGAATTTAGAAGATGAAAATGGTGTAAAATATAAGATACACGGTTGGTTTTCATACCTCAAGGATGAACCTTGGCCGGGCGGTATGATGCGATTAACTACCGGAGTGAAATTAAAAAAAGATTATGTGTATAGCGCATACAATAAAAGTAATAAATTAGTATTATTTATTGTTGAAGAAATCTAAAAAAAATAAAAAATGGAAAGACAATTAATTAAAGGATGCCAATTTACTGGGAACCTACCAACATCTATTATTTTAACAGTAGATCGATGTAATAAAAAAAATGAAAATGGTATTGGACTTACATTTGTATCAAGTCTTGATGTAAATGTAAATGATATTATCGATGGAATACCAAAAAGAAACGGCCAAGATAAAAGATTTATTATAACTGAAATATCAGAAAAAAGAGAATCTATTTATAAAGGCAAAATGCATTATACTTGTAAAGTTGTTGAGGAATTATGATAATCTACATCTCTGGACAAATAACCGGTTTACCAATTGATGAGGCAAAGGCTATCTTTAAAGATGCTCAACAACGACTTGAAAAGACTGGAGCCAAAGTAATAAACCCATTTGATATTGTTGATTATTCAGAGCATTTAACTTGGAATGATTACATGATTGAAAATATAAAGATACTTTTTGATTGTGATATTATAGTAATGTTGAAAGGCTGGGAAAAATCAAAGGGGGCAAGGATTGGGCATTCAATTGCGGTTATTATGGAGAAAATAATTATTTACGAAGATTTGAGTAAGTCGTTTTAATATGAAATCAGAAGATAGAATACAACACGAAATAGTAATGTGGTTTTCTCAGGAACACCCACAATTTAATGGGGCACTATTTGAGATTTATAATAATCCAGTTAACCAAAAACATGCATTACATCGTAGGGCCATGGGAATGGTAAAGGGTGCCAGTGATTTAATTTTACATGTTAATGGGCTAATGTGCTGCATTGAGATAAAGGCACCGGAATCAACACATAAAAGGGACCATATAAAATACCAATTAGATTGGGGCAAAGGTATTGTTTCTAGAGGTGGATATTTTTTTATGAGTCAAGATATTGAATTGATAAAGCTATTTATTAATAGTGCCATTATAAAAAATACCGAGGCATTGGAATCCATGCAAACGGCTTGCATTATTGGTGTTGAACAAAAAATGATTAATAAAACAGTGAAATTTTAGAGAAATGAATAAAGATGATCGAGATGAAATTTATGGAGTAAAGGCCGTTCCAAAACAAAAGAAAAAAAAATATACCGGCTTTTCATGGATTGTAAATAAAAAAGGCGAGGTGCAGACAAATAAAGCCGCAAATGGAATTACCGTTAGTGTATTTAAAAAAGAATATAAGCCATTGAGGATGTCATTTAGAGTGCATTATGAATTTGAGTTGGTGTAATGCAATTAAGAGACTACCAAAATACTGCCATCACTAAAATAAAAGAATCATTTCAAAAAGGAATGTTTCATGTGATTTTACAGGCCCCAACTGGATCGGGAAAAACGGTTATCTTCAGTGAACTAACCAAATTGACCGCATCAAACTCAAATAAAGTTCTAATCCTTACCAACCGCGCGGAGTTATTACAACAAGCTGGAGGATCAATTAAAAGGGCTGGAGTAAATGCATTTTATATACAAGCCGGCTGCAATGTAGTTTCAAATAATTTTAATGCTTATGTTGCAATGTCGCAAACGTTACGCCGTAGAATAGATTTAGAATATTGGAAAAAGTTCATTTCCTCTATAAGCCTTGTTATCATAGATGAAATGCATTTACAAGAATTTAATTATCTGTTTGAATCAGGATTGCTAGATAAAAAACATGTAATAGGATTTACGGCAACCCCTAAAAGGTCCGGTAAAATGCGCCAATTAGGATTAGACTATGAAGATATAATACCGACCATATCAGTAATGGACCTGATAAAATCAGGATATTTAGTAAATGATGATTATTACGGAATGGAAGCACCAGACATGGCCGGAGTGCAAATTGATCATATGAAAGGTGATTATAAAGAAAATCAAATGTTTCAAAAATACAATACTGCAAAACTTTATGCCGGTGTTGTAACTAATTACAAGGAAATAACACCAGATACAAAGGCCATTTGTTTTTGTGTAAATATTGAGCATTGTGTTAAAACTGCAATTGAATTTAATAAAAACGGCATTACCGCAAAATTCATTGTTTCTGGTATATCACCACCAAAAGAAGTAATTGATGATGATATGGGCAAGATGGCACGGTATGAGGAGCGAAAAAGAGTATATGATTTATACAAAGAGTACTTTGATTTATTGTCAGGTGATAGAGCGCAAATATTTGAAGATTTCAAAAACAATAAATTTCAAGTCTTAATTAATGCCGGGATTGCTACAACTGGTTATGATTGCCCCGATTGTGAAACAATTATATTGAATAGGGCAACAAATTCATTAACTTTGCTCCTTCAAATGGTTGGTCGTGGCTCAAGGATTTTTCCAAGTAAGACACATTTTAATATATTAGATTTTGGTGATAACTGCAAACGGCTTGGCTATTATACGGAGGATCGGTTCTGGTCGCTATGGCATGAGCAAACAACCGGTAAGGGATTGCCGCCGGTTAAACAATGCGGATTTAATGCTGATGGAAATCAAATTGGAGATAAGTCAGGTTGTAAAAGATTAATATTAGCAGCATATACAATTTGTCCTTTTTGCGGTTTTAAGTATCCAGAAAAAACACATAAAGAGGTTGATTTAACCGGAATTGTTTTTGATTTTGAAAATAAAACGGTTCAGAAGATAAAGCGAATTAAGGATATGACTAATAAGGAACTACATGAGTACTGGAAAGCAAAGAAACACAAAACATATTGGCTTTTCCGTCAATTATGGTATAAAGGCCGAGAGGATGCAATTGAGCAATTTGGAAAGGAATTTGGTTGGACCAGTAAAACAGTAAAAAAAGGAATTGATTTTTGTAAAGGATTGAATTAAGTAACACATGAGATATCTATTAATAGCAATTGAAGTATTTAAAAACGGGAAAACCAGTAGAGAAGTTTTTAATAAACTGATTACCGTTGATCAAATGAAGTTGCTAAAAATTAAACAGGAGGAGGTTAGAACCACTGACGAAAATGGAAATGAAATACAAACATTAGACTTAAGATATACGCAATTATGGCACGAATCGGAGCAGTAATAAAAGACAAGATGGATCAAAAGAAAATAACCCGAAATGATTTGCAATCAATTACCGGTTATGATTTCAGGAGGGTAAACAATGCCCTTGAAAGTAATCCAAATACAACACTAGAAACCTACATAAACATTTGTAGAGTGCTAGATATGAAAATGAAAGTAAATAATATTAATTTAAATTTTTAAAACGAAAGGTAAAATTATGATTACAAGTAAATTAAACTTAGCAGCATTCAAACATGTAAAAATGGAGGGTAAAGGTAAAGGCGGTGTTGTAAGAGGTATTTTCATACCTATTGAAGCAAACAATTTTTTTGAGGGAAAAGATGGTGCGGTGTATGTTGATCTGGTAGGCTTTGAGATGAAAGAGGCAAAAGATTATGCAACACACATTGTAAAACAGTCCTTTAATAAAGAGACTCGTGAAAAAATGGGTGAGGCTGCATTAAAGGAGTTACCAATTTTAGGTAATCACAATGCATCTACTAGTGCGCCAGCTGCAAACAACGATGCCGCCAATGGCACAACCTTACAGGAGGGCAACGACTTACCATTTTAATTATTTAGCCTCTAGGAGTGAAATTTTAGAGGCTTTTTTAAAAATAAATTGCTTTTTACTTGCATAGTGTTTTAAAACACCTATCTTTGTGTAACAATTAAGGCAAAAACTACACGGATATGACAACTCAAACACTAACAGACAATAGGATCGAAATTATTGAAAAAATAAATGAAATAGGAAATGTTAAATTTATTAAAGAAATAATGACGGCAATGGTTAGACTGATTGACGGGGAAATGAACGAGAGCGATAATGTTATTGATTTGGTCCAGGAGTCGATTGAATTAAGCGACTCATGGAGAAAAGAAAGTAAAATGGCTGTATTTCACAGAATTGAAGAAACAAACTTAGAAGCATCAAGAAATCAACGTCCATCTTGGATGAGATAATAATCTTAAAAAAACGCCAAATGAGAACAATCGAAACTTACAAAACAGAAATGAATGAAATCCAAGATAGGGTTATTGCAAGAAAGCCATTAACATCAAGAGAAAATGATCTGTTTTTAATTAGAACATCATTCGACATTAATACTGCTGCAAAAAAAGCATTCGAACGTAATATATAAACTAACGATTTCCACCGTAGCTCAGTTGGTAGAGAGGTGCCCCTTTTTAGGTCATATAGGTCGCAGGTTCGAGTCCTGCCGGTGGAGCAAATTAACCCGCGCGATGCGCACAAACAAAATAATATGACAAACGAGGAAACATTAATACACGATAACGAATTATTACGCCGTAGCTATGGTGAAGCAAAAGAAGAGATTGAACACCTTAAAAAAGAAAAAGACGTGCTAATAAGTGCATTAAAACAAGCATCTGAGGCATTGGGTGATCTTGGTTATGATTTGTACTCAACAGAAATAAACGAAATATTAAAAAACGTAGAGTAATGGAAGAAAAAAGAGACATTTTCGCAGAACTAGCCGCACCGTTTACAGATAAGGACGGCAACCCATCACATAAGTGGAAACCGCAAACGGTAAATAATAACTTTGCAATGTGCGTTCCATATATCGATGCGCGGCAAGTAACAAGCCGATTAAATGAGGTATTAGGAGTTGATGGATGGGGCAACACACTAGCAGAAACAAGCGGCAGCGGAATGATTTGTGAGCTCACAATTTATCTTGCAGATAAAGAAATTTCAAAAAGTGACATTGGCGTACCATCTGAGTATGCAAAGGAAAAAGGCAGTGCAAGCGATGCGCTAAAACGTGCGGCTGTGCATTTCGGTGTTGGTGCATATATATATGCCATGGAGCCGGTAAAACTAAAATCCGGAGTACTGAACAATAAAAAATACGCATGCACTGATGATGGTGAGATTTTAGAAACTGCGGATGCGCTTACATCGTATATAAACCTGATGCACCCATTAAGAGCAAAATGGATTGAGATATACAATAGTATTTCTCCAGATAATCAAACAAGATTAGAAGCACAATTTACACAAATTTGGAATGCAATTTCTAAATAAAATAAGAGAGGCGGAGGCCGGTATTATATCCCAATTAAAAACAAATGGATATGATACCGGAACGGTCGATGAACTGCAACGCACCGCGGATTGGTTTGAAAGTAGGCGTGGAAGGTTTACCGGTTCCGGTAATAAAAACCTAATGAACTGCACCCCATCAACCGGCAGAATGGAATGGGGAAAGCATGAAAAATTAATTGATTTAGGGACCACGGCAAAAAAGTACATTTACGAAAAGGCCAGGGAAAGAGAAACCGGTATAGTATGCGAATTAGGAGATAATAAAAATTTCAAGTACGGCCGCAAATGTGAGCCGGTTATATCGGATATGTTAATTGAGATGTACCCCGATTTTAAGATTGAGCCAAAAGGATTTATTGAGGTGAAAGGGATGGAAGGTATTTTGGGCGCATCTCCAGATGATGCAATGGTATGTACTTTTCAAAGTGAAAAAATAACTATTGGAGTTGAAATTAAATCCGCAATGAATTGGGGAACTCATTATGATAGAGTGGAATGTAAGGTGGACCAATCACAAAAGGATTTCTGGCAATTACAAACGGAAATGCTTGCATTGTCGGTTGACAAGATATTATATGTAACAAGCCGCCCACCTAAAAACATTTATGATGTAATAAATTCCGATGATCCCGATGAAATAAGAGCGTTGATTGGCGGAATTGATGTTATAGGTGTAACGGCCTCTAAAATACACCAAAACGCATTAAAACAAAGATGTTTGATTGGTGATTTGATAATAAAAAAATATCTTAGTGGTATTAAATTTAATGAAGCATGCCAGATTGTATGCAGTGAATTTGAGGCGAGTAATGAACGCTAATGACAACTATAAAAGGCGTAACAGCCAATAATTAATTGAAACACTAACCTTGCTTTATGCTCTTTTTATAGAGTGTTAGCAGCAAAATAAAACTTATGAGCAAGAAAGCAGAATTAACACACGAAGAAAAAATAAACTATATGAGAATCGCTTGCAATATAGCAGGTTTTGGGTTTAATGAAAAACACACAGACTCCCTTGTCTGTATTTACGAGAACGTAATAAGCAAAGGAGGCGCTGGCAGCCTTGAAGATATTGCAAAAATAGAAACTCAAGTAAAGAAAAGAGCAGACAGTAAGAAAAGAAAGCAATTGTTAGATGAAGTTTCAGAAGCTAAATAGTAGTTGCTGCTAATGATTAGGCTAAAGCACGTTTTTATTATGTGCTTTGAGTTGTTGTTAGCTGTACGGTTTTGATTCTAATAATTAATTAAAAAACATAAATATGAATGATAAATTTTTAAAAAACGATACTAAAAAAATAACCGTAGCATTGTTAAAGCGTGTACTAAACCACGCAAAAACATTAGGACACAACAGCTATGCTCCACTAGGATGTTCTGGGGATACTTTTATTTTGTATGGAACATCTAGGAGGCAAGAAATATCTTTGCGCCTACATAGTGGTGATGTTAAATTATTAATTACAGACAACGCTGGTGGGTTTTTATTTAATGGAGGATTTGACACATCTATATTGCCTGTTTCATTTATTGCTGAAGAATATCATTCGATTATTCAAAAGGTTAAATACTTACTCGAAAACACTTCTACTAATTCATCTATTATAGAGAAAGACAAGGAGAAGATGTTTAGAAGTAAAGAAATGCTAAACCATATGTGCGGTTACGGTATGTTTTAAGGTGGCAGCTAACACTGGCGTAATAGCCGTTTTAATGGCTATTATAGAATGTTAGAGCGCGTTTTAATGCGCAAATTTTAAAAATAATTATGAAAGATTTATTTAAAACAATACGCTTTGCCTACTTATTAATATCATTATTGCTATTGATTTGGGTGGTGTTAAGGCACTAATATTTCACCAATTTTAGCTAGAGCAATATTGGCCGTTGATTCCGTGCCACCAGATGTAGTTGGTGCAATAACACCCGGAACGGCAGTTGGTCCAACCGTGGCCGTTGTAATGTGGATATGTCCTCTGTACGTTAATACCAACGAATTAAAATCTTCTTTCAATTCGTTGAACGCAATGTTCAACTCAGAATATCTAACGGCATTATCTGAGCCACCATTAAATATACAATCTCCATCATCGGTTAGTAAAATTTCAAATTGCTCCGCACCATCCTCATCGGTTGAATAAATCCGCGTTTCACCAGTTTTTGTATTAGTGAATTTTTTAATATATCCAAGTATAACCGTTGTGTCACTGTTTGATGTATCACTATGTACCGCCAAATCTTCTTTTACTGGCTTTGAATCTATGCCATGTGGTAATACCGGTTCAGATGTTTGCACATCATCTTTTCCATACCTCAACACTTTAATAAATGTATTAGCAGCTTGCTTTACCCTTGTAATTGTTATCATTCAAATATATTTTTTACTTCATTATCTCCATATACATCCGGCAAACTTAATGAGTATGAATAAATCTCACCAGATTGAGAGCCTTTTATTAATACAGTATCAATAAACAAATTTATTAATTTATTGATATTAAATTTTGCACTGCTTAATTGGATCACATCACCAACATTATAAAATACCTTAGATGTAAATGTAAATTTTATATTTTGTAATTCAGCACTTAATTCATTCCTTGCTGCCTTTTTTACATCAAATACATCTCCAGAACTTAAAATAACAACCTTTGGGCGGTATATATTACCATATGGATTTGTAATTGTATATTGCGCGGCATCCGGGTTGTCCGTGCTTGCTTGCTTTACAACCGTAATTTTACTATGCAAGCCCTGACCATTTACCGACATTCTAAAATCAATACCATGTTTACCATCTTCAAAAACGGCAACGGGTTTTATTTTGCTTACATCTAAACGGGTAAAAACAATTTGCCCTTTTTTATTATGAGATATCATGATATCCCTTTGGCTTGCTAGTTGTTGCAAATAAGATTTAATACTTTGTGTAGCACTTGCGGTTGATTTTACAAACTTTTTATTAAAATCTGAATCAATGCCACCACTAACCACATAAGAAAGGTTAAACGGCTTTAAAAGTTTATCAGTAATTTGTTTTAATGATAGGTTATCAGATTGCAACGGGTATAAATCGATTGGTATGGGGCAATCTTCAATGATTCCGGGTAATGAATACCCACTATATTGATTTAATGTTGGCTTTGCTGATAATACAAACTCTTGATTTACCACCGTGCCGGTAATTAATAAATTATCATCATCATCCAAAACTTTGCATGATGGATAATCGGTTGGTGAGTTGGTAATTTCTTTTAATGCGGGAAAACTAAACGATGATGCAACGCTATTATATGCCAGACTAATAGTATATCCCGTAAAGAATTCGTATTTTTTGTTATTTATGAGTAGTTTCATTATACGTACCAAACTATTTTACGGCCTCTGCGCACCGTTATATATTCATTTAATTGAATATTATTTTTATCAATAAAATCTTGCAAATTTTCATCACCTGAGCCATAATATTTGTGTGCCAAAATTACAATATTACTATCATATACCAATGTTGTAGATCGCTCTTGCTTTGCAGAAAAAGCAATTTCATACAATGCCGAAATAGTTTCATTAATAATATTGTCCATTTGTATGGCCGTATCCTGGTTTTGGTTCCAACCAGCATCATCATACGTTTCCAATACACTATCATATGAAACGGTCAATAAATCAATTACCCTAATAACCTCCGCCCTTGATTCATATGTATTAACATCTGAATTAACCGCGGCGGCTGCGGCTTGTGACATCATAGTATTGGCATTTGATTCATATATCAAATAATCCTCATCCGTACTATCATCACGTATAAAAATACCTACTAAGCTATCTAAATTCTCTTTTATTGCAATTACTTTTGTTTCAATTGTAGATTGTATAGAGAAAGGAAAATTTATTAATGCTTGAGTTTTTTGTATATATCTAAGTGGTGCCGCGGTCATGTTTTGCGTGGCTCCAGATGCCTCACGTGCTGCATCCTTTAATACTTGTTTCGCCTCGTTTGTCTTTGCTATTAATTCATATGATTTTTCTATAAATCCATTTATTTTTGTTGACTTTGGCACACTTGAACTATCCGGGGTTTTTATTTCCTCTGTAAAATTTGCCGCCAATTGCTCATCATTTACCTCTTTTTGGCTAATAATGCTCTCCTCCGCGGAAACTGCAACCTCTGGAAATACTTTTGATATTGTTTCCCAAACAACACCAGATACTTTAGATACATTTTGCGATGAGTTATCAATTTCTAATGATAACGGTTGTACATTTAAATCATCATATAAAGGGTGGCGCATAGTCCACGGTCTAGAATCCTTTGCAGATGTTTCAAATGCATTTAATACCTCAATATGGTTTTCCCCTTGGAAATATAGCAATATTGGGTATTGTGTGCCGGATGTTTTTTTACGATCAACATAAGTACCATCAACACCAATAAAATCAAAACCGGCGGCATTAAAATTAATATTCTTTTTTGCCTCCATCCATAATGGTGTATATTCTTTTCCATCACCAGTAATTATGGTAAGCCTTGAATTTTGAATGCGATCTAACCAGCTCATTTTTTTCTCATTATGTTATCAATTCTTTTTTGCCCTTGCTGTGCATAGAATTGTGGTATTAATTTATGCGCCCTATTTCCGGCCGGCTCAATAAATGGGTCCTTGTTTATCCTTACTGGTCTATTTAATACGTATAATGTGCGAAATCTGCCGCCACTACGCATTTCAAAGATACGGTTTTTAGTTTTTATAATGGTTATTTGTCTGGTTTTAGAAATCAACCCTTTTTTCATTCCTTTAAACCTACTGTATTGCAATTTAGATTTTTGCCGTCTATCAGTGCTACCACTAATACGAACCGCTGAACTTGCGCCTTCATAGGCAGGAACGGACCTACTTGCAATATTTCCTCCCCTTTCTTGCATCTCCAATCTATCGCCGGCTTTATCCTTGCCGCCAATAACTCCAGCCTCAGCAGACATTTGGCGCAAATCAAATGTATTTTTACTTCGATTATATGCAGTATGTGACTTTAAAAATGTTTTACGCCTAACAATAAAATTATCATCAAATGTATCAAACATAAATTTAGTTTTCATTTCACTAGCAGCCATATTTAGAGATTCCCTAACACTAACCGGCATTGCTGATCGATGAATTTTTTCTAACTTATTCGTTAACGCAACGACATCATTATTATTTATGTTAAACGTTTGTGGCAT
>Ga0075123_10000713_pt1 | contig 17109 bp, 13 predicted proteins | sample AntAceMetag02UKX_FD_69808 | JGI IMG/M metagenome (GOLD analysis project Ga0075123, IMG submission 69808) | Saline lake microbial communities from Ace Lake, Antarctica - Antarctic Ace Lake Metagenome 02UKX | ecosystem: Environmental > Aquatic > Non-marine Saline and Alkaline > Saline | place... | reverse complement strand
ATTGCACCCAAACCAATACGCCGCAGAAACACACGTCTATTAATCATAAACTGACATTTCCCATTTGTCTTCACAAACGTTGCTCCTACACGGTTCGACACTCTTCTTGAAGCATCCTGTGCGAAACCAGAACGTGCCGGCTCGCCGCAGTCTGTCCGTCACTTCTGGTCACTGGCGACCACCGTCCCTATCACCACCTTCACATCAAACACATCCTCACCCATAAGCTCCAACGCTCTCTTCGCATCATCACGCAAATAGTAAGAGGCATAGATACTCCTGACGCCACCGCGATGATGCTCCACAATATGAACGCGCCGATCCTTCAACATCTCCCGCAGCACGGGAACAACTCCCCGGACCTTTCTGCTCGCGAGTGCATAATAAGCTGCCTTCGAGCCCTTACGCTTTGCCAGCTTGAGCAGCAATGGAACGACCCTCTCGTCTTTGATACCCGCCAAACGCCCACACGATTCCCCACTGAGATGCCCCGCATAATACCGAACGATATCCATCCCGCGATCCACCAGATACTGCTCCTCCGGGTACAGGCCCGCCTTATTAACACTCGAGGCCTTCGAGCCGACCAAGGCGCGATTTTCAGCAAGAGCCAGCAGACACGCGCTCACCGCATTGGCGACCTCATCCTCTCTATCATATTTCTGTGCCAGCCGCCACAATTGACCGTTGATATCGTGTCCCGCACGGCACGTGCCGCACCAATGGTTCTTACCCGTATCGACATCTTCAAGCATCCTCCTGTCCGCCGCCTTTTGCCACAATAGTCGGTAAATACTGTCTCGCACCTCTTCGAGCGTCTCAACATACCCGTCCTGCACTTTCTCGACCTTCAACACCGCCCACTCCGGGCCTCTACCGAAGCGCAGCACAGGTTTCGATATGTCCCCCGCCTTCATCCCAACAAGCGGTCCCGCTTCCGAATGTCCCCGCCAGAATTGCTCTCGGCGCCAAACAAGATCATCCACCCGTTTCTCCACGTACTGTTCCTTACCCTTCGCTGCGAAGTAAGGGACAAAGTACTCAGCAATCAATTCGTCGAAATCCTCGCCCGCCCGCGCCCTTCGACACGCCTGGCGGGCCTGTTCCTCATTAGGCGTGACGATACTCTTGACCCACACGGCTTCGCGCCTGGTAAAGAGCTTCTCGCGATTCTCCTGATAGAATCGCCGAATCCTGGCTTGCGAAGCATCAACCGGCCAAGGGACCGTCTGCTCGGCGTCAAGGGCCCCTCCACCTGCACAAATCACAACAAATCCAAACGCCGCCAACAATCCCGCCGCAACTACAAACAAACGTTTGCACATTGCACTTTCCTCCTGGACGCAAACATCTCGCTCCGTCGTTCTTTGCTTTCTGCTATGTCATTTTGACTTCTGAACTTTGATGCTTGCTATTCGTTCAACTGACATTTCTCATTTACACGGTTAAAAAGCATGCTTTTCGCGGTACGACACCAATAATCTTACCAAATTCACCTTGAACTATCAAGAGATTCCACTTTCAAAGCCACTTTGTTGAAAAGTTGGGTTCTGCCGGTAGACCGCGTAGGTGCCTAAAGCCCGTTGCCCGCCTTCACCCCGAAATGCTCAAAGCAGGATCATTAATGCTGCGCATCTTTTCCAAAAGCTTCGCATTGAGCAACTGACGAATCTTCTGAATCCCCGAATCCCGAGAATCAATCAAGTTCTTCTTCTCACCAGGATCCTTGCGCAAATCATACAATTCATCCTTGATCTTATGCTCAAAATCCCGCACTAACTTCCACCGCACCGTTCGATAAGCACGCATCACCCCCGCCCCCCGCATCGTATACTGGCAGAAAAAGTCATTATCCCACTTGACAGACTCCCCCTTCAAAAGCGGCACAAAGTTCCGGCCGTGAATTAGGTCCTCTTTCGGCACTTCCAATCCAGCCATAGCCGGCAACGTCGCATACCAGTCAAGAAATGTCACCGTCTCCTCGACCGTCGTCCCCGCCTTGACCACCCCAGGCCACCGTATGAACGTGGGAACTTTCAGCGAATTATCATAAAGGTTAGGCCGCTCCCTGCGCCGATCAATAAGCGCCCATTCAGCGTTGCCCTTCGCCCACACCCCGTTGTGACCCATGTTATAACCGTTGTCCGAAGTAAATATAACCACCGTATTGTCACTCAACTTCAGTTTGTCGAGCACGCCGAGAAGCCGACCCAGGTTCCGATCCACACTCGCCACACTCGCTAAATACTCACGCATCATACGCTTGACCCGCGGTACGTCCAGCTTCGGATAGTCCGGCTCAGGTATCACAGGATCAAGATCCTTAAAAGGCGCCCAATCGACATCCTTCAACGGCAGCCACGTATGCTCACCTTTTTCCGTCCTGTCCACAGTACTCGCATGAGGCGCCCAGTAATGAATCGAAAGCATAAAAGGCTCCTCACGCCTGCGACGAATAAAATCAATCGCATAGTCGGTGACAATATCAGCCGTATACCCCTCCACCCGCCGAACCTTACCGTCCGCCTCGAACTTCGGATTCCGCGAAACCTCGCCGCCCCACCGAAAACCGGCAAACTCCTTAAAACCATAGCGACTCGGATGATGCCTGTCCCGCTCGCCAAGATGCCACTTGCCAATCAGCCCCGTCGCATACCCGGCATTCTCAAAAATCCGAGGCCACGTCGCAAACGCCGGATCAAGACCCGGCTTCGAACCCTCGTGAATAAAATCGGTAATCCCGACCTCCGTACTATACCTGCTCGTCATCAAAGATGCCCGCGAAGGACTGCAAACCGGCGTCGTCACAAAACAATTAGTCAGCCGAACCCCCTCGCCGCACAACCGGTCCATATTCGGCGTCCGCGCATCCGCATGACCAGCCGCACCAAACGCCCACGGCCCCTGGTCGTCGGTCATTATAAAAACAATATTAGGCCGGCCACCCTTGCCCCCTCCGTCGCCGGATACCGCCTTACATCCCCCAAAAGCCATCGCCGCCGCACCAAACCCCATCGACTTCAAAAAATTACGCCTGTCCAACATATCGTTTCCTTTACCCTTTCTAATTTTGTTCAACATCCAGAACCCACTCATCGTGCAGCCCGGTCAATCGCTCCACTATCTCAGGATGCTCCTCCAAATAATTTATCCTCTCCGGCTCATCATCCGCAAGATTGCCAAGAAAAGATTGGGGTTCGTCTATCTCCTGCCCGTTATATATCAGCTTCCAGTCACCCTCACGAACCGCCCAGCGATCACGCCATTGCCAGTGCATAACATCATGGTGACTTGGCGCCTCGCTTGAGGCGATAATAGGAGCCAGGCTCTGACCGTCGAGTTTCCAACTCGGAAGTCCGGCACCGCAAAGCTTGAGTATCGTTGGATAAAAATCAGCCAACGTTATCGCCTGGTCCCGAACCTCACCTGCAGGAATCTTAGCAGGATAACTGATAATCGCCGGCACACGAATACCACCCTCATAAAAGCTACCCTTCGCACCTCGCCACTTACCGGTATTACCTCCACCCCCATTCGCGCCATAATTATGCCCAAGTGGCAAACCGCTGTTATGATGCACTGCCGTGATTCTGTGACGCGCAGTGGAATGACCATTGTCACTTGCAAAAATGATTATTGTCTCCTCGCGAAGACCAAGTTCGTCCAGCTTGTCCAGAATCCGCCCAATCATACCGTCCGTCACAGAGATAACCTTCGCGTAAGAACGCCGAGGCATAGGCAAATCCGCATACATCTCGTCAAACCTGCTCCCGGACTGTTCCGGAAAGTGAGGACTATTAAAAGACACACACAAAAAAAACGGCACCGAAGCGTTCTCTTCGAGGAAGCGATTCGACTCACGCACAATCAAAGACGGAAAAAACTTACCACGCTCAAAAACCTTTTCCGTACCACAATAAAGATCATGATAACCCTTCCCGTGAAGAAAATAATGATTGTAATTATCAATGAACCCGGAACGCAGCCCGAAAAACTCATCAAACCCCTGCTTCGTAGGACCATAATCGAAGTCCGCACCAAGGTGCCACTTCCCAAACATAGCAGTCTTATAACCGGCTCCTTTGAGAACTTCAGCTAAGGTTATCTCCTCAAGATCCATGTTCACACCCTCACTTATGTATGGGTGCTCCTGCGTCCATGTATTCACACCACCGCGCTGAGGATGTCTCCCGGTCAAAAGCATCGCACGAGAAGGACAGCAAACTATATGCGCATAAGCCTGCGTAAATCGCACACCGCTATTCGCCAGAGAATCCATGTTAGGCGTATACAAATCCTCTGAACCATAGCAATTGACATCCAAAGTCCCTTGGTCGTCGGCAAAAAAGATTAGAACGTTCGGCTTCGTACCTCCCGGCCTCTCAAAACCGCCCCCGCCCTCGCTTGTCCCCACAAACAGCCCTGCCGCACCCACTCCCAGCGCCTTCAAAAAACCCCGCCGTGTGTAATCACGCATACCCATTTTGGCCTCCTAAAGCAATTCGCGCAAACTTAAAAGCCAATTATTCATTACCGCCTCTTCTTACTGCCGCCCCCCGCCGACTTCTCACGCCCCTGCCGCTCGAATGCCAACATCTCCGTCGCAATACCCTTGTCCCCTTGTTCATTCATCCACGAGAAAAGACGCCTTCGAAACGAATTCATCATCTCACGATACCTGGGTTCATCAGTAAGGTTGTTCAGCTCGTATGGATCCTTTTCACAGTCATATAACTCTTCGGCCGGACGACGCATATACTTCTCAACTTTCTTCGCCGCATCCGCATCCGTTTTGGCCTTTTCCACCCACGAATTCCAGTACCCGCCGTTGTTTTTCTCCGTAACAATGTTGCGAAACTCGGATTTGGAGTTGAGATTAATGATATACTTAAATCGGGCGTCCCGAATAGATCTGATCGGGTAGCATTCCGAACCGCTGATTATCCCCCTCGTCGTATGCACCCCGTAAACAAATCTTCGATGCTCCTCCTTCTGGCCCGATAAAACAGCCAAAAAGCTCGACCCGTCAAGCCCCCCAAACGGCTTCCCCCCCGCAGCCTCAACCAGCGTAGGCGTAACATCGACATACTGAACCATCGCATCAGTAACACTCCCCGCCTTGACCCGCCCGGGCCACCGAGCGACAAAAGCCGTGCGAATACCCGTATCATACAACGTCCACTTGCAATGCGCAAAAATCGAACCCTGCTCACTCGTAAAGATAAACAAAGTGTCCTCCTCCCGACCGCTTTGCTTAACCAACTCCATACACTTGCCGACCTGCTCGTCCAGATAGGTAATCTCAGCGTAATATTTCGCCAACCCCTCCCGAGTCTCAGCCGTATCAACCATATACTCCGGCACTCTCAGCTTCGCCGGATCATACTCATCCGCCCTGCCCTTCTTCCACGGGAAATGAGGCTGCTCCGATGTAACCAAAAGAAAGTAAGGCTGACCCTCGTCACGATTAATAAACTCCCCAATCGCCTCGTAATCGCTCGCCTTGCCGGAAACATTCTCAAAAGGAAACGACTCCGCAGGCCCGTAATGCTTCTTACCCGCAATCCCCACACGATAACCCAAATCCTTAAGATAATGCGCAACGCTCCTTGTCCCCGCCTTCACACGGCTATGATTGGGATAAGCGCCGCTTTTCACAGGATACAAACCCGTATACATCTGCTGCCGAGTCGGCGCACACATAGCCGTAGAAGTAAAACAATGCTTAAACCGCATACCCTCCGCCGCAAGCTTATCAATATTAGGCGTCCGGGCATCCCTGCTCCCGTAACACCCCGCATCATGCCACGTCATATCATCGCCAATAACGACAACAATATCAGGCCCCCTCCCCTTCCTGCGAACATCACCGCCAAAAACCCTCCCCGGCAATGTCACCGACATCGCACACACCCCCACAGCCTTCAAAAAACCACGCCGATTCACCGCGCCATCCTGCCACTATAAAACCAATTGTCTCTTGCTAACGTCCTGCTTGATTATACCTAAAATCACACTCCACTGCAACAAGAAATCAGCAGCACCTGTACAATTCAAGCCCTACCATAACAGGATTTCATCGCTTTGTCCCCAGCTCAACCGGCCAATGCGACGGATCACATCTATCGCTGTTATACTGAATCGCCCGCTCAACCCTTCCTTTCCAAAAGCGTCTGCAGTCTCTTATCTATGAACGACGCTATGGCCGGTAACCTGGCATCTTTTTTCGGGTCGGTTGCATGGGCGGTTCGCAGGTATACCGACACGTTGTTCCGGCAGAAGAATACCTTGTGGTAGATTTTGTTGCCCCTGGTTCCATGTGTAGACGATGGATGAAATTTGAAACAAACATCACCGGCCTTTATTTGCTCGTCGGGATCGTTGGGATCACACTTTCTATAGTCGGCTGGCATGCCGTCCAGTGCCATGAGCCGAAGCATTCTTTCTTGCGCTGCTGTCGGGTCGTCAGCTACATCAATATCGATCTCGACCTTGGCCCCGGAAGAAGCCTCCCTGAGCTTTGCGCCGATCTTGCGCCCTCTGGCCTCTTCAGGCGTATCTATGCGCGTATTCTTCGAGAATTCACTGAAGAAGTCCTCGGCAATATCCAGGCGGGTCACTTCTCTGCCGCGCATATTAATCTTGCCTTTCCATTTCTCGAAACCGTGACGCTTCCCGACCTTACCTACGTACGCGTCTATCCTCTCTTCAAGCGGTTTCTGCACAGGAAATGGTTTGTTAAGGGTTTGCCTTGCTATACTTGTAGCCAAACTTCCCATTTCTTCGATGTCTGCGGATTCTATGGAGACCCACACTCTCACAAGGTTCAGGTCCTCAGAAGCTAAAAGAGCCAGAAGATGGCTGGGTCCGACCTTGTCTATCAATACCCATGCTCTTTGGCCTACCGTAGGCGGTTCTATCTTCGTCGGGACTGTGGCGTAGGCCCTGAGGTTATAATCAATCCACTTCTGAAGTGTTTTGGGGTCGGGACAAGATTTCTTGTCGAATTCTATTCTGTCTGTTCCCCGTCGCCAATTCTCCTCTACGGAGTTGACATACTTCTTGAGTCTCCTTCTCTTTGGCAGTTTCTCGATTTTAACAATATCGAGTTCTTTCTTCGGCTCCTGCCTACTCCATAAGGAACTAAACACTTCCTCGGGAGTGATTTCCACCAGCCTGCATGACTGAAGTTCAAAACCATCTGGAGGTGTACAGGTAGGAACATACGATACCGCATCCGAATCAGTGGCGCCGTTCCCGCCAGTTGAAACCGAAGAACACGCCAGTAAAACCACAATAGCAATCGATAACTTCGCCATCTTTCTTCTCCCTTCGTTATCTCAGAGATACCACCATTTCTCAAAATGTCAGTCGACGCATTCCACCGCCGATTGCATCACCAACTTTAATCCACCGCGCTCATATTTCGTCCGTGCTTCAACTCTTCGTCCCCAACTCAACCGGCCAGTTCACCGATTCCGTCCGCGCCGTCTTAAGATACGCCTCAATCTTCGCAACCACCTCTGGATGCCGCCCGGCAACATTATCCCTCTCACCCAAATCCTCCGCCAGGTTATACAACTCCAAAGCCTCCCCCGGCGCCGGACGAATCGCCTTCCAGTTCCGCCACCGAACCGCCTGCTGAAAACCACGCTCAAAAAATTCCCAGTACAAATACCGATCATCCGTCCCCTGTCCCTTCCCCAACAAACTCGCTGCAACGCTTATCCCATCAATCCCCCTAGGCGCCTCAGCCTGCGCCAGCTCCGCCGCCGTCGGCAGAAAATCGGCAAAATACCAGACCGCATCGCTAACCTTACCCTCCGCAACCTTCCCGGGCCACCGCACTATCATCGGTGTGCGTATCCCACCTTCGTACATGTCACGCTTATTCCCCCGCAAAGGCCCGCTGCTGTCAAAAACCCCTTCCCATCGCTTAGCCGCCCCGTTATCCGAACAAAAGAATACAATCGTCCGCTCATCGATCCCCAATTGCTCAAGCAGCGACATAATCCGCCCAACGTCACCATCCATCCGCGTCACCATCGCAGCATGAACCTTCGCATCCTGCTTCCACGGCTTATCAGAGTAAGGCGCCGTACTCGGAATCTGATACTTCGAATGCGGAATCGTATAAGCTAAATACAAAAAGAAAGGCCCATCCTTATGACCACGAATAAAATCCAAAGCAAATTCCGTAAACAAATCATGAGAATACTGCCCCTGTCGCCCCCCCTTGTTACCCTCAAGCACCATCTTCTCCTCGTTGCGCCACAAATACTCCGGATAATAAGAATGAGCCTTCCGCTGGTTCAAATAACCCAACCACTCATCAAAACCCTTCCTGTTGGGCACACCAGATGTCCCCGGCTCCCCCAGCCCCCACTTACCCGTTATCCCCGTAGCATAACCGGCCCCCTTGAGCACCTCCCCCACAGTGACATCCTCTTTCCTCAAAGGAACGCGCCTCTGCGGCCCAATCCCTCCTGCCCGGCCGAAATTACCCCGTATAAGCGTATGACCCGTATGCTGCCCCGTCATCAAAACGCTCCGCGAAGGCGCACAAACAGTGGACCCCGCATAGCATTGCGTAAACCGTGTCCCCTCCGCCGCTAATCCGTCAATGTTAGGCGTCCCAATCACCTTCTGACCATAACAACCCAGGTCGCCATAACCAAGATCATCAGCCATAATAAAAATAATATTAGGCTTACCCCTCGCAGCCGACCGCCCCCCATAACCAACACACCCCGGCAAAAACGCCGACGCAGCACCCAAACCAACTGCCTTCAAAAAATCACGCCGACTACCCATAATCAACTCCTCCACGTACCTGTCATCTCCGGAAAACTATCGACCGGCTCAAAAGCCCCAGGATAATCCGCACCCGAATGGCTCGCCCTGCACGAATCCGTCCACTTCTTCAACTCCGCCTTCATCCCAACCGCAACATCCCGATGCTCCGAAATAATATTGTTCGCCTCCGCCGGATCGGCAACCACATCAAAAAGCATATCCTCCGCCCCATCTTCCGAAAAATTCGTCAAAAACTTATACCGGTTACCAATTAAAGCAACAGTAGGAGAGCCATGCATACTCCCCTTGCTCGGCTTGACAAACCACAGCGGTATCCCCTTTGGCCGTTCCTTCATCTTGCCGCCTATCAACGGCACAAGACTAACCCCGTCAATAGGCCGATCGTCCGGCATCCTGTACCCAATCACATCCCGAATCGTAGGAAAATAATCCAGCGTACTGCACGCCACATCAGTCACGCTCCCCGCCTCAATATGTCCCGGCCATTCAACCAGCGCCGGCCCCTGCACACCACCATTAAAAAGACTCCGCTTGCGCCCCCGCAATCCACCCGTCGAACCGCGAAAAGTCTTACGCGTCCCCGTCTTCCCCTCGGGACCATTGTCACTGCAAAACCAGACCATCGTATTATCCGCAACGCCAAGCCTGCGCAGTTCACGACGCAGCCGCCCAATCTGCTCATCCATCGCCGTAATACACCCGTAATAATGCTGCTCCCCCTCGCTGTACTGTTTATAAAAGGCCCGATACTCAGGCCCCGCAACCACCGGATCGTGCGGCTCATGAAACCATATCGTCGTAAAGAAAGACTCCCCGCCCTCGGCCGCCTTGCGTATAAAAAAAATCGCACGATCCATAACAACCCGCGCCGTCGCACCTTCGAGATTCCCTTCCGCAACCTTACCGTTATGCCAGAAAGGCAGCCGAAAAACCCACTTGTAATCCTCAAGATTCCCCGCCGGATCCCAAGTAGGGACATTGCACTCGGTCGTAAAACTCTCATCATAATCCCGCTCCCAGGGCGGCCCATATTTCCGCTCCCGGTTCTCCTTATACTCCGGCATCGTCGGCCCCTCCCTGCTAACACTCGCCAGATGCCATTTACCGAAATGCCCCGTCGTATACCCACGCGCCTTACAAATCCTCGCCAACGTAATCTCCTCCGCCCGCAGATACCCCACACTCGCCGAAAATATCCCGTACCGAAAATAATGTCGCCCCGTCAAACAAGTCCCCCTCGTCGGCGAACAAACAGGCCCGCCCGCATAAAAACGGGTAAACCGCATACTCTTCTCCGCCATCGCATCAAGATGAGGCGTCTTAATAATCTTACTCCCGTTAAATCCGACGTCCCCATACCCCATATCATCCGCCATCAGCAAAATAATATTAGGCCCCTCACTCCCACTCCCTTTCAATGCCTTATTACCAGCACATCCCGGCAAAGCCAGCGCCGCCGCCCCCAAACCAACACTCTTCAAAAACCCACGTCTATCCATACTAAACCTCGCTTATCATAATCTACTTGCAACTTCAATCAAATCAGCTATTAAGGCGCTTCTCATATTCAGCCGATAACCGCTGCCCCATCTTTTTCCAGAGCCTGTTTCCTTTCATAAACTTGTCGATGGCCTCCTCTACCGCCACATAGTTTCCACATTCCATATTCGCCCTTGCCCATTCCCTTAAGGCAAGGGCATAATTGTTACGATTTTGGCTCTCACACAACTCCATTACCTGTCCATATAAAGCAACCACCTTCTTCCATGCTTTCAAGCCGGCATATCCGTCTGCCATCAATTCCAAAGCGCGTATAGACTCTTGCTCTCTCTCAAGAATGCGTTCCGTCAACCGAATCGCCTCATGATATTCCCCCTTGTGTACGTACACATCTGCTTTCAAAACCAATGCCTTCGAGTATGTGGGACGCTGTTCGAGCACACCGTCAATTAACTGCAGTGCCATATTATACTCATGTGCCCAGAGCATATCATTTGCAAACTCCAACCGAACTTCCGCTATGTCTTTGCCCTTCAAAATACCGTCTACAAAACATTCAAATGCTATTGCTGTGCCGAATAACGAACTCGTCCTTATCATGCCATTCTTTGCTCTCGCTCGTGGGTCCCCTGCCAGCATTTCTAATGGACAGACACAGCCGATCTCTGTTCCCATCCAGTCGTTCAGTTGGTCCACCTCTCGGGAATATGTTTCTTTAAGGTATGGAATCAAATATTCCCTGGCCCACTTGTGCTGCATTTGCTCTGCATATATCTCAATCTTGTCGTCATCGTCAAAACGCCATCGACCCCTGGCAATTCTGCAACAGAAATCATAATGATGGCCGATCTCATGCGCTAATACCATCAACATACGAAGCCTGAAATAAAGCTCCCACATTTTGCGATCGTCCAAATCGGGATCATACACGTAGCCAAAAACTCGTATCTCCAACTTGCCAGGATAGTAGATGCCAAGAGTCGACCCACGATATACTCCATCAAACACACAATTACCTTCTCTGCCCACCAAAGGGTCAAATTCAGGCTCTAACTTGTCGCTCCAAAACCCCTCCATCTTATGCTCATAGGGACTGCCAAGACAAAGTGTAATCCTTGCCAAACCATCTGCCATCCCCTGCGGCATTCTTTTAAGCAAACCAGCAATATCTTCAGGCCCAGCCGGGTAATGCAGGTACTTCGATTTGTCTTTGATCTCTATCGCAATAGCATCTATCGGCGTTATCGGCAAAGAAGTATTTGTATTACGTAGCGATTTGGTCTGCCGTTTTGTTTCACGTTTGCTATCCAATTCAGCTTTGAGCTTGTTAATGTTCTCAGCCCGCATAGAATCAGATGCATAGTTGTAGCGATATTGCTTTTCAACATCCTTCCGCGTTGTATGAAAACTCCTGGACATATTTCATCATTCTCCGCAAGAAGCAAAGCTACGCACCACCATGTTTAAGCCGAACTCCACTCAAATCCCCGGCCTTCAAAAAACCACGTCGAGAAATCCAACTGCATTCATCTCATACCTTCCCTTATCTATCATTCCAATACGAACTAACACCAAACCATTTTCCCCGAAAACCACCACACACACCAAATCATTTTTCCCAAATCCCCCCACACCATTGCCATCCCGCGCCCGACACAAAGCCCACTGCCCACTCTACCAACAACGAACTACGAACTATAGACTCCCAAGAAATAATCCCCGCAAGCCACAAGGCTGCTGGCGAGGGGGGCCAAGGAGCAATCATCAATTGAAGGTCTGCTGTGCATACCAAAACCCTATCCGCTCCATGCTAAGCGTCATCGTTTCCTTTGGCGACAAGGAAGGGTTCCGATAAAATGTAGACGCAGATTTTTAACCTAAGGGACCACACAGATTTGATATCTTATGGCCGGACACATTTACTCCCCCCGAAAATAGGCATCCACTCGGGGGCAAGCTGTCCCTACTCTTCCTTAAAAACACTGGATAATGAATCTTGGTTTTTTAGAATTTATATGTCAGGCTCAAACTTGTCCAGTATTCATCCGAGGTATTAATCGAATCATCCCATGAAGACTGATAATGAAATCCTGGAGAAAAGTTCAGGCTGTCAGTAATAGGAAAGTCAGTCGAGATACTAAATGTTGCGTGTGAGAAATCATGGTCTGCGTTACTTCCTGCGGGCCCCACACTGTCATTGTAGACGGTATGAACGCCAAGATGTATCGGTTGTTCTGAACTTGAATCCAAAAGTGCCGGAACCATCAGATCGTAATTAAGACCAAAAACATGTGCCCATCCACCGTTGTTTCTATTTGTTGCGTTGCCTTCGGAAGGCCAGTAGGCGAACATGGCATAGCTTGGTACTAAACCTCCGGGCAATAATTCGGGCCAGGCGAATGCTCCAAATATTTCCTGGGCGGCACCTGTTCCCGGAGTTGAACCTTTTCTAGGTTCGTCAGGATAGCCGAAATAAGTATACCCTATTTTGTAATTAGTTACATAGCGTTCATCGACAAAAAGCCTGTTCTTGTAATACAGGGTGTGTGTTAGCCATTCGGCGTTTTCGAAACCGGACTTGTTAGCCCTTGACATCCACGTGTTTATGCCGAATCCAGTACCGAATAGATCCAGATCAACACTTGGCTGCATAGCACTGTGGTTATTTGCATAAGCATCATAGCCGCGCCAGATATATCTGCTGACATAAGTGAAATCAACAGTGCCATGTAATTCAGATTCCTGGGCTTGAACAATACTTGCTGCTACAGACAAAACCAACACACTTACCAAAATTCTTCTCTTCATAATCGTCTCCTTAAAAAAGTTACCTTGATTTTGCAACACTTCTTTTTGAATAATCCTCGAATGTGAAACTAAATTTTACCATTTCCCGCTTTTTCTCATTTCAGCCTTAGGATGATTTTTAATATCTTTGATATACTTTTGCAATTCCTCTTCCGGCAACTCATAATCAGTAAGCTTCCCAGATAGAAATGCATCGTAACCCGTCAAATCCATCAGCCCATGTCCGCTGTAGTTGAATAATATCACTTTTTCTTTACCTTCTTCCTTCGCTTTTTTAGCCTCGTCAATAACTGCAGCAAGAGCCTGGCTTGTTTCTGGAGCGGGAATAAATCCCTCAGTTTTTATCCACGTTAATGCCGCATTGTAGGAATCTATTTGATGGTACGCCCTCGGTTCCATCAGTCCCTCGACGATTGTCTGGCAAACCAAAGGCGCCATGCCATGGTATCGAAGGCCGCCGGCATGAATCGGAGGCGGCACAAATGCGTGCCCAAGCGTATACATCGCCAGAAGAGGTGTCGTGCAGGCGGTATCTCCAAAATCATAAGCAAATGGTGCGCGAGTCATAGTTGGGCATGCCGTCGGTTCGACAGGAATGATTTTGATGTCGGCGCCATTTATCTTGTCGGCAACAAAGGGAAAAGACAGGCCCGCAAAGTTACTGCCGCCACCGGCACAGCCTATAACTATGTCTGGTAATTTCTCATTAACCATTTTTAGTTGTTTCTTTGCTTCAAGACCTATAATTGTTTGATGAAGCATTACATGATTTAGTACACTTCCCAGAGCATAGCGGGTTTTGCCGGATTTATCTGTTACTGCTTCTTCGATGGCTTCACTGATAGCAATTCCCAGACTCCCGGGCGTATCGGGCATTTCCTCTAACACTTTTCTTCCGGCATTTGTTTCAGGACTCGGACTTGCAACACAGTTTGCGCCCCAAACCTGCATCATTATTTTTCTAAAAGGTTTCTGGTCGAAACTTATTCTAACCATATAAACTTTACATTCAATATCTAACAGTTGGCAGGCAAAAGCAAGTGCGCTGCCCCATTGACCGGCACCGGTTTCGGTAGTAATCTTCTTTATCCCAAACTGTTTATTGTACCACGCCTGAGCTACCGCTGTATTTGGCTTGTGGCTTCCCGGCGGGCTCGTACTTTCATCTTTGAAGTATATACGTGCCGGCGTATCAAGATATTTTTCCAGATAAACCGCTCTTCGTAATGGCGCCGGCCGCCAGCGATAAAGTATATCCAGTATTTCCTCCGGAATATCTATCCACCTTTCGGTGCTCATCTCTTGTTCGATAAGGTTCATCGGAAACACAGGTGCAAGCATTTCCGGGCCGATTGGTTTACCATCAGGCCCAAGCGGCGGAAGTGGCGATGTGGGCAAGTCAGCAGCTAAGTTATACCATTGCCGGGGGATATCACTCTCATCTAACGGGATTTTAATCTTATTCATTTAAACTCTCCTGAACTCAAATCTGAATCAACTGTTTTTTTAACCGTACAGACCGACAAATATTAAGAATTAATATGGTATTACATAGATGCGTCAAAATCAAAGGTTTTTTTTCATAATTTCGCCTATTCTGACACCTGCGTCAAAAGTTACCGTACCCTGCAGCATATAATCGCTGAAAATCTGCAAATTGCTGTACGCACACCGAAAATTCCCTTATAGTGACTCTCCGCGCATTTTGCGATTTCCTTGAGAGATATGCAGCGATGTTATGCGAACCTGGCCGTCTTTTATTCATCACTTTCTGAGAATATGTCGAGAATTCCTTTATTCATAGCTATGATCCCAATCTTAAAGGTGAAGAGGCCAGAAGTTTTTGACGGGTTGAGGGAAAAAAAGGTATCTCTTAAAGAGCTTGAGAATATCTTGAGGTTGGACGAATCCGACCCGAAAAGGCATTGTCATTCAGTTATGAGAGCGTACTTGCAGTTTTGCCTTATGAGTCATGAAGAATATGAAGAACTTCCGGAAGGGCACGATGCTGGAAGGTGTAACGACATATGCATTAGGTATGGTATAGAGAGCAGCGACATAATTCCCTGGTTTTGCAAACAGTTTGAGTCGTTTAATGTGATAGAATAATATTCTATAGGACTCGTCCAGCTTGGCAGGACGGCCAACTTGCTGAAACTCCCGCGGCCGCCGCCCGTACTGTTCAACTTCTGTGAACGCGGGCATATCTCCGGGAAAATTAAAGCCCCACAGTGCTTTTCTTCTTGCAAACAAAAAAAATCCAAACAATCCCCCGCCACTGTCAGGGATTGTCTTTTCCCTTTTTTTCCCAAAGCCACCAACAATCAACTACGAACAATGAACTACCAACAAATAATCAATAATCATTCAAAACGTCGGTGGTTCGGTATGAGCGTTCTTCATTGCTGAAGCCAGACGTTCAATAAGTCCAGGATAAGACCGAGCGAGATTTTGCTTTTCCCCGGGATCAGTCTCGATGTCGTAAAGTTCAAGCGGACCATTGGGATTCTTCCTTGTGTTCATCCGGAGAGCCTTCCACCGGCCGGCGCGGATAGCTTGGCTGCCGCTTCGCATAGGAAGTTCCCAGTAAAGAAATTCGTGCTGCTTTTGTGCGACCAAATTTCCCCTCAGGATAGATGCAAGCGAAATACCGTCGGTCTTAGGGCAAGCGGCCTTCGCAAATTGAGCAAGTGTCGGCATAATATCCTGGAAGCCGGATACATGCGCGCTGACTTTGTTCGCAGCAACCCGTCCGGGCCACCGAGCGATAAAAGGAACCCGAATGCCGGCTTCATAAAGTGAGCCTTTTGCCCCGCGCAATTGACCTGCGCTGTTAAAGAAATCCGGATTGGCGGAATCTTCATCTTCGGGTCCGTTATCGCTGGTAAATATCACTAAAGTTTTGTCGTCGATATCGAGCTCTTTCAAACGTGCGATGATTTTCCCCACGGCGTCATCGAGTCTGCTTATCATCGCAGCCCGTCCTCGCATCGGTCCCGGCCAGTCTTTATCCCCATAGACACCAAAGTCCGGCCCTTCGTGACCCCCTCGCAGGGCGTCGCCCGAACCTTCCTTAAGATGTTTGCGCCCATGGCGGTCCGCGGCATTGTTCAAATGTGGGATCTGAAACGGAAGGTAGAGAAAGAAAGGCTGTTCGCGATTTCGATTGATGAAATCGATGGCTTCCTTAACGCAAAGATCGTGGGTATAGTCACCTCGTCGGATTGCCACTTCGTCTTTGACCAAATTTCCCAGCGAAACTTTTTGCCCGTTGCGGTAAATAAACTCGGGATAGTAGTTCCACGCCTGTCTGCCTCCTAACAAGCCGTAAAAGAAATCGAAGCCGGAAGTTATCGGCGCACCGGGTGGAGAATTGTCAATACCCCATTTACCGATGCAGGCGGATTTATATCCTGATGACTTCAGCATTTTAGCAAGTGTGACGTCAGAATTTTTAAGCGGCCCCTGACCATTCTCGCGAACACGAGTATGCCCGGTATGCAGGCCCGTAAGAAGGACGCATCGCGAAGGAGCACAAAATGCACTGCCGCTGTAATGTTGTGTAAACCGCACGCCCTGACTGGCCATTATATCGATATGCGGCGTCTTGATCTTCTTCTGGCCGTAACACCCCAAATCCCCATAGCCCAGGTCATCCGCCAAAATAAGGATAAGATTCGGTCTTGCAGGCCGCCGGTAAGCAAGTTCCAATTCCGCTGCACCCCTGACAACACCGTTCATCCCAGCCAAAAACCCTGCCCCCACAAAACTCTTCAAAAATTGTCGTCTCTTCATAATAACCTTCAATAAAATCCAACTGTCCCCAAGAACCTCTTTCCCCATAGCATACCAAATCCACCTAAAAAACCCAACCTTTCAAACTTCATCTTGAAACTATTTCCCACCCACGCCCCCGTCATTGCGAGGAGCAAAACGACGTGGCAATCTCAACGCCAATAATCAATTATCAATAATCGATAATCA
>Ga0075123_10000712_pt1 | contig 17111 bp, 13 predicted proteins | sample AntAceMetag02UKX_FD_69808 | JGI IMG/M metagenome (GOLD analysis project Ga0075123, IMG submission 69808) | Saline lake microbial communities from Ace Lake, Antarctica - Antarctic Ace Lake Metagenome 02UKX | ecosystem: Environmental > Aquatic > Non-marine Saline and Alkaline > Saline | place... | reverse complement strand
CCCATAACCTGGAGGTTACAGGTTCAAATCCTGTCCCCGCAACCATGGCAGGATAGCTCAATGGTAGAGCGGCGTCTTCATAAGGCGCATGTTGCGGGTTCAATTCCCGCTCCTGCTATTTTAAAAATTCTGAATATTTCAGAATTTTTTATTTTTTTTAAAAATCATATTCACTATCCAAACTGAAAAAAGAGCCGTCAAAATACCTCCCAAAATATCTAAAGGATAATGCACTCCAACAAAAATTCGAGACAATCCCACAATCAAAGAAAGAATTAATAAAATAAGACCAAACTTTCGCCAGTCCAAAAAAACCATTAATCCCATTACAAAAGCAGTAGCCGTATGGTCAGAAGGGAAAGAAAAATCTTGTGGAGAAGACCAAAATTTACTTAATTGATAAACCGCGGAATCAGCAATAAAAGGCCTACTTCTAACAAAAAATATACCTAATATATGATTTAATAAATAACTAATTAAATAGGCCAATGCTGCTGCTAAGGCAATTTTCAAAAAAACAGAAACCAGACGGTTCCTGCGACTTAAAAAATAAAACAAAATTATGAGTAAGGGGATAATAAAAATCAGAAAATCAGCGCAAAAAATTCCCAAAACATCTAAACTAATAAACCTGCCCGCCAAGCTATTTATCCAGGCACACAAAGAATGGTCCAAAAATCTTATAAACTCCATGTAAATTAATGATTAGGTTTTTTGAAAAAATAGTTCCACCAAGTTTTAAAATTAAAAGAAGATTTAGGAGGTAATGGTTTGGTCTTATCCGGAAAAGAAGAATCTGTTTCTAAAGGAACAATCACTATAGTTTGTTCTCCTGGTTTTTGTAAGCTCAAATTCAAACGAGCAGCTTTTTCTTTGAAATACTCTGTTTTAGCATTTTCTAAATTATCTATCAGAGTTTGATTTTCCAATTCTGTTTCCTGAATTTGTTCTTTAAGATAATCTAATTCCTCTAAGAGAAGACGCCGATAATTCATTTCTTTTGCTAAATATATTAAAACCAATAAAAAGAAAAAAATTAAAAGAAAAAATAAATATTTAGAAGAAATAATCTTTTTTAAAATGGAAATTTTGGGTTTAGGCATAATTGAAACATTTAAATAAAATATTTTTATTTGGACATAGTTGCTAAATAGGCCTCTGGCGGAATATTAATTTTCCCAAATTGCATCATTCTCTTCTTTCCTTTCTTTTGTTTTTTTAACAATTTGTTTTTTCTACTAACGTCTCCTCCGTAGAGCTTAGCAGTCACATCCTTACGTAAAGCAGAAATTCTTTCTGACGCTAAAATTTTGCCTCCAATCGCTGCCTGCACCTTGATTTCAAACATTTGACGGGGCAAGACCTCCTTCAATTTTTTAACTATCTTCCGCCCGCAAACATAAGCCCTGTCCCTATAAACGATAGTAGCTAATTGCTCAACTAAATCATCTGCAACTAAAATATCAAGACGCACCACATCAGCAACCCGATAATCTAAAAATTCATAGCTATAAGAAGCATACCCCTTGCTTAATCCTTTTATTTTATCATAAAAGTCAACCAAGAGCAAAGACAAAGGGGCTTCATAATGGATAAACGCCCTTTTGGATGTTTGAGAAGCTCCAATATATTCTAAAGAAATAAATTTTACTTTTCCCAAATTATCCAAAAACTCCATTAAAGGCCCGAAATACTCTTGGGGAGAAACAATATCAACCCTAACCCATGGTTCTTCTATTTTTTGAATTTGAGAAGGATCAGGGAAAGAACTGGGGCTTTTGACAACCCGAAAAGAATCTTTCTTGAAAATCCTATAAGAAACGCTTGGCGCCGTAATAGCTAAATCTAAATTATATTCCCTTTTCAACCTTTCTCTGGTTATATCCAGATGCAATAAACCCAAAAATCCTACTCGAAAACCAAAACCAAGGGCAGAAGAATCTTCTGGCTCAAATATTAAACTAGCGTCATTTAATTTTAATTTGTCTAAAGCTTTGCGTAATCTCTCTTGATGACTTCCGTCTTTTGGATAAATGCCGGCGAAAACCATTGGTTGCGGTTCCTTATACCCCGGCAATGTCTTGTTATCCAATCCCTTAAGCGAAATTGTATCTCCTACTCTACACTTGCTAATATCTTTCAGGCCCGTAACAATATACCCTATCTCGCCCTCAGACAATGAATCTTTGTCAACTAAATCTGGACGAAATATGCCCACTTTAAGAGAAATTGATTCAACATCGGCTCGAATAAATCTCACCTTTTGGTCAGCGTGGATAGACCCATTAAAAATTCTAACGAAAGCTACTACGCCACGATATTCATCAAAATATGAATCAAAAATTAGGGCAGACAAAGGCTCCCCTTCTAAGGATTTAGGCTCAGGGACCCTTTTAATAACTTCGCGTAAAAGTTCTGTAACCCCTTGGCCCGTCTTAGCGGAAATACAAAGAATATCTTCAGAAGGAATTTCTGTTAATTCTGATAACTCTTTTTTAACAGAATCCAAATCCAAATGAGGTAAATCCATCTTGTTGATAACTGGAATAATCTTTAACCCTTGTCGTTCAGCCAAATGAAAATTAGCCAAGGTTTGAGCTTGAATCCCTTGACTTGCGTCAACTAATAAAATAGCGCCCTCAACAGCTGCCAAGGAACGTGAAACTTCATAAGAAAAATCAACATGCCCTGGTGTATCAATCAAATTCAAAATATAATCCTCTTTCCCCAACCCATAATTCATAGTTACGGGCTGAAGTTTAATGGTAATGCCCCTTTCTTTTTCTAATGGCAAGCGGTCTAAATATTGAGGTTCAATTTTATCTTTAGAAATAGTATTAGTTATCTCCAAAAAACGGTCAGCTAAAGTTGACTTTCCGTGGTCAATGTGAGAAATAATACAAAAATTTCTAATATTCTTTTTAGACATATTAAAATCAATTTTATGATATTTATCCCCTAATGTCAAATAAAAAAAACTAGGACCCCCTTGTATGGGGGTCCACATGATAAAATGTTAGAGGGATGGAAGGGTTGTTAAGATGTAAGACAATATTGCGGTTATGAAAACTCCGGGAAACATTTGTCGTGTTCCGTATTTAAATACATGGAACACCTCGGCGCTGTGACCAATAAGAATACCCAAAGATAACAGAAGTTGGAGTACAGAAAAGAACGCAAAAAAGAAAAAAGAAAAATTTCCTAACGATAAGCAATAAATGCTTTTATCGACGGACAGACGAAAAGTAATAACAGCAACAATAACCATTACAACTGATAACAAAGCAAAGATTGTTATTGGAAGGTTATTTTTTATCTTTTCCATTGGGCGCAGAAAATCCGTCACCCTGTTTGCTATCAGAAACAAAACCATAACCACTGCCACATAACAGACAAAAAACAAAAAGCCACTGTGTATCATTGAATACCTCCTTAGTAAATAATGATACTGATATTATAAGCATTTTTCCGCAATTTGTCAAGATTAAAAAGTTGAGGGGCCGAGCCTCTCAACTTTTAAACTTCTAAATTTTTATTTTTGTTTTCTTTTTAAAAAACGGTGGACCCCTCGGGTCCACCACTACTAAAAAAATTAAAAAAATTGTTTGATGTACTCTTTAAACATTTTTACTTTTTTGCTGTCTGATGGATTAAATAAAAATGGCTTGATATCTTTAGTTAAAGCATCAAAATTAAGCTTTTGAGTATATGAAAGTAATTTCTTTTTCAAATCATTATGATTTTTAATGGAAACTTTTTCCGACAAATAGTCATAGTTTGGTTTTGTCTTTGGTAATAAAAATATCATATCAAAAAAATCTCTGCCTTTCGCTCTTTTGCGATTTAGAACTGCGTAAATTTTTTGAGATAATAAGATATCTAATGGAGTAACAAAAATTTGAGTAAAAATTTCAAATTTATTCAAAATTTTCCTGTCGGGGATATAAGTAAAATTATGAGAAACCGTATCAACCTGAATCATAATTTTTTCCTCCGGCAAATCAGACACCCCGTTGTTAAACAATATATAAGGAATTTTAACATAACAACGAAAAGCTCCCTTAAAAACATTGCGAATCTCTGGCAAATAGCCCTCTTTTGAAAGTTTATTCTTAATTTCTTCTGTTAAAAAAACAAAATCTTTTTTGGTTAATCGGAAATTATCAAAATCTAAATCTTCTGAAAAACGATGATTATCATAAACGACACGCAAAGCTGTGCCACCCAAGAAAGACAGCTTATTGCTTAATTTGGAATTAAAAATAATTTCTAAAATCTTATATTGTAAATATTCGCGCAAAATATTCTTTTTGAAAATACGTAAATTTTCAGGATAATATTGTTCTACATGTTCTAAACTAAACATAATCAATGTGCTTTAAAAAATTTTCCAATCTCTTCGTCAGGCTTTTATTATTAAATATTTTTAGATAACTTAATAACTTCTTCTTATCAGAATTATCCTTAAATGCCTCATTATTAAAGCGCATGCTTGCAAAATCATCTTTTGTTTTAATTTGAGGATTTAAATAGAAATAATCAAGTAATGCCTTCTCTATCTCTGCAATCTTAAAATTATAAATACCATACTTAACTAAATTATAACCAAACATTAATTCTGACTTAATATGAGAATACATAAACTCTCCAAGGTCTGTCTTGAAATTATTAGTCTTCAAAGAAGTAACGGAAGTTATGCCATAAACGGCCTCGGGAATTAAGTTATAATAAGAAAAAGCCATTTCTAAAGAAATATAAGAAGGAGAATAAATCTTATTGGCAATTAAAAACAATACTGATTCATTTAATTCTAAATCAGAGAATATATAATAACCGCGCCTAATCATTTTTATATAACCCTTGTCTTGCCATTCACTTAATCGTCTTAAGTCAAACCCTGCCTCAATCTTTCTAATATCACTTATACTGAAGATTAAAAAACTTCTTAGTTCTTTTTTGAGTTCTATGAATTTCATATAAACTTATTTCCAAAATATGTTATATTTAACATAATACAGAATTATATTAACATATTTCGATAATAAAACAATAAACAACTGTGGATAATTAAAAAGTTGAGGAATCGGATTCCTTAATTTTTACTTGGGAGCTCGGCTCCCAAGTAGTTCCCAAGTAAAAAACGGTGGACCCCTCGGGTCCACCACACGGGTGCAACAATTGCTATTGCCTGTATAGAAAAAGAAAAGCAGTGAGCGATAGCACCCACTGCTTCAAAAAAGAAAAGGGAGAAAAACTAACAATAAGAATGTCGATAATACTTTTTTCTTGCCTTTATAGCTTTCAAGCAAGAAACAAGCAGTGACCAGAAAGAGGAGGAAAGAAATATAGACATAGCAATCTCCTTCCAAAAACCTGATTTTTTCACCCTAAACCTCCTTTCCACTCCAAGGTCGCGGACCCTGGAGTAATGTTATTTTATTTTTCTTTTCAAGAATTTTAAAGAAAAAAATTGTTTGAGCACTTCCACTTCTGGGAAATGCAAAAGCAAGCTAGCGATAAAATAAAATAAAAGCCCAGCTATGACAGTCACACCAGTTTGAATTAAAACGCCGACAAAAGTCTGCATATTAACCAAAGACCCAATTAAACCTTTACTTAGTTGGACAACTATCAACATTATTAAGGAAAGCCCAATGGCTCGAAGAAAACTTCCTTTCAAATTTTTATTAGGCAATGGCAATATTTTTTTATGAAAGAAATAATAAAGTAAAATTAAATTAATAAAAGAAGCTAAAGAAAAAGCCAAAGCTAACCCGCTAATACCCATTAAAGACCCCAAAACCAAACACCCGACAATATTGATTATAAAACTAACAACTGCTATTTTGACTGGCGTTAAAGTATCGTGAGTGGCATAGAAAGCCCGAGAGAAAAGAGGAATTAAACTTTGAGCTAAAAGTGAAATCGAGAAAAGCCCTAAAGTGCTAGCGGTTAAGACAGTGTCGCGCCAAGAAAAAATACCAGCTCCTAGGATTAAACGAACTATTTGAGTTCTCAAAGCAAGATAAATAATAGTAATAGGAATGATTAAATATAAAATACGAGAAATTGTTTTTGAAAGCTGAGAAACAAATGTTTTTTTATCACCAATCGCAAAACTTTTGCTCAAAGCAGGAAAAATAGAAATGGCTAAAGAAATTCCAAAAATCCCAACAGGAACATTAAAAAGATTAAACGCTAAGCTATAAATTGCGACTGCCCCAATGGTTATAGTAGAAGCAATTAAAGTAATAACTACAAAATTTAATTGACTAACCGCCAGACCAAAACAGCGAGGCAACATAAGAGTAATTATTTTTTTAATAGCTGGATGAGGTTTAATAATTGGTTTCCAACGATAACCAACTTTTAATAAAGCTGGGACTTGGATTAAAAAATGACCAGCTGCTCCCAAAACAACTCCCCACGCCAAACCATTTAAGCCCAAAGATGTCTTTGGAACTAAGAAAACAATCCCAAAAATAATACCCAAATTATACATCAAGGGAGCTAAACTATAGGCCAAAAATCGTCTAAAAGAATTTAAAACGCTACTGGCAATATTACTGCAAGTAAAAAATAAAATGCCAATTAGCATTATCCTCGTCAAGGAAATTGTTAAAGATTGCGTCTCTAAGTCAAAACCCGGGACTAAATATTTGACAACAGAGGGAGCAAAAATAAAAGCTATTAAACCTAAAACCAAAACTATTAAAAATAAAATATTAAAAACCGAATTTGTAATTCTCCAAGCCTCCTCTTTATTCTTGCTCCAATACTTTAAAAAAATAGGGATAAAAGCTGAAGACAAAGCTCCTAAAATCAAGGTATTAAAAATTAAATCTGGCAACCTAAAAGCCGCATAATAAGCGTCTAATGTTTGTCCCGCACCAAAAGTACTGCTCAATAGCCTGTCCCGAAGAAGACCCAACAAACGACTTAAAATAGAAAAAAGAGCAATAATCATTGCTCCACCAGCAATAGTTTTCTGTAATTTAGAAATCTTTGCCATCATAAATTATTTTCCTCTAAACGTTCTTGAACAAAATTCTTAATATCCTTTTTAAATTGTTTTTTGCTAAATTTTTGAGCATGTTCACGAATTTTTTGAGGATTAATTTTATTTAGATTAAATTTCAACACTGCTTCTGCCAAATCTTCTGCTGTCTGATTTTCAAAAAATTTACCAGTTAATCCATCAACTACTGTTTCTAGAGCTCCTCCCCTTTTGTAAGCAATAACAGGTCGTCCAGAGGCCATGGCCTCAATCGGAGTAATACCAAAATCTTCTTCCTGAGGATGAATAAAAGCTTTGCAGTGGGATAAATATTTAGCTTTTTCTTTATCAGAAACAAAACCAAGAAATTCAATGTTGGGCCCTGCCATCTTTTTCAAAAGCTTATCCTCGCCTGTTCCAATAACTTTCAGGGGCATCCCAAGTTTATTAAATGCCTCAATAGCCAAATCCACTCTCTTATAGGGACGAAAACGGGAAATGATTAGATAATAATTTTGTATTTTAGTAGAAATGCTAAATTTTGAAATTTCTACAGGCGGATAAATAACATGGCTCTCTCTTCTGTAATAATGCTTAATTCTTTGAGCTACAAATTGAGAATTAGCAATCAAATAATCAGGCCTTTGAGCGGCAATCTGGTCCCAGACGCGTAAACGTGTCAAAATGGGAGCTAAAAATTTGCTAACCAATTTTTCCGCTCCTTTTAAAGAATCAATATATTCATAAGCATCCGACCAAAGATAACGAGTGGGAGTGTGTAAATAAGAAATGTGCATAGTGCCCGGCTTGGTCAAAACACCTTTACTATAAGCTGAACAGTCAGAAATAACTAAATCGAATTTACTGAGATTAAAACGTTCAATAGCACTCGGCATAAATGGTAAATACCAACGATATTTTTTAGCCCCAAAAGGAAGATTCTGAATAGGAGAAACCTTGATGTCGCAATCCTTGAACTTGCCTTCCATCATTTTTGGGTCGTAGAACAAAGTAAAAATCGGAGCTTGAGGCCAAATCTCATGAAAAGCTTCTAAGACTTTTTCTGCTCCGCCATATTGCGTTAAAAAATCGTGAACTAAAGCAACGCGCATAAATTTTATAAATTAAAAAACAAGATACAAAAAACAAGATACAAATAATAATCAATGACCGAATAACCAATAACCAAACGATTTGATTATTGAATATTGGAATTTGGAATTTGTTTGGTTATTGTATCTTGGTTATTGTTTCTTCCTCTTAAAGAGGAGAAACTGACTGGCGACGGCAATTGACGACCAAGTGCCAGTAATAATACCAACCATCATAGCTAAAATAAAGCTTTGGGTTGCCACCCCTCCAAACAAATAAATTGCCAGAAGCACAAAAAGGGTCGTCAAAGATGTGTTTAATGATCTGGTTATAGTTTCGTTCAGGCTTAAATTAATTGTGCCAGATAAATTTTTAGAACGGTGAAGTAATAGATTTTCGCGAATGCGGTCATAGATAACAATAGTATCATTCACTGAATAGCCCAAAACCGTTAAAATAGCAGTTACAAAATAAACATTAATTTCTACTCCTTTAAAATAACCCAAAATAGCGAAAAATCCCAGCAAAATCAAAACATCATGAGCTAAGGCAATAGTCGCTCCAATTCCATATCTCCAAGATTCGCCTTTCTCTAAAACACGAGATAACTTCCTAAAAGCCCAAGTAACATAAAGAATGATAGCAATCAAAGATAAAATAATGGCGTATTTAGCCTTACGAGAAGCCTCTCGCCCAATAACCGGCCCAACTGATTCGTATCTCTCTTCTTGAACGTCTCCTAAATTATCTAAAATCTGTTGATGAACATCCTCGCTGACTTCGGCAAATCTTAAAATAACCGACTTTGTCCCAGTAGACTGAATATTAATTTCCCCTAAACCTAAAGAATCTAATTGTTTAATAATCTCAGAATTAACAGGCCTTTCTTCGGGATACTGAATTTGTAATATTGACCCTCCTTTAAAATCAATTCCTAATTTTAAGCCAAAAACAAACAAAGCTAAAATTGATATTAGTAAAAAAACGCCTGATATAAGTAAAAATTTTTTTCCGTGTGAAACAAAGTCAAACATAATGGATTGATTGTTAATTAATAGTTACTTAGTTATATAGTATCTGTGGACATCCACAATTGGTTATTTAGTGGTAATTCTTAAAAATGTTCTCGTGACAATAATAGCTGTCAACATGCTTAAAAGAACTCCTATTCCTAAGGTCAATCCAAAACCTCGCACTAAACCCGAACCAAATTGATAAAGTATAAAACAAACAATAAGGGTAGTTATGTTTCCGTCTCTAATGGCAGTCCAGGCATGCCTAAAGCCATCATCAATAGCCACGGGTAATGGTTTACTTAAACGCCTTTCATCTTTAATGCGTTCAAAAATCAAAATATTCGCATCAACCGCCATTCCTAAAGAAATAACAAAACCAGCCACACCTGCCAAAGTAAGGGTAACTGGTATTAATTTATATAAAGCTAAAACAATTAAAGCATAAATAGACAAAGCCACTATTGCCAACAATCCTCGCCACTTATAAAAACCGATCATAAAAATAGCTATCAATAAAAATCCTAAAAGTCCCGCGACAACACTTTTTTCTACTGAAATCTTGCCCAAACTAGGGCCAATATTCTGTTGACCAATTAATTGAATTGGGACGGGCAAAGCTCCAGCTGACAAACGACGCGCCAATTCTTTAGCTTCAGTTAATTTAAAACTGCCACTGATGACTGCTTGTCCACTAGTTATTTTTTCCCGCACAACAGGAATACTCAAGGGATAATTGTCCAAAAAAATGGCAACTGGCTTATTTACATTGCGTCCGGTAATTTCTCCAAAAAGTTTAGCTCCTTCTTTGTTAAACTCTAAAGAAACTTCTGGCTCCGATGTCTGAGAATTAAAAGTAACAGAGGCCCTTTGAAGTTGTTTACCCGTCAATCCTGTATATTGCCACTGTCCATTCTGTCTAATAGCATCTTCTGATTGGGTAACAATTAAAATATGACTAGCATTTACTTCGGTAATATTTCCTTCGTCATCTATCTTTTCGTCTATTTTTTTAATAATATGATAACCAATCTCTGTGTTGACTAATTCTGAAGTTGTTTCTCCAATTACTAAATTATCAAAAACTACTTTTTCAAATGCCGGGATCATCATTCCTTTTGAAAACCATCCTAAATCTCCTCCAGCTGATTTAGAGCCTGGGTCTTCTGAATATTCTTGAGCTAAAAGAGAAAAATCAGCCCCTGGGACCAAGGCCTTTTCTAAAATACCTTGCGCTCTTTCTTTGGCCTGCTGATTATATTCTGCGATAGCATCCTTTTCTAATTGACTTAATTCATGTGGAGGAGCTTGCTCTTTAAATTCTAATATTGGCGTTTCTCCAATCATATCTACAGCAGAATGAACATCTTCCACGCCGGGTAGTTCAACTATTAAATTCCATTCTTCCTTTATTTTTGATGTTTGAATAATTGATTCGGTAACACCAAAAATATTTACTCTACGTTCAATAACATCACGCGCGCCTTCCACCGCGGAGACCTTTTCTTCTGACGGAATATCCTTAGTGTTTGTTCTATATGTTAACTGCGTGCCTCCCTGTAAATCAAGACCCAAATGAACTTTATGTTTAGAAAACCATTGATGAGCTGGCACCCAATCTGGAAGCTGAGGAATATCAACCAACAAAGCTAAAAGAGTAAATACTATAATTAGAACAAAAGTTGTCCAAACTTTATTACGATTCATATCAATGTAAAAATTTAATGTTTAAAAGTATTAGAATAATTTTGATATTTTAACAAATAAAAAAAATAAGGCAAGTTTAAAAAGTTTGGAAGCTCGGCTTCCAAACTTTTATTCGTATTTAGGATAACAACATTTTTTGTACTTTTTGCCAGAACCACAAGGACAGGGGTCATTCCTACCAATTTTTTTCCCTCCCTTTTTGCGATTGCTAACCAATTTTATTTCTGCTGATTTTTGGGGCGTAAAATTTTTAACCAAACCAATCTTATAAACAGAATACACTATCTGCATATCCATAGCCTGCATTAATTCACTAAACTTTTGACGAGATTCTTTTTTATATTCTACTAAAGGGTCATGCTGACCATAAGCGCGCAAACCAATCCCACCTTTTAAATTATCAATTATCTGTAAATGCGAGAGCCAGTAACTATCAATCGTTTGCAAATAGATTGACAAAAGAAGTCTGTTCATTAAAGGTTTGCTTTCCACGGAATTCTCAACTTCTTTTTGTTTATTATTAATTTCAATTTCTAAATTTCTATACGCCTCTTCCGCAGCTTTAAATATATATTCCACAATATCATCGGCTTTAGTAATAGATTTTAATTTTTCTTCTAAATCATTTGGGACAGGAAATATTTTTTTAATAATTTCCGTAATAGCCAAAATATCTATTTTGTCATTTAATATTTTTGATTTTACAATTTTTCCTATTTCTGTTTTTATTTTTTCTAAAAAATTTTCTTTCAACTCCTGATAATTCATTTTCAAAACATTTTTTCTAAAACGATAAATTGTTCCCCTGTGTTTGCTTAAAACATCATCATATTCTAATAAATGTTTACGGGTATCGAAATTAAATCCCTCAATCTTTTTTTGAGCCGATGCCATAGAATGAGAAACTATTTTACTCTCAATGGGAATATCATCTGGTATTTTAAATCCCTGCATCAAACCAGCCAAACGATTGCCTCCAAAAATCCTCATTAAATCATCATCTAAAGATAGAAAAAATTGACTTGAACCATCATCTCCCTGACGACCAGCTCGTCCTCTCAACTGATTATCAATCCTCCTTGATTCATGACGTTCACTTCCAATAATATGTAGCCCTCCAAGGCCAATAACCTCTTTTTGTTTTTTTGAATCAAAAGGATTACCACCTAAAACAATATCTACTCCTCTTCCGGCCATATTAGTGGCAACGGTAATTGCCCCTAAACGACCAGCCTGAGCAATAATTTGACCCTCTTTTTCATGGTTAGTAGCATCTAAAACTTTACAAGGAATGCCGTCTTTTTCTAAAAGATTTTTAATTATTCTATTTTTCTCTATAGCCCCAACCGTCTTTTCTCCTATAGTAAATCCTCCCGTACCAATTAAAATTGGTTGACCCTTGGAATACCTTTCTTTGACATCCTCAATAATAGCCTTAAATTTAGCCTCCTTGGTACGATAAATTCTGTCCGGCATATCCTTTCTAACCATTGGTTTATTGGTTGGAACTTGTACCACTTCCAAGCTATAAATTTTATGGAATTCTTCGGCCTCTGTTTCTGCTGTACCAGTCATACCGCATAATTTTTTGTAAAAACGAAAATAGTTCTGGAAAGTGATAGTTGCTAAAGTCCTAGACTCTTGCTTAACGTCAACATTTTCTTTGGCCTCAATAGCTTGGTGTAAACCATCGGAATAACGACGACCTTGCATTAAGCGACCAGTGAACTCATCAATAATTATTATCTCTCCATTTTGAATAACATAATCTCTGTCTTTCTGAAAGAGGACCATAGCCTTGAGAGCGGCATCAATGTGATGCACTAAATCAAGATTATTGCTGGCCCAAGGGTCTTCACCCAAAGAAGACGCAACCCCATCCATGCCATCTTCGCTTAAAATAACTGTCCTCAGTTTTTCATCTACTATATAATCCTTGCCCGTTTTCAAACTTTTAACTAAATGAGCCAATTTATAATAAAGGTTAGCTGATTCACCAGCTGGAGCAGAAATAATCAAAGGAGTTCTAGCTTCATCAATTAAAATGCTATCAATTTCGTCGATAACAGCATAATTTAGTTCTCTTTGCACGCAATCTTTAAGGTCATGGACTAAGTTATCTCTCAAATAATCAAAACCAAACTCATTGTTAGTCCCATAAGTGATATCACATCTATATGCTTCTCGGCGAGATATCGGACGCAGATAAGTTTGCTCAACCCTAAAACTTCCTGTTTTGTCTCTATCTATATCGCGTTCAGACCCCTGTTCTTCTTCTCTCAACGGCTCTGGGTCTATATATTCCGGGTCATAGACAAAAGCTCCATCATGAACCAAACAAGCCACGCTTAGACCAAGGGCTCTATAGATTTGACCCATCCATACTGTATCTCTGCGAGCTAAATAATCGTTAACAGTTATAACATGGGCACCATGACCATCTAAAGCATTTAAATAAATAGGACAAGTAGAAGCTAATGTTTTTCCTTCTCCTGTTTTCATCTCGGCAATTTTGCCCTGATGCAGAACAATGCCACCCATTAATTGCATGTCAAAATGCCTTTGTTTCAAAGTCCTTTTAGAGGCTTCCCTGACCAAAGCAAAGGCCTCGGGTAAAATTTCATCTTTACCTTTACCTTGAAATATTTTTTTTCTAAGTTCAGAGCTTTTTGTCTTTAAAGCTTCATCACTCAACTTTTGAAACTCATCCTCAAAACCATTAATAGCATCAACAAAAAGCTGAATCTTCTCAATTTCTTTTTGATTAGAACTGCCCGAAAACAATTTAGATAAAAAACTCATAAAATTAAAATGCAAATTATTTTTTTCTTCTTAAAAATTTCTGTGCAAAGCGACGACGAATAAAACGAAAATTTTTGTATCTTCTTAATTGTCTTTGTAATACTTTTTCTATATCTATAACGGCCGCCTCAAAATGTGAAGCCATAGAAACTGCTCTTAATATTTTATTTGGCATGCGTAAATTAATTTCTGCTCTGAATAATTGATTTTTGTTATGACTTGGATTATAACTTAAATCAACATTAGCTTCCCAAATTTTATTAGAAAAATGGGTTAATTTCTGAATTTTATCTTCCAAAAATTTTTTATCTTTGTCAGATAAAGTAAAATTTTGAACAAAATACTTTATTTCCATAAACCCTCATTTTTTTATTTTTGGACACCGAGTGTCCAAACTTTTTTAAAGCTAAATTAAGGAGATGCCTCCCATTTCTGGGGGTTTAGATAACCCCATAATTTTTAAAATAGTTGGAGCAACATCAGCTAAAATTCCACTCGGTACAATAGAATCCATATTAGCCAGCCCTGCGGAGAAAGTCCTATCACCCACTCCCTTTTTAACAATAATGAAAGGAACTGGATTAATAGTATGCTCTTTGTTTATTTCTCCACTCCTAATATTTATCATCTGCTCGCAATTACCATGGTCGGCAGTAATAATAGATATCCAACTTTCTTTTAAACACAAATTAACGATTTTTCCCACTAAGCCGTCCAAAAATTCTAAAGCTTTAATAGCAGCGGATAAATCGCCAGTATGTCCAACCATATCTGGATTGGCGAAATTAACTACTATAAATTTATACTTACGGGAACCAATTGCCCAAAGAACTTGATTTGTTATTTGACTAGCCGACATTTCTGGCTTTTGGGCGTAAGAACTAATCCGTGGAGATGGAATCAAAATTTGTTTTTCGCCTGGAAATAGTTTTTCTCTGCGACCATTAAAGAAAAAAGTCACGTGAGCGTATTTTTCTGTCTCAGCTATATGAGCTTGTCCCAATTCGTGAACACTAATAACTTCGGCCAAAGGATTTTTTACATCTTCGGATGGAAAAGCAACTTTAACTGGCAAATCTTTTTCGTATTCAGCAAGAGTCACAAAAAACAAATTCTTTATCTTTTCCCTTTTAAATCCATCAAACTTATCTGAAACTAAAGCTTTGGTAAGTTGACGAGCTCTGTCTGGACGAAAATTAAAAAATATAACAGCGTCATTATCTTTAATGACTGTTGGTTTGTCTTCACTATTCTCCTTAATTATAACAGGAACAAATTCTTCATCATATATTCCAGCCTGATATGAAGATTCAATAGCCTTTAAGGGATTATCAAATTCTTGTTCCGTAAAACCCTTAACTATAGCCAAATAGGTCCTTTCTGTTCTCTCCCAATGATTGTCTCTATCCATGGCATAAAAACGTCCAGAAAGAGAGGCTATTTTGCCAATTTTTAAATCTTCCATTCTTGACATTAAGTTGGAAATAAAACCATTAGCGCTATCTTTAGGAGAATCTCGGCCATCTAAAAAAGCATGTACATAGACATTTTTTACGCCCCTTTGAGTGGCCAATTCTAGAAGAGCATGTAAATGATTGATAGATGAATGAATAACTCCACTGGAAATTAAACCGATTAAATGCAAATCTGATTGATTTTTTTTTGTATGCTCAATAGCTTGCAAAAAGGCCTGATTGTTAAAAAAGCTATTATCTGTAATAGCCTGCGTAATGCGAGGCAAGCTCTGCCAAACAATACGGCCTCCTCCTAAACTTAAATGCCCTACCTCGGAATTCCCAGGCTCACCCCAAGACAAACCAACTGATTCTCCCGATGCCTGAATAGTAGTAGACGGATAATCAGTTACTAATTGATTTAAAATCGGCAAACGCGCCGAAGTAACAGCATTGCCATTACCAACTGGGGCCACGCCAAAACCATCTAAAATTATTAGAATGACTGGTTGAATATTCTCGGACATAATATTAATATAAAGTTTACGTTTTAATGAGACTCTGTCCCGTCATTTTTTTTGGCTTCTTAATCTGAGCTAAAGTTAAAATCGTCGGCGCTACATCTGATAGACTACCGCCATTTCTTAATTTTGCGGATTTAAATTCTGAACTAACTAAAATAAAAGGAACTGGGTTAGTAGTATGGGTGGTTTTAATTTCTCCAGTTTTTAAATCAATCATTTCCTCGGCATTGCCGTGGTCAGCAGTAATAACTATAGAATACTTTTCTTTTTGCGCTAGATGAACTAATCTTTTTAAATTACTATCAACGCATTCTACTGCTTTAATAGCTGCCTTTAAATTGCCGGTATGTCCAACCATATCTGTGTTGGCAAAATTAAGCGCAATAAAATTGGGCTTATTAAGCCTAATTTCTCGAGAAATCTTTTGACAAATTTTATTCGCGCTCATCTCTGGACATAAATCATAGGAAACAACATTAGGAGATGGTACAATAATCCTCTTTTCGTTAGACACTACATGGGCATGCCCTCCATTAAAGAAAAAAGTAATATGAGCATATTTTTCGGTTTCAGCGATATAAACCTGACTAGCTCCATCTAAAACAATGGGCAAAGTATTCTCAATATCTTGACTAGGATAAGCTGTTCTAATGTCATCTAAATCTGGACCAAAATCTGTTAAAGCCACAAAGAATAAATTAGAAAGGTATTTTCTTCTTTTAAGGGCTTGTGGATTTTTTTTGTTAAAATCTTTTTGGACAAAGGCCTTACTGAGTTCTCTGGCTCTATCTGACCTTAGATTCATAAAAAAAACTAAATCATTATCTCCTATTAGTCCTATTGGTTTTTCTTTAGAATTAATAATCACTGTGGGGCTAATAAACTCATCTGTTTCTTTGCGATTATACGCGCGCACAATTGCTTCTTGCGCGCTAGAAACTTTAAATCCCTGTCCGTGAACCAAAAGATTATACGCCTTTTCAATATTCTCCCATCTTTTAACCCTATCCATGGCATAAAAACGTCCGACTATACTAGCTATATACACTTTTAAAAAATGATGATGCATCTTTTCTTCAAATCTTTCTAAAATTCTAATTGCCGCATGCTGAGCCGAATCCCTACCATCAGTAAAAAGATGTAAAAAAACTTCTTTAATGCCCTGTTCTTCTAAAAAATCAATCATAGCAAACCAGTGCTTTGGGGAAGAATGCGCACTATTTTCTTCTGTTACTAACCCCATAAGATGAACTTTGGATTTGTGTTCTTTCCAATAAGAAATTCCTTCCAAAAAAGCTGGATTTTTAAAGAATCTGCCATTTTTAATAGATTCGTTAATGCTAAGCGCATCGTCACGAACAATCCGGCCAGCGCCTAAATTTAAATGACCAGCCTCAGAATTTCCTGGTTGACCAACAGGCAAACCTACTCTACGACCATGCGCGCAAAGTTCAGTATAAGGATATTTTCTTTTTAAACTATCAAAAAAAGGCTTTTGAGCCAGCTCAATAGCATTGCCCTC
>Ga0075123_10000711_pt1 | contig 17113 bp, 11 predicted proteins | sample AntAceMetag02UKX_FD_69808 | JGI IMG/M metagenome (GOLD analysis project Ga0075123, IMG submission 69808) | Saline lake microbial communities from Ace Lake, Antarctica - Antarctic Ace Lake Metagenome 02UKX | ecosystem: Environmental > Aquatic > Non-marine Saline and Alkaline > Saline | place... | reverse complement strand
ATAATAATCAAATGAGAGTTTTCAAAAGAAATAAATATTATTTAGATCTTTATAATTTTATTTAAAATTGACCGATAAAGAATTAAATAAGCCGCCTGAAAAAATATTGATAATCCGATTAAGCTCGATTGGTGATATTATATTAACTACACCAGTAATCAGGCTTTTGAAACAAAAATTCCCAAACAGTACCATTGATTTTGTCATAAAAAAACACTTTACAGAACTTTTGATTAATCATCCGGCAATTAATTTTTTTTATATTTTTGATAAAAAACAAGACTCAACTAGTTTAAAAAAAATTAAGCAAGACATTAAAAATAAAGAATACGATCTTATTGTCGATCTTCACAAAAATTTTCGAAGTTTTTATTTATCGTTCAGAACTAATGCTAAAAAAGTTGTCAGGTATGAAAAATTTGCCCTGCGGCGTTTTTTATTGGTGAAGTTCAAATTAAATTTTTTCAAACAAATTATTCCAATCTATTTACGGTATTTAGCCTGCTTAAAAACGTATAAAATTCAATACGATAATCAGGGATTGGATATTTATTTTGATGAAAAGACCAAACAAACCATAAAAGAAAAATACGCTGATTTTTTAACTAAATCAAAATCAATCGTTCTTGGTGTTGTGCCCGGCGCCAGTTTTGCCAGCAAGCGATGGACTCCTGAAGGTTTCCAAACAGTGATTAACTATTTTATTGAACAACATCAAGCAAAAGTAATTCTATTTGGCAACGCTTCAGACAGGGAACTTATTAAATCATTAAACATTAAAAACTCTCAAGCTGTACTGAACACTGCCGGTGAGTTATCAATCCTCGAAACCGGCGCAGTAATGGATTATTGTGATGTTGTTATTACTAATGACAGCGGTTTAATGCACCTTGCTTCAGCGCTCGAGAAAAAAGTAGTGGCAATATTTGGTAGCACAACTGAAGAACTGGGATTTTTTCCTTCAACGACTGAACACATTGTGATTGAGAACAAAAATTTAAAATGCCGCCCTTGTTCGCATGTGGGCAGGGATAAATGTCCGAAAAAACATTTTAAGTGTATGAAGGAAATTACTTCGGCTGAAGTAATAAACGCAGTTGAACAATTGCTGTTCAAATAAATTGGAATTTGTAAGTATCTTGGCTATCAATTTGGCAAAATAATTTAGAGCAACATAAATTAGTGCTTGAAGAAAAACTACCTAATTTATGATTTTTCTGTCATTGCGAGGCGTTTTTTGCCGAAGCAATCTCTTTAAAATTAGAGAATTGCTTCGTTGCTACGCTCCTCGCAATGACTCCTGAATCTGAATGCTTGAGGTTTCCATTCAGACACTAATTAAAAAATTAATAATTATACGGAGGTTTTCTCTGTTTTGGAATCAAAAGATTTAGCAAAATTAATTGCAAATTACTCACTTGAAAAAAAAGCAGAAGATGTAATAATTTTTAATCTCAAAGGTATCACGACAATTACCGACTATTTTGTTATATGCTCGGCTGATTCTGCGTCCCAGGTGAAAGCAATTACTGACAATATAATTGAAAAACTAAAAGACCAGAAAATTAAAGTCTGGCACACAGAAGGGTACGAATCATTAAAGTGGGTTCTTCTCGATTTAGTGGATGTTGTTGTTCACGTTTTTCAACCTGAGACGCGCCAATTTTATGGGTTGGAAAAATTATGGGGAGATGCTGAAATAACGAAAGTGGAAGATAGATGAAAGACATTACAAATATAATCAAACAGATAATTATTGATACGCTGACTCAATTAAATTACAACATTGAAAAAGATAAAATCATTCTTGAGCGCCCCAGGCAGGAAGATTTTGGCGATTGGTCAACTAATGTTGCCATGCAGTTAGCTTCCATTTTGAAAAAAGCTCCCCGACAAATTGGGGAAGAAATTAAAAACAATTTGTTTTTTGATTCTAACCTGGTTGAAAAAGTTGAAATCGCTGGACCTGGTTTTATTAATTTCTATTTGGGATGGGGTTATTACCGAGATGCTCTCAAAAATGTCATTGAACTTGGAGAAAATTACGGGCTGAATGATTGGGGACAGAACGAAAAACTTCAGATCGAATTTGTAAGCGCCAATCCCACTGGACCTCTTAACGTTGTCAGCGCCAGGGCTGCAGCTATCGGCGATATTATGGTGAACCTGTATAATGCTGTAGGTTTTAAAGCTGATCGTGAAAATTACCTGAATGACTGCGGCAGGCAGGTGCGGCTGTTAGGCGAATCAGTCAGCAGTCATTATATGGCGCTGTTTGATCGGGATGAAAAATTTCCCGAGGAAGGTTACCACGGAGAATACGTTAAAGATATTGCGCAGGAAATTATTGATGAGTTTGGTGATAAATTTTTTGAGTTTGAACAAAAAGAACGAATTCAAAAGTTGGCAGAAATTGCTCTAAAAAAAATGATCCTGGCTCAAAAAGAGATTATGGCACAATATCGGGTAAATTTTCAAATTTGGTTTCCCGAAAGTAAAATTCGTGATAAAAATAAACACCTTGAAGTTTTGCAGTTGCTAAAACAAAAGGGTTACACTTACGAAAAAGATGGCGCAGTTTGGTTTCAGTCGAGCAAATTTGGAGATGAGAAGGATCGTGTTTTGCTGACCAAAGAAAATGAGCCGACATATTTTTTAGTTGATATTGCCTATCATCAAACAAAATACGAACGAGGATATAAAAAATTATTTAACATCTGGGGACCAGACCACCACGGTTACATTGCCAGGATGAAAGCGGCGCTGCTCGCTCTTGGCTATCCCAAAGATAGTTTCGATGTGGAAATCGTTCAACAGGTAAACCTGCTGCGTGGCGAACAGGTGGTAAAAATGTCCAAACGGGCTGGCAAAATTATTGAAATGAAAGAAGTCATCGACGAAGTTGGCGTGGATGCGGCGCGATTCTTCTTTGTAAATCGTAAAAGCAGCAGCCACCTGGATTTTGATATTGACCTGGCAAAAAAGAAATCTGATGAAAATCCTGTTTATTATGTTCAATATGCTTATGCAAGAATTTGTAATATTATTAAATTCGCAGCCGAGCAAGGCTTATTTTTAGACGGCTCAATTGATTTTAATTTGTTAATTAAAGATGAAGAAAAGCAATTGATCAAAGAACTGCTTAAATATCCTGAAGTAATCTCAGGCGCAGCAAAGTCCTGGGAGCCACATCGGTTGACAACTTATCTTCAGGAATTAGCAGCAACATTTCATCGTTTTTATCACTTTCATAGAGTTGTGTCTGAGGACGAAGCATTAAGCAAAGCACGATTGATTTTAACAAAAGCCACGCAAATTGTTTTTGAAAATGGCTTAAAAATTTTAGACATTTCAGCGCCGGAATATATGTAATATAATTGAGCAGAGCGCATGGAGCATAGCGATCTTGACGCATTGTTTTTCGCTATGCGCTTTGCTCTATGCGTTCTATTAGTTTAACAATCAACAAAATGAAACAACCTAAGGAAAAAACATGAGCGTATTAGTCGTAGGTTCGATGGCTTTGGATAGTGTAGAAACTCCGTACGGAAAAGTTGAAGATGCCCTGGGTGGTTCAGCCACTTTTTTTAGTGCGGCTGCCAGCCAGTTTACCGATGTAAATGTAGTAGCGGTTGTCGGCGATGATTTTCCGCATGAACAAATTCAATTTTTAAAAGACCGCAATGTTAATTTTGATGGATTAATTGAAAAACCCGGAAAGACTTTCCGTTGGGGCGGCAAATATCTTTTTGATTTAAATCAGCGGGAAACTCTATTTACTCATTTAAACGTTTTTGAAGATTTTAACCCTGAATTACCAGATCATTACAAACAGACGCCCTACCTGTTTTTGGCAAATATTCATCCTGAGCTTCAATTAAAAGTTCTGCACCAAATGGAACGTCCACAGTTAGTGGTGATGGACACAATGAATTTCTGGATTGAAGGGACTCCTGAACCATTGAGAGAAGTTTTGAAACATGTTGATATTCTTATCATTAATGATTCCGAAGCACGCGAATTATCTGAAGAAACAAACTTATTTACAGGCGCTAAAAAAATTCAAGAGATGGGTCCTAAAACTCTAGTAATTAAAAAGGGTGAACACGGCGCAATGATGATTGATAATGAAACTTATTTTTTCGCCCCCGCATTTCCATTAAAAAATCTGCAAGATCCAACTGGCGCTGGTGACTCTTTCGCTGGGGGTTTTGTTGGTTATTTAGCAAAAACAAATTATTTATGCCAAAAAAATTTGCGCAGGGCTATTATTTACGGCAGCACCTTAGCATCTTTTTGTTGTGAAAAATTCAGTCTTAATAGACTCGAAGAAATAAATAAAGATGATATTGAAAAAAGATACAAGCAATTTTTGGAAATGATGAAAGTTGGGTAAGGCAATTGGGCAATTAGCTTATTAGGTAATAGGGCTAATAATTAAAATAATAGATTGTATTGCCAAATTACCGTATTACCATTTTCACCAAATAATCCAGAGAAGGTTTTATGAATATAAAAACTGATTATATCCCAATCTCCACAAAAGGTTTTACAGACATCATCGACATCACGCGGCAGGTAGCAGATGCAGTTAGAAAATCCGAAATCAAAAATGGAACTGTTACCATCTTTATTTCTGGTTCAACCGCCGGCATTACAACAATTGAATATGAGCCTGGACTTATGAAAGATCTGCCCGAGGCATTTGAAAAAATTGCTCCTGAGAATAAGCGTTACCATCATGATGATACCTGGCATGATGGCAACGGTTTCTCTCATGTTCGTGCAGCGATGCTCGGCTGTTCCATGACTGTACCATTCAAAGATTCACGGCTGTTATTGGGAACATGGCAGCAGATTGTTGTAATTGATTTTGATAACAAATCCCGGCGCAGGGAAGTTGTTTTGCAAATTATGGGAACGTAAAAATTCTAAATCGCAAGCACCAAATTACAAATAAATCTCAATTTTCAAAACACAATAAAACAAACGGTTTGGAAATTAGAATTTGTTCATTAGAATCACGCAGTAGGCGGATGCGTCCTTCGGCGCATTTATTTGTAATTTGGGATTTGTTATTTGAAAATTAAAACATTATGATCAATATCAACAACATCTCTTTCTCTTACAACATGGATCAAGAGAATTCCATTAAAGCACTCGATGAAATAAATCTACAATTCCGCGAAGGAGAATTCATTGCTTTAATGGGACACAACAGCAGCGGCAAAACCACTTTAGTCCGTTGCTTGAATAGTTTACTTCAGCCGCAATCAGGTGTAGTGATTGTCGATGGTTTTTTTACAAATAATGAAAAAGATATTCTCACCATTCGCCGAAAAGTTGGCATGGTTTTCCAAAACCCCGAGAATCAGATCGTTTCGACATCAGTGGAACGGGAAGTCGCCTTTGGATTGGAAAATTTAGGAGTCCCGACAGAGACTATCCAGCAGGTAGTCACAGCAATTTTAGATCGTTTTCAACTCACAAAATATCGACTCCATCCCCCTCACTTGCTTTCCGGAGGTGAAAAACAGAGATTAGCGCTGGCTTCTGTTTTAGCCATGAATCCTAAATATTTAATTTTGGATGAACCAACTTCAATGCTCGATCCTGAAGGCAGACGTGATTTGCTAAATTTATTAAATGAAATAAAATCTGACAACGCTGAAAAAACAATTACAGAGCAGATCACCATCATACTCATCACACAATTCCCCGAAGAAGCGCTGCTTGCAGATCGACTGATTGTAATGGAAAAAGGCAAGGTCGTTTTCGATGATTCACCCCGAATTGTATTTCAAAATATTGATCAATTAAAAAAAATTGGTCTGGAAGCACCAGTTGAGTATGAAATTTTGCCGCTTTTGATGGAGAGGGGATTTGGGGTGGAGATATTGAAAGACTTTCGGTGATAAATTTCATGGGAATTCCTTTTGTAAGAAGACTCTAATATATCAGGATTAATGATGTATGTTTAGCAACGAAAAAATTAGTTAGTGCTTAAACGAAAACTACCTAATTTATGATTTTTCTGTCATTGCGAGGCGTTTTTTGCCGAAGCAATCTCTTTAAAATCATGGCGAAATAAATGAAATAAATAAGAAATATATCCGATGAAACTTACTTTTGATAAAGAAGTCAATGTTGCTTATATAAAAATAAATGAAAGTAAGATTGTCCGCGATGTTAACATTAACGATTATTGCATCGCAAATTTAGAAACAAAAAATAAACTTGTAGGAATCGAATTCCTTTTTGCCAGTAAGAGAATAACAGATTTTGAGCTGTGGTTCGATTTATTCAGCACCGCGGATTATCTTAATGTGCCTAAATCAATTGTTATAAATTGGATCAAAGGAAAACAACTACCAGCTTATAAATTGGGCAAAGAATACAAACTAAAAAAAAGCGATCTTGATAAGTTTATAGAAACACATAAGGCGAAGAATTAAAAAACGAGCACCATTAAAGATGCTCGTTTAATAAAAACCAATTTTTGTTAATCTTGTTTTCCTTCTTCAATCCCTACTTCATTAGTGTTAATTTTCTAATCTCCTGAAATTCATTTGTTCGGAACATATACAGATAAATACTTGTCGGCAATTTATTTCTCTTATCATCCGTTGCATCAAATTGAATTGAATGACTGCCCGCTTCCTTTAAACCATCAACCAAAGTTCTAACTTTTTGACCGCGAAGATTGTAAATTGCAATTGTTACTTCGCTTGCTTTTGTTAAATCAAAATTAATATTGGTTGTTGGATTGAAGGGATTGGGATAATTGCGATAAAGTTTAAACTTATTTGGAATAATTGAATTTGATATTTCCTTAACTGATGTAATTTCTTGAAAAGATCTAATGCTTGAAATCGGATTGTTAAAATTATCAAAAATGATCCAGGCAGAATCCGCAGGAAAATTTTTTTTAAGAAAGTAGATACGATTTTGAGTATGAAGTCCAACATTCAAACTCGAACTTGTAAAGATTATTCCATGATCGCCTATTGAAATATCATCACCTTCTGTAGAGTCAGCATAATAAAGTCTCCAACTATAATTTTCATCACCGAAATATTTTATCTTATTCATTGTAAGCATGGTTCCCGGATCACCAGTTGCCATAGTCCAAAAAGGCTTATTTCGAGATAAAGAATCTACAATACTGTCGTTGCCTCCAGATCCATCAATTAAAATATCAAGATTTGTGTATAATTTCGTGCTATCGCCACTGTAAAATTTCATCCCTTTGGCATTCTCATTAAGATTAAATGAAAATCTGAAAAGTTCAAATTTTAGTATTTCATCAAACGGGAATTGTTTTGAAAACCGATAAAAATATGGATAATACCAGGTAGTAAATGGTAATTGATATATTTCAGCACCCATCAAGCTGGCTACAGAATGAATTTTTCGAATGACTCTTATCGGTCCCTTAATGATTTTTATTGGATTCTCATAACGTACTGTGTCCTGGATTATATCATTATCTGTTATTTCAGCTTCAAATCCAAAAGGACGCAAAAAGAGCCTGAACCTGTTACGATCAAGAATATCTTGACCATTACCACTACCAGCAGATGTGATTACGAAATCCTTTGGAAATGTTTGACCATCATATCCAATTTCATAGAAATTTGAAATTATTCTATCTTGAGTGGCATTGTAATCAATGTAACCAGGACTCTTTGTTAAGACGTTAGTAGATCTGAATAAATAAATCCAGCCTTTAGTCATTCCGTTTATTGCATCAGACACAGTAATTTGATAGCGCGGGTATTGTTGAGCAACTGGATCATCAATCCAGTTATCAGTATCTGCTTTATCTCCCGCATCCTTGATCATAAATACCAATTCATCCCAATCGTTGAAAATATTATCTGGTTCTTTTAGCAATGTCAAAGTCGTATCTTCTGGAAAATAGGATGTTGTCGTGTCTGAACCAGATAAATTCAAATATAGTTCATCAATTTGAAATGGAATTTGTCTCCATTGATTTTCAACCGAATTAAATGAATATAAATAAAGCTGATCAATTGGAATATTTTTGTTTGAAAAATTATTTAAAGACTCGCCATTTAACAAACAAAAATCATAGGGGCGAGAAATAGTCTTTAAATCATCACTTATAATATTAGACGATGAGAAAAAGATCGATAATATCGTAAACAATAGAATAGTTTTGACATAATATGGAAATTTCATTTTTTACTCCAAATCTTTTATTAATATTTTACTACAAGTTTTAAAAATGTTATCAGGTAAAAAAGTTCACTTAACATTAAATTTTAAAAATTATTACGATACTAAACATTTCGACTTACTTGATTAAAATCATTCTTCTTGTCTCTGATAAATTATGAGTCACCATTTGGTAAAAGTAAATTCCTGTTTCAAGCTTTCTCCCATCTTCATCTTTGCCGTTCCATAATACTTGATAAAAACCAGGTCGTTCATAAATATTATAAAAGTGTTTCACCTTTTGACCCAATTGATTGTAAATATTAATTGAAATGGGAATGGCTTTTAGCATGCTAAACTCAATAACCGTTTCCGAATTAAATGGATTTGGATAATTTTGTCTCAACGAGAAATCGGTTTTACTAACTGGAAAATTATCAGATCCAACAATCGATTCACTTGTAACATAAAAAATCGAACAAAATGTTTCGGTCTCTGGAACTCCTGCATTTAGTTGAAAAAAACCAAAATCTAAAAATGTCGAATCTCCAGGATCACCAATTACTTCAAATATTATCTTTACCAAAGGTCCACTGCCGTTTAGTTCATGAGTAGCAGTAAATGCTCCAATTTTTGCCACTCCGGGAGTATTAAAAACTGCGCTTGGCATTCCCCACCAATCTTGTGCAATTGTTCCTTCAACGGTAGCACCTATTGCATTCAATATTGAATCGGAATATGTTAATGTAAACTCAAACGATATAACGCCAAGTCCAGTAACATCGCCAACGATAATGGGAATTTCAATTGTAGCTCCATTATGGGCGCTTGTGTCAGGTATTGTTACAGGTATTTTTGTGTTATCTTGATTCTGTGAAAACAAGGAAGATTCTGAAAGGAAAAATATTAAACTCAAAAATATCAATAAAATTTTTTGCGTTTTTGCTTGTTTTAAATTTTGAAAAAATGACAAGATTAAAAATATCATATTAAAAATATCCTAAATTTTTTAAATTTTAAAATAATTTATTGGTCACAAACAATTATTGCACGTAAACCATTTTAATTAATTTCCTTCTACCATTAGTTAATAATTCACAAAAGTAAATTCCACTTGAAACAGAATTTCCATTTTCGTGTTTACCATCCCAGGTTATTTTATGATTTCCCGCTTCAAAATACTTTTCTTCACAAAGCGTTTTAATATTTTTTCCTAAAATGTTGTAAATTTGTATGGAAACATTGCCGACTTCAGGCAATCCAAATTTGATGGTTGTTGTTCCATTAAATGGATTTGGATAATTTTGTTCTAATGTATATTCTTCGGGTAAATTTGATTCATTCAACTGAACTGAAGTTGAGAAAATGTATTTTGGTCCATCATTAATCACGAAATTTGAAAAATGTAAATCAGTAGTGTTGACATCTCTGTTTTTTATTTCAAATTTAAAACAGATTAATTTACCTTTTTTCTCTATCGGCTGAAATGAAAACATACCAACATTAATTAATCCATCAGTTTTATTATGAAAAAGTTGAGAATTTTCTATCAAAGATGTTTTTTCGACAGCTATGAACTCCAAAATAGAAGAATCAAATTTTAGAGTTAATTCCATCGAATTTAAATCATCTAAACGGGTATATGGCACAGATACCATTATTTCATTCTCTTTTAAATGAGTTACTTCCAAATTTAAATTCAAATTTTGAATATTTTCTTTTTGTAATGTACCTGGCGGTGACCAATTACCATCAACATCTCCAATAAGTATTCCAGTAAAATCTTGACCTGTTAGACTTTCATTTAAAGGATTGTAGCTTCTATTCGGTGGATCGAATAACCATTCACCAACATGAGAATCATATGATCTTATTTGCTCCAAAGCATATTGAGCTATGTGAGTGGCATCAAAAATAGTGATTTTATTATCCTTATTAGCATCGGCTGCCATATATTGATATGAACTGAATTGGCGAACTCCCTGTGCTACCTGGGCTGTAATAGCTGCATCATACATTGAGATGGTACTGAAACCAATATCACTATCTTGCGATTTAGATATGCTTATATCGTAATTTTCTCCTACTTGGAAATCTGGAATAGAGTATTCAAAGGATGAAGACGTGTATGTAGTATGGTGATTTCCTTCAATTGCAAAGTCCACATTGTCAATTGGATGGCTATCTGAATAGTATTTTACGAAACCTTCAATATTAGCTAATTTTTTTTGGTTTATATCCAAGGGAATTGTATAAGGTATACAAACCGCATTTTTGCATTTAGGTATTAAGTTTATAAAACTAAAATCAAGTTGAGAATCAATATTTTTCCTATCGGAAATTTCTAAATTCAACAATCTTTTCTCACCGCTTTTTAAATCTCCGACATATATACTATCCACTTCTATTTCAAAAATCTTGTTATCATAGCCGACATTAATAAACGCATTAGATGCAACACCAGCGCCATAATTTATTACTTCGATCGGAACTAATTGAATATTATCTTTTGATTCTGACACCCAGTTAATAATCAAAACGGGAACACCACTTAATCCATATGCTTTGTTGAGTAAAGATATCAATTCATCGACAGTGTTTTTAGAAATCTGGGTTGTTTCTTCTAAAAAATCTAATAAAACGTGCTTCTCAGTTGTGCTTTTTATCTGAAAATAAGCACAAGCCATTACATCTAAAAATGTAGAATGTATTGCGAAGGAAAAATTATTACTATTCCATCTCTCCAATTCATAATCAAAGTTAGGCCCTATTTCTGGAGAGAACTCGCTTACAGCTAATAAAGAAGCAAATGATGAGTATAAATTATTTTTTAATTGTTGACTAATCGCTCTAAATTCAATTATATGTTTCTGAAATAGTATAGAATCATTTGATTTCACATCATTGCGTATATTATTTAAAATAAGCTCATACATAAACTCTAGATCATTTAATTGGTACTGTCGTTGTTTTAGAAAATTCTCTGAAAAATATGACTTTTTCAGGTTGGTTTTTTTCTTATTATTGGAGTATAAAAATAAATTAGAAGGAATAGTATTATCGTTATAAATATTACCATTTACAATGTCTGGAAACGCAATTTTAAAAACTTCAAATAATTTTGATTTGGTTAATGAACACCCTTTATCTGCAAATGAATACGCATTAACTGATCCCAAAGTATGAGCAGCATCTACTAATAAACTTGTGAGTTCTGCTATATGTCCCAAACCAATAGCAGTTCCACCATATACCATCCAAGGTTTAACCTCTTCGAAGAAATTCTTAATTAGATTGTCTCCCCTGGCATTATAAATATCTTCGATTATTTGGAAATTTTTATCCTTATATTCTTTAACGAGAATTCCCTTATCTTCTTCAGGGAATTCGATACCGATCAAATCAGACACCTCAGCGATTGTTTTAGTACCCACCTTTCCCTCAAATGCAAGCTTTACCGCGTCATTTATAAGTTCATTCGACCAATTTATATAAAGATCGAGTTCTTTTTTGTCTAGACTATAATTTATATGCATTCCAACAAGCTTCGAAGTATTCTCCATATCTAATCGTAGGCTAACATCAACTAAGATTGGGAAGACATATTGAAATAAAATATTTTCAATTAATTTTTTTGTTTCAGAATCTTCTTTATAATCTAATTGACTAATTGCGTTCCATATCGTTCTAAGCATATCATTTATTAATTGCCTAATTCGTTCGTCTACTTCTGAAGGTTTCAACCCAACTGTGTTATCCAATACTTTTTCTATTGGGATAGCTCCAATAAGAATTTCAACAACGTCAGAAATCGATTTTGATTTTTCAGCCACCATTTGGGCCATCCCATACCCAGATTCTTGGATTCTCAATGGAATGCCAAAATATTTAATGCGTAATCCAAGAGGCGCATGATAGAAGAAATTAACGTCACGTAATAAATGGTAAAACCGTCCTAATGATTGTACATCGGTTTCAGAAATAACATCAACATTTTCGATTTTTTCTATTAAAAATTTATCGAGTTGTTCAAAATTATATCCACTGATAGATGGTTCACAATTAATTAATTTATCGACAGCATAATAACCATGGAGTTCCAACTTTTTTAGTTCTTTCATAAAATCTCTAATTACGGCTACTATATCAAAGTAGCCAGGTTCTTGCGTATAAATTTCTAATTCATTACTTTCAAGATTATCAGTGAAGGTTTTGATTCTCGTCAAACCAGTTTCATTTCCCAAATCAAGTTTGTTAGTACAAATTCCAAAGTTTGTTGCCCGGCGTTCCTGAATAAAATTAGCAGGTCCTGTCGAATTAAAGGTAATTATATGTGTTCCATCATTTACTATCATCCCATCTACATCTACAACTTCAGCTTTAATATCAATATAAGATTCGCCATTAGCTATAAATGGCTTAGGCGTTATTATCGATAATATGATTCTATGTGCTATATTTGCTGGATATTTTATAACTTCATATTTAACAAGATTTGATTCTAATTTAATGGGATTCGTTATATGAACCGATAAATCGTGTTCTAATTCCTGCTCTGTTGGAAGTTTGGGACTTTTAAATTCAAAAAGTGTATTTCTATCCTTTTCAATTTCAAAATGTGCATAAATTTTAGAATCAATTATCCAATCCCCCTCTAGCATACCAGCAAAGCTTCCATAAACTTCGGCTCTTGCTTTGAACTCAGTATTTGAAAATACTTTTGTTAGCTTTTGCCCTGATGGGTGAACAATTTTGATCCAATTTAAGGGGTTGTTTTGAGAATCTATAAGAGTAAACACCCCTATTTGATTTGATAATATTTTTCCCCCACTATTTTTTGCATATACTTTCCAGTAAATTGTTCCAGAAAAATGGGAAATTGAAATATTTTTTCTATTTTCAAAAATATTATGAATAGCAATTGTTTCTGTCTGATTACCGGTAAAATCATCTTTCATAGAATATACTAAAATGTAATTTGTTGCCAGATTTGATTTTTCCCATTTTAATTCAATTTCTGAATCATAAATAGGTTCTCCATTTAATGGGTATACTAAATCAAAATATTCTGGTACAGAACACACCTCTACTTTTTTGAATTTGTGATAATTGCTAGGTTGACCCTTGTTTCCATTTTCATCTACGGCAATTACACGCCACCAATATTGACCTCCATTTTCAATTCCATTTATTCCATCTGGTATAGCAATGTGCTCCGATTGAGCAGTCATTTCAGTAATTAGTTCTGTTAAATTGGAATTGCGATAAATTTCGACAATATATTTATTCGCACCCTCTAATTTATGCCAGCTAAACATTTCCGGTAAATTAACATCTGAATTATTTGCAGGGAGATTTAATGTTGTTGCAGGTAAAAGATTGGAAGAACTACTTTTTGTAAAATGCCACGTTTCACTCCAATAACTCCAAGTCCCATTGGGTCGTCGAAATCTCATTTTCCAATAATAAGTAATGCCATCTTCCAATAAATAACTTCCATTATAATTAATAGATGTTTGGTTTTTAGAAATATTAGATGCACTCCATTTAATGTTATTAAAATTTATATCTTTTGCAAATGTTAGTTCATAATATTGAGCATCAGTATTTTTTATCCAAATGAATTCGGGGTTATTATAAATAGAAGTTTCATTCTTTGGACTATTCAAAACCATTGGCGCCAACACTACTAAATTTATTTCAATCAATTTTATTGGTTCATCAGGATCGTTTGAATTTATTTTTACTCGACCTGTATATGTACTCAATGGGAGATTTTCAGCATTAATATTAAATCTTAATTCTTCACTCTTACCAGGAGAAATGAAGAAATTTAGTGGATTAAAATTACCAATCCAGGTTGGTCCATTATCAACCTCTTCTTGTATGCTCTGTACGATTAAATTTGCAGTACCTGAATTTGAGATAACGATAGTCTTTACCTTATAATGACCTTGCTCAAACATCTCATCAAGTTTATCATAATCTAATGTTATATTAGGTTCTGCTGCACCAGTAATGGTAAAAGTCCGATTAGATTCTCCAGAAATGTTCTCACTAATAGTAGTAATTTTTATTTTATAATCAGTACCGCTGGGAAGATCAAAAGATGGTGTAAATTCTATTTTCTTCTCCAAAATTGGATAATTTTCTGTTAAGCGTTTTTGTAAGTTACTTCCTTTATAAAGATGAACTTTAATATTTTCACTTATATTTTTAAAAGACCATTTTATTTCATAGGTATTTCCTTTTATTAATGTTTGTCCTCCGTCGGGCCAAGTAATGACAATTTCTTTCAATTCTACTTTAATGTTTATCTGTGCTGTCTCACCAAATTGCTGTGCATTCGGCTCATGAAACATCTTCCAGCTACTCGTATAGTTACCTGTATTCGTATTACTTGGAACAGTCATCGTGATCGTCTTTGTCCAGCCCTGACCTGCTCCTATGACACTATTCTGTACATAATGTTTGGATGCGCCGCCATAACTCCAGTTCACTCCACTTGTATTTACCATACCTGACGCCTCACTGCCTGGATACGTCTGCCATATTGCTGTGCCATTGTTATTGAACTTGACATCTACATTAAAATTCTCCCCAGGTTTTACATAATTTCTTCCACTGGGATAATGTACTGTCGCTGATATAAAATCACTGTTGTAAGATGGATTGACAACTTGGAAAATTCTAGGATTAACACCAGAGCCAGTTGTCGCCCATGGAAACCATGTAGTACCTACCCTACCTCGTGCTTCTGCTTTATAGGTTCCAGGATTGCTTAAATGATCAGAATTAGTATAAAATGATGCTGTGAAGGTATACGTTCCATAAGCAGGAATATACTTATTGTATATCGTTCCGTGATCAAATAAATGATTATTATTAGCATCTAGTATTGCGCAGGTGATTTCATTTAATGTTACTGATTCACCTGTAGTTTCTCGTATTGAAAATGTGACTGAGAAAATTTGTCCTTTTGGTATGGGATTGGGTGAGACTGTGACGCCGCTATATACATAAGTAAACCCACCTAGAGCAGATTCAGTGGTTTGTGAAAAAACATTGATAACCAATATTAATACAAAAACTAATGAAAGCAAAGCTTTGACCCTAAATTTTGGAAACATGACTTATTTCCTTTTATGATTATTTTTTTGTGGGCAGTTTTAAATAGGTATTTTACGTTTAAAATATTTTTTGTAAACTTAATTATTAACTACTAAATATTTTATTTCTATCGTAAGTTAAAGATAATTATTTAGAAGGCTGAAAGCAGTAACTTAGGTGAGGAAAATAGTTTAGAAATCAGGTCAAACTCATTATTAAGATCGAGAATAATATTCGTCAGTTGGGTTCGCCTTCTTGACTTAACTATATAAAATATTTCGCAGAAAGTCAAGGATTTTTTTACTACAATAAATAAAAAATTGGTATCAAGGAAATTATTACTGCTTTTATGAAAATATTCATATTTTTCGATGGCAAAAAAAAGCCACAAACAAATAATTCCAACAAATTGTCTGTGGCTTCAATGGTTAGAAATTTACTACTCGCTCAGTTAATCCAATCTATCTAAACCTGAACCCTTGTGCTCGAAGAGTACTTGTGCTCGAAGAGTATTGATCTCTATCTATTACTTTACCTTCACCTAAAACTCCACATCCAACAAATCCAACACTCTATCAATCGGATTTAAAATTGTTGAAGTATCCGAACCAGCGAACAGAAGTCCTACCGCCAGCGGTTCTGAACCATCAACAATTAGAGAGCCGGAATCACCAGGGTCGGACATATCTCCAGCTACAATCTGGTGTTCATAAGTTGCTACTTTTCCGGCGCCGTATCCGACATCAACGTTGGAATCAAGGATTTGAACTGTACCAGTTGTTGTCGCAGTTGTTCTGCCGCTTTTGCGCAATGCCATTCCAACTTCAGCTTCTTTTGTGCCGGTGATGACCCCGATATCAATAATATAATTATCAATAGCACCAGAAACAGGTTTCGCCAGGGCGGCGTCAATTTCATTATATTCAGATTGGATTTTTGAAGGAACGAGCCTTGTTTGAGATCCAACGATCTTTGCAAAGAAATTAAGTGCTCCTGAAAAACATTTCGCAATTGAACAAATACTGCCATCGCCTCCATTTCCACCGCTCTGGAATTGGATTCTGTTGAAACGCTCCAAATCAGCTATTCTGTCCTGTGGGATGTGTCCACCATCAGCAGGACCGGGCTGCAAAATTGCATCTCCAATGCTGGCATCGTTACTGTTTGCCATTACGTGATTATTGGATAGAATAAGCGTTTCAGCGGTAGTTTTATCTTTCACAAAAGCGCCCAGTGTTCCTGCAGTTATCGCATAATGCCCGATACTAACTCCTCCAGGCGCTGGTCGCCAACGATCTGTTCTGGCTTTATAAGCGAAAATATCTCCCACCTCAAGCACATCGAGAGGAATATTATTCAGTGCTTTCGGGATCAAATCTTTTTGTAAAAGTTCGGACTTTGAGACTTTTTTGCGTACCATTACTGTCAGGCACAATTCGCCGGTATCCTTACCAGCTACGATTTTATGCCCAATCCCAATTCCGTTGACATTCAGCTTTTTCTTAAGCGCTTTGAGATTTTGAATCTTTAGAATTCTCACTTCTTCTTTTGTTGCCATTGATTTGCTCCTCCTGTTTTTTGGAAAGTAACGATTCATTTAAAAAAAGTTTTAACCACGAATCAGCCAAAAGCCTGAGTTACAGTTTCAAAAATTTACACTAATTTATCTTATTAGAAATAATAAAATTATAATCAGTGTAATCTTGCTTCAGCCAATTTAATCAATAATTGATGCGATGAATTTATTAATGTAATTCGTGATTATAGAATTAACTTAATGATTGTATAGTTTCTCCTCCAATAATTTTACAGGGATAGGCCC
>Ga0075123_10000710_pt1 | contig 17114 bp, 13 predicted proteins | sample AntAceMetag02UKX_FD_69808 | JGI IMG/M metagenome (GOLD analysis project Ga0075123, IMG submission 69808) | Saline lake microbial communities from Ace Lake, Antarctica - Antarctic Ace Lake Metagenome 02UKX | ecosystem: Environmental > Aquatic > Non-marine Saline and Alkaline > Saline | place... | reverse complement strand
TTAACAACTGCTAAGAAGTTTTCTCCGTCTTTTGATTTTTCTATAGTAAAATAATCGTTATTTATCTCCGAAGCTGTAACCCATTTCAATTCAACTGACTTATCTTTTGCTTCTGCAGTAAAAGATAATAGTTCAATAGATAAAGGATTGCTATCATCAGAATTATCTCTCCAATCGTCTTCTCCGTCATTATCTTCATCCTGAGTTGGAACATTAGTACCACATGAATATATCGCACCAAGGTATTCAATATGAAGAGTAGGATTAGTCTCAGCATTTCTTTCACCAGAACCGGTAAAAGAAAATACCATGGAGTTTCCAGAGCTCCAACCTCCTCTATTTACTATTTCTTGAATAATAGATTTAATATCTGAAGTTCTTTGAGTAGTTGTACTTTGTCCAACTGAATTCCAATCTGCCGGTGACCAGTTTACAGAGGCTGAAGTATTAGTACGGCTTGAAAGATTATAAGCAGTAGTTGTAAATGCTGCTGCATTATCAATATCATGACCTTTAATAACTATGCTTGCTGTACCAGTTGTAACTTGCTCACATGTAAATTGAATATAAGCAGAACTTATTGTAACCCCTTTGTCAAGGTTAATATTAACAAACTGCAAACCAACTTCCTGAAGTCCATTATAATCAGAATCATCAACAATTTCAAGATCCGTACTTGTTAGATACATATCTCCATCAGAAACTTTTTCTTCAGCATAATCACCGGCAGTGATATCAAATGAGCCAGTACCTGAACAAATAACATCAAATGTGTCATCAATTCCATTTCCATCAGTATCATTTCCAGAAGGACTTGTATCTGCAACATCATCGTGATTTGCATCATTTCCTTCAATCAAATCAGAAAAACCATCATTATCTGTATCTAAATCAACATAATCAGGATATGTATCAGCATCCTTATTGTAAGGAGTAATAGCAGTTCCACCTTGTGAAGCATCCCAATGATCAAGAACACCATCTCCATCATTATCAACTGCAGGATTTGGAATTGAATAACATGGTGTTGCTATTCCGCAAGTTGCTAATCCTTCTTTAGTATCATCAATTCCATCACCATCAGCATCCATATCTATATAGTTTGGCCTTAATGGCAACGCATTTGGAGTTTCATAAGAAGCACCATCTGTATTTGTTATTGGTAAAGGTGATGAAGTTAATGCATCGTGATATCCATCACTATTTGAATCTAAAAAACTGTCAACTTTACCATCAACATTTGAATCAGTTCCTCCAGCTTCAGTAATATCTAAAATGCCATCATTATCGCTATCTAAATCACAATTATCACTAATTCCATCTTTATCTGAATCGGGATTTGGAAGATTAGAAGTTGAACCAGTTCCGTATTGTGTGCTTGGAGCATTATCAACAGAGTTTAATAAACCATCTCCATCAGTATCAGTACCTGTGATTCTTCCACTAGTTGAATATCCTGTAGGAGCAGCACCATAATTTGCTTCAATTGCATCAGGGATACCATCATTATCACTATCTAAATCGATATAGTCTTTAATTCCATCACCATCAGTATCTTTTGTAAATTCAACAGCATCAAGAATACCATCATTATCACTATCAAGATCACATTGATTTTGAACTCCGTCACCATCACTATCAATTGTACCTTCTACAAAATCAGGAATACCATCACTATCACAATCTGAACCGGTAGCTGCACCAAAATCATTGCCAGTATCAGTTTGTCCCATACTAGTAAAATTAGCTACTTCAACATTATCAGTTGTAAGTGCATAATTTGCAGGAAGTGTACTTAAATCAATTGTAGTTATTATGTGACCTATTGTTGCATATGTAAATTCATAGTTTCCACTTGCATCAGTAGTCGTAGATTCAACATAAGAATCACCTCCATCAATAACTCCATTTCCATTTGCATCATTATAAAGCTTAACAGTAACGTTAGCTATTGCTGGCTCTGTATCATCAGTTCCATTTGTATTAATGTCTTCATAAACTCTACCAGTAACTATATTTCCACCATCTCTCCAATCGTCTTCACCATCAGCATCTTCATCTTGTGTAGGAACATTTGTTCCACAAGCATATCGCATACCAGGATACTCAATATAAAGTGAAGGATCAGTTTCAGCAGTTCTTTCACCTGAAGGACCGGAGAAAATAAACGCCATACTATTACCAGTTGCCCATCCACCACGGTTTACAATTTCTTGTATTATAGTTTTTATTTCACCAGTTCGTTGATCTGCCCCTGCAGCACTATTAGACCAGGCAGGTGGTGACCAAGAAACAGAGGCTGAAGTTGTTGTGCGTGAAGAAACATTCGAATTTGTATTTATAAAAGCTGCTGCATCATCAATATCTTCACCTTTAATAGTTATATTTACTGTTCCTGCGTCACTATCAGCTGCTTCAAATTGAATATATGCAGTGCTAATAGTTTTTCCTTGAGGAACATTAACACTTCCATATTGTACTCCAACTATTTGATTTGTGCTTCCATCATCAACTAATTCCAAGTCACTACTAGTAAGATACATATTTCCATTAGAAGTTTCTTCTTCACCGTAATCTGTTGCAGAAATATTGACAACAGTCATATTTGAAGAACAACTATTATCAAAAGTATCATCAATTCCATTTCCATTTGCGTCATTACCGGAAGGTGAAGAATCAGCAATATCATCATTATTTGCATCATTACCTTCAATTAAATCTGAAAATCCATCATTGTCTGTATCTGTATCCACATAATCAGGATAACTATCACCATCTTTATTATAAGGTGTGATTGGTTCACCACCACTAGTTATATCCCAGTAATTCAAAACACCATCATGGTCTGCATCAACAATCTGTACTGGTGTTGCATAGCATGGTGTTGCAATTCCGCAAGTAGCGAGTCCTTCTTTAGTATCGTCAATGCCATCGGCATCTGAATCCATATCAATATAATTTGGTCTTAATGAATGTCCATTTGGAGTTTCATAAGTAGTAGCATCTGAATTTGTAATAGGAAGAGGTGATGATGTTAATGCATTATGATATCCATCATTATTAGAATCGGAGAAACCATCAATTCTACCATCTCCATTTGAATCAGTTCCACCTGCTTCTGTAATATCAAGAATTCCATCATTATCGGAATCTAAATCTTTATAATCACTAATACCGTCAGCATCATAATCAGGAATTGGTAAAGTTGAAGTTGAACCACTTCCATATTGTGTAGATGGTGCATTATCAACTGAATTTAGTAATCCATCACTATCAGTATCTGAACCTGTTATTCTTCCGGTTGAAGAACTATAACCCGTTGGAGCTATTCCATAATTTGCTTCTATAGCATCAGGTATTCCATCATTATCACTATCCAAATCAAGGTAGTTTGGAATTCCATCACCATCTTTATCCCCTACTCCTTCTGTCTTATCAAGGATTCCATCATTATCACAATCTAAATCACATTGATTTTGTACGCCATCTCCATCAGAGTCGATTGTTCCTTCTGTGAAATCAGGTATTCCATCACTATCGCAATCAGTACCTGATGCTGCACCAAAATCATTTCCTGAATCAACTTCTCCAAAATTAATATTATCAGTAAAAGATGCTGTTTCAATATTATCAGTTGTTAAGGCGTAACCAGTAGGTAATGTAGTCAAGTCAACTGTTGTAATCAATTTACCTGTTGTAGCATAAAAGAACTCATAATCTCCATTGCCATCAGTAGTTGTTGATTGTAATAAAACATCAGGTCCATCAAGTACTTGATTTCCGTTCACATCATTATATAATAATATAGTTACACCTGAAATGGCAGCTTCAGAATCGTCAGACCCATTCAAATTAATATCATTATAAACCCTTCCTGATACAGTATTTAAATCTGCTATTAAGGCTGCTAAAGCCTCCGGGTCACCACCTCCACACATTGGAATTTTCACGGGTGTCATAACTCCTGTAGCAGGATTTATTTGGCTAAATCTGTTATCATCACCTTCAGTAGCCCAAAATGTTCCATCATTATGATATCCTAATCCCTCAACATCATCGAAAGTTAGTGAGCCAATAACTGTAACCGCACCTGTATATTTATTAATTTTTAATGATTGGTCATTTGTACCATTATTATAATTACTAACAGCATACATTTCGCCTGTTGTAGAGCTAATTGCTATATCATCTATATCTTCCCAAACTCCAACACCATCTATAACAATATAATCAACTCCAGTTCCAAAAGCATTTGGAATAAATTGTCCGGTTGCGGGATTAATTTGAAATAATAAATCATATACTCCGGTAGTAGATTTTCTCTCAGATGCCCATAAAATTCCAGTTAAAGGGTCGAAACCAAGACCATCAACATCATTTAAGCTTTGTGAACCATTCACACCATTTGCGGTTCCTCCACCATCAATTTCACCAATATAATTGAAAGCTCCGGTTGATTGATTTAAATATCCAAAATTACCAGCGTCAGCAGCATAAAGAATTCTATTTCCTGGCATAGGCCACATAGCAATTGCTTCAATCTCGTTCACATTGGTTGCACCAATTAGGTTGCAATTACCATTTGTTCTGTCGATAGTATATAAGTTTTTGTCTTGATTACTGACATAATAAAGTAGGTCTGTAGTTAATGGAGCAGCATATATGTTTACTGTATAATCTTCTACTTCACCCCAAGTCCATGTGCCGAATGACGGTGGTGCTAGTTGCCAACTTAATGAAACCCTCATTCGTGTTGAGCCAATAGCAGCTCCGGCAGGTACATTAACTGAAATCGTATGAGGACCATTTGTAGTAACTGCTGTTCCTATTATATACTCTTCTCCTGGATCAGTAAAATCATAATCCTGATTCCAATCTATCCAAGCAGTTATATAATCATCATTATCATCCAATATCGTAACAGACAAGCTATAAGTCTGAGATTGAGCCACACTTGCAGCAGTTCCACTAGTATAGTCATCGTAACCACTACCACCAGTTGAAGTATTGTTAATGCCTGAGAAAGCAACATTACTTATGTAATAATTAGTAGTATTACTTGCTGATGAGGTTGGATACTGCGGAGATGCTGAAATAGTTACAGTATAATCTTCAACTTCGCCATAAGTCCATGAACCGTTTGAAGTTGGAGCTTGATCCCTCCTTAAAGAAACTCTCATTCGAGTAGTTCCAATTGATGCAGTTGCTGGAACACTTATTGAAACTGTGTGAGGTCCGTTAGATTGTGTATTTGTTGCAATAATATATTCTTCACCAGCATCAGTAAAATCCTTATCTTGATTCCAGTCAATCCATGCAGTAATATACTCATCATAATCTTTAAGTATGCTTACTGATAAAGTATAGCTTTGCCCTTGTGTAACATTAGCTGCTGTTCCAAATGTATAATCATCATAACCACTTCCACCAATTGTTGTGTTACTTATCCCTGAAAAACTAATATTACTTATGTATTCATTATTAGTATTGCTTGCAGATGATACAGGATATGGAGCTGCTGAGACAGTTACAGTATAATCTTCAACTTCTCCATACTGCCATGAAGCAGTTGATGTTGGAGCTATATCCCATCTTAAAGAAACTCTCATTCTTGTAGAACCAACAGTAGCACCAGCAGGAACATTAACCGAAACAGTATGTGGACCATTTGTTTGAGTATTAGTAGCCAAAATATATTCTTCACCAGAATCAGTAAAAACTCCATTTTGATTCCAATCTATCCATGCAGAAATATACTCATCATAATCATTCAATATCGTAACAGACAAGGTATAAGTCTGAGATTGAGTTACACTTGCAGCTGTTCCACTTGTATAATCATCATACCCACTTCCACCTGTGCTAGTATTGTTAATACCTGAAAATGTAACATTGCTGATATATTCGTAGTTAGTATTACTTGCTGATGAAGTTGGATACTGGGCATATGAATTAATTTGAAAAGAAAAAAGAATCATTAGCAATATTGCAAATGATTTGAAGTTCTTTCTTCTTAAGTATATTATTTTTCTATTCATAATTTCTTTTTTTCTGACAAGCCTTTATCAAATCCTATTCCAATCACCTTAAACAATTGTTTATTTGATTATTGCAAACATTCCAATAAATGAACGTTTCCCATGATGAGACTTTTTTCTTATTTTAGTATTTTGTCATATTTAAAAATACACTATTTATTCAAATAACAAAAAAATTACTAGTAAATGATTAAAACCATTTTGATTAAATGTTTTTTGGATAATGGTCTTCCAAAACGAACAGGGGTAAAATTTCTTCCCTTTGTCATATCTTGAAAACTATCAATTTTCACTGGATTATCTTTAATTATGAAACAACGAATTTTGCAATTTTATTTTAATTACCTTTGTAACAGAATATATAAAATTGATATTTCTATGAAAAAAATTGCAGTATTTCCCGGTTCTTTTGACCCAATTACTAAAGGTCATGAATCAATTATTCAAAGAGCAGTTTCGCTTTTTGATGAAATTATAGTAGCAGTTGGAGTTAATTCTGAGAAAAAAAGTTTTTTTTCGGTTGAAAAACGAATTGAATTTATTGAAAAGGTTTTTATTGACTATCCTAATGTAAAAGTCATACAATATTCGGGACTAACTGTGGATTTATGTAAAAAGATAAATGCAAAATATATTTTAAGAGGTCTGCGAACTTCAGCCGATTTTGAATTCGAACGTTCAATAGGTCAAATTAATAAACAAATTTCTCCAAATATTGAAACCGTTTTTCTTTTAACTAAACCAGAACATACTGCTTTGAATTCTTCTGTTGTTAGAGATATTATAAAAAACGGGGGAAATCCAAGTCAATTTATTCCGAACAAAATCAAAATTAAATAATCCAAAACTACATACCTAAATATTTCTCTATTAAGTCACCAATAGAACTGAAAGTATTTGTTAGTACTTGGTTTAATTCATCATCCTTAAACCATTTTACTTCAGTGATTTCTTCAATTGTTTGGGGAATCGGTTTTTGTTCCGAATTGCATATCATTTCAAACCAATAAGTTTTTTTAATTACCCATTTTTCATTTAAGACATACATGTGAAAAGTGTCGGGAAGTACTCTAAGAATTTTTAATTTTTTTAATCCGGTCTCTTCTTCTACTTCCCGGATTGCAGCTTCCTCAATTGTTTCGTTTTCTTCAACTTTTCCTTTTGGCAAATCCCATTTATCTCTGCGAAAAATAAATAATATTTCATTTTTTTTATTTCTCACAATTCCACCGGCAGCCTCAATAGTTTTAAAAGCTGAGAAAAAATCATTCTTCAATTCTTCAAAATCATTCGAAAAAAGAAAAAGATTTTTAGATTTTATATTTTCATCAAAACTCTTAACAATTTGCTTCAAATTTTCTTTTCCCTGATATTCAAGCATCTTATCGTTTAGAGACACATCAAAATCATTTATTTTTTCAATTAGAAAAATTGCTTTATTATTTACAAAAACTTTATACATTTGCACTTATGAAATTTGATAAAGAAATAGCATTAAAAACAGCTGAATATTTATTGCAAATTAAAGCAATAAAACTTAACAAAACTAATCCTTTTACTTGGGCATCAGGTTGGAAATCTCCAATTTATTGTGATAACCGAAAAACACTTTCTTATCCAAAAATTAGAACCTATATTAGACAGGAATTTGTAAATATTATCAATAATGAATACGGAGACGTTAATGTTATAGCTGGTGTAGCAACTGGAGGAATAGCAATAGGAGCATTAGTAGCCCATGATTTAGGATTGCCTTTTGTTTATGTCAGAACATCAAAAAAAGCTCATGGACTTGAAAACAAAATTGAAGGAGTTGTTGAATCAGGACAATCAGTTGTTGTTATTGAAGATTTAATATCTACAGGAACAAGCAGTTTAAATGCTGTTGAAGCATTAAGAAATGCAGCTTGTACGGTGAAGGGAATGCTTGCAATTTTTTCTTATGGTTTTAAAACTGCCGATGATAATTTTAAAACTGCGAAATGTAATTTGAACGTTCTTTCAAATTACGAAGTTTTAATAAAACAAGCATTAGATTCTGATTATATAAAAAAATCTGATGTTGCATCCTTAAATAAATGGCGACAAGATCCAGCAAATTGGGGAAAATAGTTTGAACACTTTTCGCATTTACCAGTAATTTTTAAAGAAATATTTTTAATAATCCTTAAATATGAAAAGTTTTGAAAGTGGTGAAGTTTTAATTAATAAGCCTCCCGAACAAATATTTAATTTCCTATCCAATTTAAATAATTTCGAAAAGTTAATGCCTGAACAGATTGTAAATTGGAAAGCAACAGAAAACTCTTGCTCATTTACAATTCAGGGAATGGCTGATATTGGAATGAAAATTCAAGAAAAAATTCCTTATTCAAAAATTGTTATTGTTCCTGACGGGAAAGTGCCTTTTGCTTTTGAACTTATTTGTTCGCTTAAAAATATTAGCTCCGACAAAACGGAAACACAACTAATTTTCAATGCCGACCTCAACCCGGTTTTAAGTATGATGGCTTCAAAACCACTGCAAAATTTTGTGAATATTTTAGGGGAAAAATTGAAGGAGTATTTTGTAGAATAGTTTATATAAACTCAACTTCCTTAAAATTAAATTCAAATTTTTCATTTTCTCTATTTTCAAGAATCAGCTTACCAAATTCAGAAACACCTGTGATTTTAGCTTCAAATATTTTGATCTTTGATTTGAACTTGCTATAAGATTGAAATTTATAAAGAGCATTGAGATAATCGGAGTTTATTACATTATCCTGTTTGCTTTTTAACAATAAATATCTGTGTTCAATACAAGCAATTAAATCAGTTAAACAATCATCTAAATTATAATTCTCGCCTGTAATATTTCTCAAAGAAACCGGATTCGGAGCATCGCTTTTAAAATCAATTTGGTTTACATTTACCCCGATTCCGACAACCGAATTATCAAAAGAATTACCTAAAATACTGTTCTCAATTAATATTCCGGCGATTTTTCTATTTTCAAAATAAATATCGTTAGGCCATTTTATTTTAACAAATTGCTCTTTTAATATATTTTTCACAAAATCATAAACTGCCAATGCAATGATTTTGTTTAACTGGAATTGTTTTTCAGGCAAAAGAAAAACTGGTCGCAAAATTATACTCATCGTTAAATTTTTATTTGCACCACTCTCCCATAAATTTCCTCCCTGCCCCTTACCTTCAAGTTGAACTCCTGCAACGATTACAGTACCTTCATCAATTTTTTCTTTCTTCAACAAACCCTGTGCATATTTATTTGTCGAATCAACTGTATCAAGTTTTATAATTTGGTTTCTTGCAAAACTATTTGTCATAAAAAATTAAATAATATTCAATAATATTAAAATATCTAAATGTTTGGAAATCTATTTACTTATATTCAACAAAAATACTTATTTTTGCATACTCAATTTTTTTTTTTTTAATATGAAAAACGAAAAACCCAAAACTGATATCCTTGTTGATGTAATCATTAATAGCATACAAGAAAAAAAGGGGAAAAATATAGCAAGTTTAAACCTTCAAAAAATTCAGAATGCTATAAGCGATTATTACATTATTTGTCATGGCACTTCAAATACTCAAGTTGAAGCAATAGCCGAGTCGGTTTTGGAAGAAGTTAAAAAAAATACTGGTGAAATACCAAAAAGCAAAGAAGGTTTTCAAAATTCTGAATGGATACTTATAGATTTTTTTGATGTCGTTGTTCATATCTTTCAAGAACAAACAAGAAATTTTTATCAAATAGAAAAACTATGGGCAGATTCAGAAATTAAATATTTTGAAAACGAAAATTAATTTTTATATAAATTAGCAAAAAAATGGCAAAGCAAAATATAGACCCTAAAAAAAATATTCCCAATAATCCTAAGCAGCCTTTAAATAAAAAGAAAGGTTTTAATTTTTATTGGATTTATGGTGGAATAGCAATAATATTTATTGCCTTACAATTTCTTAATGTTAGCTCCAATATTGAAGAAATAACATGGTTTAAATTTGAAAAAGACATGTTAAAGAAGCATCATGTTCAAAAAATTGTGGTTGTTAACAAAGAATTTGCAGAGATATACATAAAAAAAGAATCCCTTTCTAATTCTATTTTTGAAAAAGTAAGAACCAAAGGCTATGGTGATGGAGAAAATCCAGGACCTCATTATAAATTAAAATTTATTACTGTTGAAGCATTCCTTGAAAAACTTGCAAAAAGTGATGAAATTCTTAACGAAGATGGTGTTATTATTGATTCCGAAACAAGAAGAAATTGGAGTGGAGACATTTTGGGATGGATAGTTCCAATTTTATTTTTGGTAGCATTATGGTTTGTTTTTTCGAGAATGATGAACCGCGGAGGAGGTGGTGGTCCCGGCGGTGCAGGAAATATTTTTAATATAGGAAAATCAAAAGCTCAACTCTTTGATAAAAATTCAAGTGTTACAATTAATTTTAATGATGTTGCCGGATTAGAAGAAGCCAAAGTTGAAATCATGGAAATTGTTGACTTTTTGAAAGACCCGAAAAAATATACTCAACTTGGTGGAAAAATCCCAAAAGGAGCATTACTTGTCGGACCTCCAGGTACAGGAAAAACTCTGCTGGCTAAAGCAGTTGCCGGCGAAGCTAAAGTGCCATTCTTTTCTATTTCAGGTTCCGATTTTGTTGAAATGTTTGTTGGCGTTGGAGCTTCAAGAGTTAGAGATTTATTTAAAACTGCAAAAGAAAAAGCTCCATGTATTATTTTCATTGACGAAATTGATGCTATCGGAAGGTCAAGAGGAAAAAATATGATGACTGGCGCTAACGACGAAAGAGAGAATACTTTGAATCAACTCTTAACCGAAATGGACGGATTTGCAAGTAATGCAGGAGTTATTATTCTTGCTGCTACAAATCGTGCTGATATTCTTGACAGAGCATTAATGCGTGCAGGTAGATTCGACAGACAAATTCATGTAGAATTGCCGGACCTTATTGAACGAAAAGCTATTTTTCAAGTTCATATAAAACCTTTGAAAATTAATAAAACTGCTGACATTGATTTTCTTTCAAAACAAACACCTGGATTTTCAGGTGCCGACATAGCAAATGTTTGTAACGAATCTGCTCTTATTGGAGCACGAAAAGGACATAAATCTATTGACAAACAAGATTTCCTTGATGCTATCGACAGAATAGTTGGAGGACTTGAAAAAAGGAGTAAAATCATTTCGACACACGAAAAGAAAGTTATAGCATACCATGAAGCAGGACACGCTTCTGTTAGTTGGCTTCTGGAATATGCAAATCCTTTGGTAAAAGTTACAATAATTCCTCGTGGCAAATCTCTTGGAGCTGCTTGGTATTTACCCGAAGAAAGACAAATAACTACTTATGAACAAATGTTTGATGAAATCACTGCTGCTCTTGGTGGCAGAGCATCTGAAGAAGTTAATTTCGGGAAAGTCTCAACCGGTGCATTAAACGACCTTGAGAAAGTTACTAAACAAGCTTATGCAATGGTTGTTTATTTTGGTTTAAACGATAAAATCGGAAATATTAGTTTCTATGATTCTTCTGGACAATCAGAATATTCTTTTACAAAACCTTATAGTGAAAAAACTGCTGAAACTATTGATGAAGAAATCAGAAAATTAGTTGAAAGTGCTTATCAAAGGGCATTAGAATTATTAAGAAAAAACAAAGATAATGTTGACAAATTAGCTCATTTCTTACTTGAAAAAGAAGTGATTTTCAGAGAAGATGTGGAAAACATTTTTGGAAAAAGACCTTTTAAAGAAGAAATTGTACATGAATCAATAAAACCAAAACAGAAACCTAAAAGAGTTGCAAAAAAATCTTCAAAAGTAAAAACAGCACCAAAAGCACCCAAAAAGAAACTTGATTAGAGAATAAATTATCTTACAACATAATGGAAGAAATCACATCAAGAGAAAAAATTTTAAAAAAGGTTAGAAATGCTCTGATTTCAAAATCTGACGAAACTTTCTTTGATGTGGACTTTGAATCACCGATTTATGCTAATCAAAACGAATCGCTTGATATTACTTTTGCCAAAGAATTTACTCAGGTTAACGGAAAATTCGTTTATTGTGAAAACGAAGAAGAATTTATAAGCACTTTGCAATTGTTGGTTACAAGCAATAACTGGGAAAACATTTTCACCCTTGAAGAAAAAATAAAAGCATTATTATCAAAAGGTGGTATTTCATATAATTCCGATCAAAAAGATTTTCTGAAAACAAATATTGGAATCACACTTTGCGAATTCCTTGTAGCTCGTCTTGGAAGTATAGTTGTTTCATCAGCTATGGCTTCGGGAAGGAGATTGAATGTTTTTCCTGAAATTCATTTGATTCTTGCATATTCATCACAATTGGTTTACGATGTTAAAGAAGCTTTAATTAAACTTGGAAAAAAATATGACAAAAACCTGCCTTCGATGATTTCTGTAATTACGGGACCAAGCAGAACGGCAGATATTGAAAAAACACTTGTTTTGGGTGCTCACGGACCTAAAGAAGTTTATGTGTTTTTAATTGATGATACTAATTATTAAATCTAAAAAAATGGAAGAAAATTGGACTAATATATTTTCCAGTGACAAAATTTATAAAATTGATATTCTTCAAGAAGTTTTGTCTGAAAACAATATTGAAAGTAGAATTATTAATAAAAAAGATTCGACAATCTTATTAGGGGAAATCGAACTTTATGTAAAACCCGAAGATATTATCAAAGCAAAACAAATAATAAAAAAACATCCAAACTTGTGAAAAATTTCTTTGCTCGAACAATAACAGCATTTGTATTTGTATTTATCATTATTGGTTCAATATGCTGGAACCAATTTATATTCGCTGCGGTATTTCAATTAATTACCTTACTTGGAGTTTGGGAATTTTATAAATTAGTTGAAACTAATGAAATCAAACCGCAAAAATTAACAGGCTTAATAATATCTTCATTAATGTTCTTATCATTTTGCTTTGCTTCTATGCAGTTGATAAACATCAAATTTTTGCTTGCAATAATTGCTTTGGTTTTTATTATTTTTATTGTTGAAATTTTCAGAAAAAAAATAAAGCCATTCCACAATATTGCCTTTACAATTCTTGGGATTATTTATGTTGCACTACCCTTTTCTCTTCTGAATTTTTTTTTTAATCCCACATTGTCAGATAATACATTTCTTCCAGAAATTCTTTTAGGATTTTTATTTATTTTATGGCTAAACGATACATCAGCATATCTTTTTGGAATGCTCTTCGGTAAACATCTTCTTTTTCCAAGACTTTCTCCAAAAAAGACGTGGGAAGGATTTATCAGCGGAATAACAATCAGTTTAATTTCAGCTTACGTAATATCATTATTCTATATTGAATTAAGTTTATTGCAGTGGATATTAATTGCACTAATAATTATAGTTTTCAGCATTCTTGGCGATTTGTCGGAATCAATGCTGAAAAGAAGCCTGAACCACAAAGATTCAGGAAATTTGCTTCCGGGACATGGTGGAATTTTAGACAGATTTGACGGACTTTTCATCACTGTTCCCTTTGTTTTATTGTATTTGATATTTTTTATATAATTTTGTTTTTTCAGTAAAAATAAATTGTGAGAATTCATAAAGTAGGATATAATGTGATTTTTTATTCATTCATGATAATGATTTTCATTATCGTAATCACAAATTTATTATTTCAACATCAAACTATTTACCATTGCTTTTTATATGTAATATTGACAGTAATTTTTTTATGTATTGTTTCTTTTTTCCGTTATCCAAAAAGGGAAATTGATATAAACGAAAATAATTTCATCAGTCCTGCTGACGGGAAAATTGTAGTCATCGAAGAAGTTAATGAAACAGAATATTATAAAGATAAACGCATTCAGGTTTCAATTTTTATGTCAACTACTAACGTTCATCAAAACAAATATCCTGTTAGCGGAATAGTAAAATATGTTGTACACCATCCCGGAAGATATCTTGTTGCATGGAATCCTAAAGCTTCATTAAAAAACGAAAGAGTAGCTGTTGTTGTTGAAAACGAAAAACATTCTGTTTTAATCCAGCAAATTGCTGGTGCTGTTGCCCGAAGAATAGTTTGTAATGCAAAAGTAAATTCTACGGTTATTCAGGGAGATGAACTCGGTTTTATTAAATTCGGTTCACGTGTTGATTTGCTGCTTCCGCTAAATACAAAAATCAAGGTTAAACTAAATCAAAAGGTAGTTGGCGGAAAAACCATTATTGCGAATAATGAATAATTTTCAATCAATTCGCCTATTCACAAAATAAAATATCCTTCAGTTTATTAAAAGAATCAATTTCAAAACTTATTTTTTCCTTGTGTTGATGGTTATGATAATTTACAAAAACCTGGTCAATTCCGGCATTTTTTGCTCCAAGAATATCAACTTTCATATCGTCGCCAATCATCAAACTTTCTTTTGCCTCGGCATTTGCAATTTTTAACGAATACTCGAAAATGCCTTTTTCAGGTTTCTTCACTCCTGCCCTTTCGGAAGTAATAATTTTATCAAAATATTTCATCAAATCAGTGCTCTGAAGTTTTATCATCTGAACTTCTTCAAATCCATTTGTAATAATATGCATCTTGAAATTATCTTTTAAAAAATCTAGAGTCTCTCGAACTTGTGGAAATATCTTCTTTTTCAAAGGACTCTTTGTAATATATTCATGGGCAATTTTTTTGGCAAGAGCAACACCATCAATATTAAAATCATTCAAAGTAAGTTCAAATCGTTTATAGCTTAATAATTCTTTTTCAATTTCTCCTTTTCGATATAAATCCCATAATTTATTATTATGTTGAGTGTATTTATAATAAAAATCTTTGAAGTATTCAATCCCTAATTCTTTTAATTTGAAATTATTATAAATTTCCAAAAAAGTATCTTTAGCATTACTGTCAAAATCATAAATCGTACGATCCAAGTCAAAAAACAGATGTTTGTATTTTTTCATGCATAAAAAATTGCCTGCAAAAATAATTAAATATTGGATAGGTTTTAATTTGATGTACTGAAGAATAAAAATGTTTTTTACGGAACTTCTTTGCTGGTGCTCGTCTCCAGACGAGTGCCTAAACTATCAATAAGTTTTCGATGGCACAGAGAGCACTCGTCTGGAGACGAGCGCGAGCAGGCTCTATACTACACGAAAGAATTCGTGCAACAGGGAGAGCGGGAATTTGAAAACTTTAATCATTAGGGAGTGAGCAATAATCAATAATATTGCCTTTAGTATCTATAAAATAAAAATCATTAAACTTATTTTCTTTCCCTAATAATCTAATCCAAACATATGCTCTTTTCCCTATCAATACATGTTGAAATACCTTTAAACTTCTTCTTCTTTTTAAACATAAAAAACAATTTCCTGTACTACCTTTATAATCTAATTTAACAATTCCGTCAACATCATATAATGAATCATAATTATTCTTTAACTGCATTCTTAACAGTCTTTCTTTCTCTTTCTTGTAATAATCTTTTATATACTTATCTTTAATAGGGAATTGAATAATACAAGAATTAATTAAAACAGTTTTTGCTGAATCAGAATAACCATCAAAATTTATACAATATTTATTTTTCACAATTGAGTCATATAAATAGTCTATGGCAAGCTGTTCATATTTAATATCGTTTTTTTGAGAAAAGACCCGATGCATCGGGGCATTATCAAATTCATTATGTATAATCTTTAATATATTAATAAATTTAGTCAATCCATCAATACTATTTTCAACATTATAGTCAATATTATACCTAATTAAATTTTTGTAAATTGTGTTAGGATTAGAATAATGATAAGCAGTATAATTCATATTGTTTTTTGTCTCTATATAATACTTAACACCATCATCAGGCAATAAAAATGGAACATCAAAACCATTACTACTATGCAAGATTAATCTATTATACAAAGTATCATCAGAAGGTAAACCATGTATATTATAAGATAATAACAACTTATACAATGAATCTGGTTTTGAAGAAAATACCATAGGTGTTACACTATAAAATGTATCAGTACTAATAACACTTTTATAATGGCAGGCTATCCATTCTTGATTCTTCAATCCCAAAACTATCATTTCACTATATTCTATAGACAAAGACGTCCTTAAAAACCTGATTTCTATTTCATTTTCAGAACTTTTAATACTTCTTATTGAGAATAAGTTCTGAGAAATATACCCACCGTCTTTTGATACTAAAGTATCACTACTATAGCACAATCCCAATAATGAAACATGCATTAATAATAAAAAAAAAATTGTTCTTTCCATAATATAATTACTTCTCATTTGACAAAGCTAATAATAATTCTTGTCTTTCATAGGGTAGTCAATGTTATATTCCAAACTCTCCGAATTCTTCCCATAACTATTAATTATTTATAGTTATGGAAGGATTTCACGCATGAATAATGAAAATAATATGTCTGAAATCTTGCCATATCTATAAAATTATTGTACATTTGGCAAGATTTCAAAAACGTTTAATAATAATTAAATTAACATAAATCAAATTCAATCATGCTAGTAGGACGTAAAAGCGAAATAAACATACTAAACAAAATGCTTGATAGTAATTCGTCTGAGTTGATTGCTATTTATGGAAGACGAAGAGTTGGAAAAACATTTCTTGTTCGAGAAGTTTATAAAAAACAAATAGTGTTTGAATTTACGGGATATTACAAAGGAAGTTTGCGTGATCAGTTGCAAAATTTTCACACGGAATTAAAAACAGCCTCAACAAGATTTAATAAAGTGAAAGTTCCAAGCAATTGGTTTATGGCATTTCAATTACTGGAGGAATATTTGAATAGCTTAAAAAAAACTCAAAAAAAAGTAATATTTATTGATGAATTTCCTTGGGTCGCAAGTACCAGATCGAAATTTCTAATGGCATTTGAACATTTTTGGAATACCTACTGCACTAAAAGAAATGATCTTGTGGTGGTGGTTTGTGGTTCTGCAGCCTCCTTTATGGTTAAAAATATTATAAAGAACAAAGGAGGATTGC
>Ga0075123_10000706_pt1 | contig 17177 bp, 16 predicted proteins | sample AntAceMetag02UKX_FD_69808 | JGI IMG/M metagenome (GOLD analysis project Ga0075123, IMG submission 69808) | Saline lake microbial communities from Ace Lake, Antarctica - Antarctic Ace Lake Metagenome 02UKX | ecosystem: Environmental > Aquatic > Non-marine Saline and Alkaline > Saline | place... | reverse complement strand
TCTTTCGACAGCTCTTCAGGATTATCTTGAAATATTTTTATAATCTCTTTTGTCGTTGAAGAAAAAAGGTCAAAAGAATCCTTTTTCACTAATTTTAGACCCTCTGGATAATTTAGTATTAAAGAAATAATCTTCTCTTCAATTACTTTTCTTCTTGTTTTTGGGGACTCATGGATAACTGGTTTTTCTGTTGTTTCTTTTGAAGACACTCTTTGAGTTTTTCCAAGTGAAAAATATTTTTTCAATTCTTGTTCAACACTTTCTTCGCTAACCTGCAATTTCATAGCCAACTCTTTAAGCCGGGCCGATTGTTCTATTTTATTATGCACCCTTTGAAGCACGGGAAGCAATGCTTGAGAAATTTTCCTTTTTCCTTCGGCTGCTTTACTGTCAAACATTGAAAAAGCGTTCTCAAAATAAAAATCAATAATCGACTTCGCATCTTTAACCGCTTTTCTCCAATTATCTGCCTTATCAGACGCAACATCGGCTGGATCTTTCCCTTCAGACAACTGAACAACCTTGATATCAAACCCTTGCCCCTGTGCCATGTCAATTCCTCTCTTAGTAGCTGAATCGCCCGCAATATCCATGTCGAAAGCAGTGATTAAGTTTTTAGAATATCTTTTGAGTATAATAAGCTGGTCATTGGTTAAAGCAGTTCCAGAAGTAGCGACAACGTTTTCCACTCCTGATTGACGAGACATTATAACATCTGTATATCCTTCAACCAAAACACAAGCATCTTTTTTTCTTATTGGAACCTTAGCTCTATTCAAGCCGTAAAGAACTTTGCTTTTATTGTAAAGTAAAGTATTGGGGATGTTAAGATATTTGGCGGTTATTTCTTCTCCTTTCTCCCTATATTGAGTAAACGCTCTGCCACCAAAGCCAATAGTTTGTGAATTTAAATCAAAAATCGGGAAAATTATTCTACCCCTGAATCTATCATATGTTTTCCCTTTGTCACTTGTTAAAACCAATCCAACTCTTTCAATCTCTCCAACAGAAAATTCTTTTCTTTTTAAAAAATCAAGCAAACTATTCCATGTTTCTGGAGCAAAACCAATTCGCCAGTCATTAATTGACTCTTCTGTAATGCCTCTTTTTAAAAGATAATCTTTTGCCTTTTTCCCCAATTCACCATCGTGGAGTTGTTTTTCAAAAAATTTTGTTGCTAATTCACAAAGCTCATAAAATCTTTTTCTAGCTGTCTGAATTTGAGGATTCTGTCTCTGCAACTCTACTCCTGCTCTCCTGGCTAAAATCCGTAAAGCATCTCCAAATTCCACTCCTTCAATCTGTTGCACAAAAGCAAAGACATCACCCGAAGCTCCACATCCAAAGCATTTCCAAATTTGACGCGCTGGGCTAATAAATAAAGATGGTTTTTTTTCAGAATGGAAAGGACAAAGAGCACGATAATTTGCTCCTGTTTTTTCAACCTTAATATAGCTAGAGATTAAATCAACAAGGTCTAATCTCTCTTTTATTTCATTAATAGGAGAATCCATTGTTGTTAATGAATTTTAAGTGACTCTTTAGTTTTAAACCGCAAGACAATATTAATTAAAGCTATTTGCCAATTCATTCTCCATCGCGCTTTTGATCCTTCCCAAAAACCCATTTTTCTTTCTTTTGTAATGTGCCTCACTCCTTCTAATACAAATGGTGCAACTTTCAGATTATTTTTTTTTGCCAAATAAGTTATAACGCTTTCAATATAAAATTTCTTTTTGTATTTTTTTGGAATCTTTTCCCAAAAAGAACGCTTTATCGCCCTCATTCCTGAAAACGGTGACTCTGTTTTTCTAAACCATTCATTTAAAAATGTTCGAAACATTTTTCTATCTATGGCGCCCACTGTCATATCGGCGGACCCCTTTAACACTGGATCTAAAAGCATGGTCAAGCGTTGTGATGTTAATCCGACTAAGTCAGCGTCTAGGAATAATAAAAGATCTGCTTTAGTTTGTTGAACTCCGATTTCTAATGCATTGCCTTTGCCTTGATTGTTCTCTATTCTTATCACTTTAGCTTCGTTTTCTCGGGCAATTTCCGATGTTGCATCAGAAGAACCATCATCTACTACAATGACTTCATTAATCAGATTATTCTCTCTCGCGACCCTTACTACCGAGCCGATGCTTTCTTCTTCGTTATATGCTGGTATAATTGCTGCTATTTTCATAATAATTTTGGCGGAGGGGGTGGGATTCGAACCCACGGGACCTGTGAAGGTCACGGCTTTCCAAGCCGTTCTATTTGGCCACTCTAGCACCCCTCCACTATGATTATATCTTCATCCCTCGCAAAGCCTTGAGTCGTTCTTCTACTGGCGGATGAGTTGAGTATAATCTTGTAAACCATGACTTTGCTTGCTTGCCACGAAACGGATTAGCAATATATAAATGAGCAGTAGCATTGTTCGCTTTTTTCATTGGACTCGGATCCTTAGCAATCTTTTCAAGAGCTCTTGCCAGCCCTTCCGGATAACGGGTAATCAAAGCGCCTGAAGCATCTGCTAAAAATTCTCTTTTGCGGGAAACAGCTAATTTGATTAAGTTAGCAGCAATAGGCGCTAATACAGCAGCTACTATTCCCAAAACAAAAATTATTGCTCCTGCGTTGCCTTTTGAATCTCTTTTCCTGCCTCCTCCGTAAAAACTAATTCGTAAAAATATATGAGAAGCCATAGCAATAATTCCGACCAAGACCACGACCATCGTCTGCAAAAGCATATCTTTATTTTTAATATGGGAAAGTTCGTGAGCAATAACGCCTTCAAGCTCTGTTTTTTCCAATTTGTCTAATAATCCCTGCGTTACGGCCACAACTGCATGTTTAGCATTTCTGCCCGTGGCAAAAGCGTTGGGCTGGCTTTCCTTCATAATATAGATCTTGGGAAAAGGCAGACCAGTTGTAATACAAAGATTCTCAACAATTCTATATAGAGTAGGATTATCGCTTTTCTTTATCAATTTAGCTCCTGTTATAGAAAGAACAATTTTATCTGAATACCAATAACTGGTAAAACTCATTAATATGCTAAAAATCGCAGCGCCGATTAATATAACTGGGCTTTCCAAAATATAGCTGAAGAGCCAACCAAGACCGATTATAAATACCAAAAAAAAGGTCATTAAAAACCACGTCTTGCGAACATTTTTTTCAGCAACATGATAAAGAGTCATGAAAAAATTTCTAATTTTACTTTCTGATTTTGAACTCCTTACCCCGCCCCCGTCCTCCCTGCTGGAGAGGGCGGAGGCGGGGGTGGAAACTTTACGCTTTTAGCTTTTAACTTTTAAAATTCCACTTTCGGTACTTCTCTTTGTTCTGGTTCTATTAATTCAAATAATTCCATCTGTTTATAATTAAAAAGTCTGGCAACCATATTAGAAGGAAAGCTCTCAATCTTTATATTCAACGACTTAACATTGTTGTTATAAAACCTGCGAGACGCCTGAACCTTATCCTCTGTGTCAGTTAACTCTTCTTGGAGATGCTTAAAATTCTCTGCTGCCTTTAAATCAGGATAATTTTCTACCACCGCAAAAAGAGATTTTAATGTGCCTGAAAGCGCATTTTCTGCTTTGCCTTTCTCTACTGCTCCCTGGGCATTCATTGCCTGCGATCTGGCTTGAGTCACTTTTTCAAAAAGTTCTCTTTCGTGCTTGGCATATCCTTTAACGGCATTGACCAAATTAGGAATCAAATTATATCGTCTTTTTAGCTGAACATCAATGTCAGCCCATGCTTCTTTTGCTCTATTACGAAGAACAACAAAACGATTAAAAATGCCGATAACAAAAAACAAAAGAGCTACTATTAAACCAATAATAACGATAAGCAATGTAGCCATAGCTTTATATATTAATTATAATATTATACTAAAAAGAATATCATTTTCTAAACCAAAAAGCAACCCGTATTAACGGGCTACTTTTTTTGAAATTTTCATAACCTTTGTTCTAAAATCCTCCGTAAGGATTGCCCTGTGGCATTGTTGGAGACGGTTCCTTCTTCTCTGGCTTATCAGTGATAACCACCTCTGTGGTCAAGAAAGTGCTCGCAGCAGAAGCAGCGTTTTCTAAAGCGGATCTTACTACTTTAGTTGGATCAATAATCCCTGCCTGCATTAAATTTTCAAAATGCAATGTCTGGGCATTAAAACCAAAGCCAAATTCTTGATTGCCTTTAATTTTGGCTACTACTACTCCAGCATCTACTCCGGCATTACGGGCAATCTGCCTAGCGGGCTCTTCTACTGCTCTTTTAAGTATATCAATCCCTGTTTGAATATCTTTTGCTAAATTCCCTTTTTCTTTAATTTCAATTTGGTCTAATACCTTAGTGGCTTCTAAAAGAGCTACTCCACCTCCCGGAATAATCCCCTCTTCAATTGCAGATCTAGCAGCAGATAAAGCATCCTCTGCTTTGTGTTGCTTTGCTTTTTGTTCAAGCTCTGTTGGAGCACCTACTTTAATAACGGCAACTCCACCAGCAATCTTTGCTAATCGCTCCTGAAGTTTTTCTCTATCAAATTCAGAATCAACAACTTCTAATTGTTTTTTAATCTGATTAATACGCAGATCAATTTCTTCTTTATTTCCCTTGCCTTCAACAAAGGTAGTATTTTCTTTGGTGGCAACTATTTTTCTCGTTTGACCGAGCATATTCAATTCAGCAGTTTCAACTTTTAAGCCAACATCTTCAGAAATAACTTTTGCTCCGACTAGGCAAGCGATATCTTCCAAAATCTCTTTTTTTCTGTCGCCAAATCCAGGAGCTTTTATCGCTAGAGCATTTAATGTGCCTCTCAATTTATTAACCAAAAGAGTAGCTAGTGCCTCCCCCTCAATGTCATCAGCAATCAAAACAAAATCTTTTTTGCCAGCTTGAGTTATCTTTTCTAAAATAGGAACAATTTCTTTTAAAGAAGAAACTTTAGCATCAGTAATGAGAATATATGGCTCGTCTAATTCGGCCTTCATATGTTCTGCGTCAGTAATCATATATGGAGAGACATACCCTTTGTCAATTTGAAGTCCTTTAACAATTTCCTTTTGCAAGCCGAAAGTTTTTGATTCTTCTACTGTTACCACTCCATCTTTTCCGACTTCATCAATAACTTCGGCAATCAAATTGCCAAGATCAGCATCTTCTGCGGCAATAGTGGCTACTTTAGCAATATCATCTCTGCCAGACATTGGTTTGGATGACTGTTTTAAAAATTCAACAACCTTTTTGGTTGCTTTATCAATGCCTTTTTTCAGTGCTAAAGGATTAGCGCCGGCAGCCACATTTTTTAGACCTTCAGCAATGATTGCTTGAGCTAAAACAGTGGCAGTAGTAGTACCATCGCCTGCTGAATCATTTGTTTTTGATGCGACTTCTTTTACAATTTCAGCGCCGAGATTCTCAATTTTATCCTCTAATTCAATCTCTTTCGCAATTGTAACTCCATCATTCGTAATAGTAGGAGAACCAAATCCCCTGCCCAAAACAACATTTCTCCCTCTGGGCCCTAAAGTTACTTTTACTGCATCGGCGAGCTTGTCAGCCCCCGTTTTTAACCTTTTTCGAGCTGTTTCAGAATATTGTATATCTTTTGCCATTTTTGTATAAATTAATTATTGATTTAGTAATCCTTGAATTTACTCAAGAATTGCCAGTATATCCTCTTCTTTGGTGATTAAATACTCTTTGTCATCTACTTTTATTTCATTAGGTCCATATTTAGTAAAAAGCACTTTATCTCCGACTTTCACCTCTAAAGAAATTATTTCTCCTGAGGATTTCTTTTTGCCAGAGCCAACAGCCACAACTGTTCCCTGCTCTGGTCTTTCTTTCTCCGCTGTTGCCGGCAGAAAAATACCACTCTTAGTTTTTTCTTCAACAGTGTCTGGCTCAATAAGAACATAATCAGCTAACGGTTTAATATTCATAAATAAACATTTAAAATTAATTATATATAATCTAAAATCGTGATTTTTATCCTAAACTAACTATTTAATTTTGTCAAGCAATATGACTTGGAAGGTTATTGATTTTTAATAAAATATGTTAGGATAAAATAATGAGAAAATTTTTATTTCAAGTTTTGGCTGGAATACTCGGAACATTTTTGGCTACTCAGATAATGCCCGGCGTAACTTTTTTGGGACCGCGGAAAATCTTTTTATTAATTGGTCTAACTTTTGGAATAATAAATTATTTTATAAAACCGATTCTTAATTTTATTCTTTTTCCGGTCCGACTATTGACTTTTGGTCTCATTGGGTTAGTAATAGATATTGGCATTATTTGGTTTATTTCCTCTGTTCTATTTCCTGACTATCTTAAAATATCAAACATGGGTGCTTTATTGGGTTCAACTGTTATTATTTGGATAACCAGTTTCTTCTTCTATTTACTTGCTAAACGTTCTTGGCAAAAACAAAAACATTATGATTAACATTCTTAGCATTCTTCAAATTATTGTCTCTGTGCTTTTAATCATTGGGATTCTCTTGCAACAGAGAGGGTCGGCCATGGGGTCGGCTTTTGGACAGGAAGGCGGCTCTTTTTATGGTACTCGCCGAGGAGCTCAGAAAAAAATTCTTTGGGCAACGATTACATTAGGGACGCTATTCATTCTCTTGTCTGTTGCGAATCTTCTTTTTTAATTTTTAATTTTATAATCTTGAATAGAGATAATCTTAGTTCCAAAAAAATAAAAAAAGTATTACCTGAATTTAGACGATTAAAATATTTGCCAAAAGTGTTCACAAGAGCAGAAGGTGGTTTGTTTTTTTTATTTTTCACCGCTTTTATTGTCTCGGGTGTTATGTTAATCTTTTCTTCCTATTATCAACACACAATTATTGTTCCTGCGAACGGCGGTATCTTGAGAGAAGGTGTAATAGGTCAACCACGATTTATTAATCCCATCTATGCTGCTTCTAATGATCCAGATAGAGATCTCGTTAATCTTGTTTTCTCCGGACTTTTTCAATACAATACCTCGGGAGAAATAGTTCCTGATTTAGTTGAAAATTATTCAATTGAGCAAGAGGGCAAACTATATAATCTTTTTCTTAAGAAAACAGCAGTATTCCATGATGGAGAACCGCTCACGGCTGATGATGTTGTATTCACTATTAAAACAATCCAAAATCCCGATTTTCAAAGCCCAATACAAGCAAAATGGTTAGAGGTAAAGGTAGAAAAAATTTCCGAATATCAAATTGCTCTCACTCTTAAAAATGCGTACCCGGGATTTCTAGAAACATTGTGTCTAAAAATTCTACCTTCACATATTTGGAAAGATATATCTGCTCAAAATTTTCCGCTCTCTCCATATAATTTTAAACCAATCGGCTCTGGTCCTTTCTTTTTTAAAGATATGTCTCAAGATAAATCGGGAAAAATTACAGCCATTATTCTAGAAAAATTTCCTGATTATTATAATAATCTCCCTTATCTTAAACAAATATCTCTGCTCTTTTTCCAAAATGAAGAAGAGTTACTTCAAGCGTCTGAAAATAATATTATTGATTCTTTTGTTCCACTTCCAGCTAATGGATACAAAGAAGTATATAATTTCAATGATTATTCTTTCACCTTTCCTAGATACTTCGCTCTTTTCTTCAACTCCGAAGAGAATGAAATTTTCAATGAAACAAATATCCGTCTTGCTCTAAATTATGCCACTAATAAAGAAGAGCTTAAAAAAGAAATTCTTTCAGATAAAGGAACAATCGTTTTTTCTCCCTTTTTGCCAAATATTTATCATTTAACAAATTCAACTTCTTCAATCGTGTTTGATCAAGAAAAAGCAATTGAACTTTTAGAAAAAGCTGGCTTTGTAGAACGAGATGGACAATTAGTGGAAATAAAAAAGGCAGAAACGATGCATTTTAGCAGTACTCTCACCTCTGGTTCAAAAGGAAAAACCGTAGAATATCTACAAGAATGCCTAAGCGGGCTTGAAGGTATTTATCCAGAAGCAGAAATTACTGGCTTCTTCGGAGCAAAAACCAAAGAGGCTGTAATAAGATTTCAGGAAAAATATGCCGACGAAATTCTAAAACCCGCCGGACTCACCAACGGCAACGGCAGAGTTGGTCCAGGCACGAGAAAGAAACTTAATGATGTCTGCATTATTTCTCCTGCCGAAACCATTCCCTTCATAATAAAAATTACTGTCCCCGAAGATCCAATGCTTCAAAAAACGAGCGAACTTCTTAAAGAACAATGGGCAAAAATTGGAATTACTGTTGAGATCGAATCTTTTCCAATCTCTACTATCAAGCAGGAGATTATCAAAGAAAGAAAATATGAATCACTCTTGTTTGGACAGGTTCTGGGTATTATCCCAGACCCCTTCCCTTTCTGGCATTCCTCTCAAAAAAATTATCCAGGTTTAAATCTAGCTGGATATAAAAATAAAGATGTTGATAAATTATTAGAGCAAGTTCGCACCGAAGATGATAAACAAATTCTTGCAGAAAAATTACAGCAAGCAGAAGAGTATCTACTGGAAGATATGCCCGCTCTGTTTCTATTCAATCCGGACTTTCTCTATCTGGCTTCAATAAATATAAAAGGAATTCAATCTCATTTAATCCCTGACCCTTCTCAAAGATTTGCCGGAGTTCTAAATTGGCACATCAAAACTAAACGTGCGTGGAAATAAACTTATGAAAAAGATTATTCTTGATTTTCCAAAACAATTTAGAATCGGTTTTGATTCTGCTAAAAAGATAAAAATCAAAGTAAAATTTGATGGAGTTTGCATTTGCGGAATTGGTGGAAGTGCTCTGCCAGGAAATTTCCTGTCTCTTTGGCTAAAAGATAAAAAAATTAACCTGCCCCTAGTGATTCAAAGGGATTATATTCTTCCCCATCAAGTAAAAAAAAGCTGGCTGATTATTTGTATTTCTTATTCTGGAAATACTGAAGAAGTTTTGTCTTGTTTCCAAGAAGCCCGCAAGAAAAATTTTAAAATTGCTTGTATAACATCCGGAGGCAAACTTGAAAAATTATCAAAAAAATATAAGATACCGTGTGCTTTAGTAACAAAAGGCATCCCGCCTAGAACAGCTTTAGGTTGTCAATTCTCCGCTCTTTTAAGTCTTCTCAAAAATGCTGGGTTAATAAAAATTAATCCTCAAGAATTATTTGAATTAGAAAAAAAATTAAAGCCAATAGAACTAGAGAAGCGAGGAAAAGTATTGGCTAAAAAACTAATTGGAAAAATACCTTTAATTTATAGCTCAAATAAATTCAAAATTTTAGCCCGTCTCTGGAAAATCTCATTTAATGAGAATACAAAAATACCTGCTTTTTGGAATTATTTTCCTGAACTAAATCATAACGAGATGGTTGGATTCACAAAAAAAACAAAAGCATTCTATTTTATAATCCTTCAAGATAAAAACGACCATCCAAGGATCAAAAAAAGAATACAATTAACAAAACAAATTTTAGAAAAACAGGGGCTTGAAGGAGAAATTATAGAGTTTGAAAACAAGCCCTTGCTTGAAAAAGCTTTTTCTGCTATTATTCTTGCCAATTGGACTTCTTATTATCTAGCTCTAAATTATAAAATCAATCCTATCCCGGTAAAAATAGTAGAAGAACTCAAAAAGAAAATGAAAAAATAAGTCCCACTTGCGATAAATCTGCAAGCGGGACCCGAATTCAAACGATGTTAAGGTGCGTCTTACTCTTCTGTAACTGATTCCTCAGTGGATAGTTCTTTTGTAGTGAGAATCTGTAATCTTTCTTCGTTGGTCCTCACAATGACTTGCCCTGTCATAGTGCTCTCTGGGATCCTATTGCAACCAAGGGTCAAGTAGCACGGATTAGCGTCCTCCTTGTTTAGAGGAACAACCAGAAGATGCTTATTTCCCTTTTCTTTGAATTGATTAATCGACAGAATGCGGAATGCCCTATTTTTAGGAAGACGACCCCACCGGACTGGAGTACCCTGTATAAAAAAGCTTGTTCCCAAAAATAAGAATAATCCACCAAATAGAACCGAGAGAAAAACCCAGAAACCCAGTGTGAGGCCGACATCGTTCTTTCCTGTGAACTGGTAGTGGCATAGTACTAAATAATGCCAAGAAATTACTATAGCCATTATTAGAACTATTACTCCCAGAAAACACAGAAAAACTGACCATCCTTTTCTCATTGTACTCCTCCTTTCAATTCAGATTCAATACATTAACACCTATTCTAAATTAAGTCAAGCTTCCCTCGCCGAAGTGGCGGAATTGGCAGACGCGCACGGTTCAGAGCCGTGTGCCCGCAAGGGCATAAGGGTTCAACTCCCTTCTTCGGCACAATAAAAATATCTAATATAAATCGTCTCAAATAATAAATAGATATTTAATAAAATAAGTTAAAAATTAATATTCCTCGCCTATCGCGAGGAAAAATATAATTAAAAATATGCAAACACAATTTGATAAAACACAAAAAGATAATTCTCTAAAAATTATTCCCATTGGAGGACAGGAAGAAGTTGGTCGAAATATGACTGTTTTTGAGTATAAAAATGATATTGTCATTGTTGATATGGGCATTCAATTCCCTGAAGAGGATATGCCTGGAATTGACTATATTATCCCTAATGTGAGTTATCTAAAGGGAAAAAGTAAAAATATTAAAGCAGTTGTTTTCACACACGGCCATCTTGACCATATCGGAGCCGCTCCTATTCTTTTAGAAAAACTTGGCTATCCCTTAATTATTGGCCTACCGCTTACTATTGCCCTGATAAAAAGAAGAATGGAAGATCATCAAAAAGGTTCTTCAAAAAGATTAAAAATTATTGAAATAAAGTCAATTAGAGAAGAAATAAAGTTGAGCAATTTCCAGCTAAAATTTTTTGAAGTGGAACATTCTATTATGGATTCTATGGGCGTTATTGTTTCTAGTCCTGTTGCCACAGCTATTCATATGGGTGACTGGACATTAGGTACTGAGTCAACAAAAAAATCTGTGTCTTACAAACATCTTTCCGATATCGCCAAGCCAACTATTTTGATGGTAGAAAGCTTGGGTGCCACCAATACAAAGCCACTCTCTACCGAAGAGGAAATGTGGGACAATCTTAGAAGAATCTTCAGGGAAGCGCCTGGAAGGATTATTCTTAGTACGTTTGCTACACAAGTTAAAAGAGTCCGCGATATTATTGATTATGCTGAAACAATCGGTAAAAAAGTAGCTGTTGATGGATATAGTATGAAAGAAAATATTAAGATAGCTCGACAACTAGGATACATTAAAGCAAAGAAAGACACTATTATAGACATTAAAAAAATTAATGATGAGCCAGATAATAAAGCAGTTATTTTATGTACTGGGGCGCAGGGAGAAAGCCGTGCAGTCCTTGCTAGAATTGTAAGCGGAAATCATCGCTTTATTCATCTTCGAAAAAAGGATACTGTTATTTTTTCCTCATCTGTTATTCCTGGTAATGAAAGAACAATCCAACGACTTAAGGATAATCTATATCGCCAATGTGATAATGTTATCCATAATGAGATCATGAACATACATGTAAGCGGACATAATAACAGAAAAGCAATTCAAAAAATAGTTAGAGACATACAGCCCACTTACGTTTTGCCCGTTTATGCTAATCACTATCTTTTGAAAGAAGCAGAAAAAGCAATTCAAGAAATTGGATTTCCAAGTAAAAATATTTTCGTCTTGGACAATGGACATATTATCAGTTTTAATAAAGAAGAAACACCAAGTATTGCTAAGAAAAAAGCAGATACAGGATATGTTTTTATTGACGGACTGGGCTCTGATAATCTAGAAGCTATTGTTCTTAGAGATCGTCGAGCATTAGCCAATGACGGCATCTTCGTTATAATTGCGGTAGTGAATAGTAAAACAGGAAAAGTTATAAGCTCTCCCGATATTATTTCTCGAGGGTTTGTCCATTTAGACAGTTCTAAAGAGCTTCTCAATAAAGCTCGCAAAGAAGCTGTAACGATTATTAATGCGACGACTGCTTCGGGACAATCAATAAACTGGACATATATTAAGAATAATCTAAGAGATAAATTGGGCGATTTCTTCTTTCAGAAAACAAAAAAACGGCCAATGATTTTGCCGGTTGTAATAGAGGTCTAAAAAAGAATTACTCCTCAATCAACTCTTTTAATTCTTTGACTTTTTGGTCAAACAATTTTTGAGTGTTTGCTTCCAATGTAAGCCGCAAAAAAGGCTCTGTGTTGGATGGTCTCACGTTAAACCACCAATCAGGATAGTCGACAGTTAGACCATCTAATCTTGAAATTTCTCCATTTCTAAATTTTTCTTCTAGCTTCTTTATTGCTGATTCCTTGTCTTCTATCTTAAAATTAATTTCTCCCAAATTAAAATATTTTTTTATCGGTTTGATTAATTCATCAATCGGTTGTTTCTCTTGTTTCAATATCTTAAAAAGACGGATCATACTCAGAAGTGCACTTTCACTGTTAGAAAAGTCCTTCCAGAAAAAATGACCTGAAAGTTCTCCTCCAAAAAATGCTTCTTCTTCTTTCATTCCTTTTCTTAAATGAGGATACCCAACCTTGCTTTTTATAATCTCTCCTCCCGCTTTCTCTATCGCTTCTCTTGCTCCCCTACCAATCCGTGCATCGCAGAGAATTTTTTTATTTTCCATTTGAGGAAGAAAAAATCGAGCAAAGAGAGCAATCAAAAAATCAGTTTTTATTAATTTCCCATTCCTGTCTAAAACCATAAATCTATCTCCGTCTCCGTCAAAAGTTATCCCTAAATCAAAGCTTTCTTTTTCCATTAATTTTTTAAGATGGTCAAGTGCCTCTTGATCTAGAGGATTTGGCGCATGGTTGGGAAAATTGCCATCTGGATTCATAAAAATTCCTTTATAATTAATGCCTATTCTTTTCGCTAGTTTTTCAAAAATAGGACCAACCATTCCATTTGCACAATCAACTGCTAGTTTAATCCCAGAAAAATTAACACCTTCTGCTTTTGTTGACAAAAAATCTAAATACGCAGGTAGAATATCTTGCTCTTTTATTGTGCCTTGATGGGCTGTTCTAATCTCATCAAGCGGACTTGAAACAAGCTCTTTAATCTTTTCTATCCCTCCAACTTCGGCTAAAGCCATTACTGTTCTCAATGAAAACTTAAAACCATTATAATCTTTGGGATTGTGCGAGGCAGTAATCATCACTGAAGCATCAACTTTTAAATGCCAATTGGCAAAATAATTAAGAGGCGTGGTACAAAGCCCAATATTAATCACATCACATCCTTCTTGAATCAACGCTTGCGTCATAGCTTTAAGTAACTCTTGAGATGAATTCCTAATATCATAACCAACAACAATTTTCGGCTTTTCTATTTTGTAAAAATCCTTTACAAAAATAGCAAAAGCCCTGCCAATAGCATAAGTAGAATCTTTATCAATCTGTTCGGGATAAATGCCCCGAATATCGTACGCCTTAAAAATAGTTGAATCCATGTCTATATTCTATGCCATTTTATTGACCAAGACAAGGTTCTATGTTAAGGTCAAAACATGAATAAAAAATACGAGCTTATCTGTCTTGTTTCGGCAAGAATAGATGAGATAGAAAGAGATACGGTCATAGAAAATATTAAAAAACTCATCAAGGAAAAAGGCGGCGAAGTTACAGAAGTCGCGCCTGCTTCCGAGATTTCTTTGGGTTATTCCATTAAAAAAGAAAAAAATGCTAAACTTGTTATATTTAAATTTGAATATACAAATTTAGACTTAGCAGAATTTAAAAAAGAAATAGAAAGCGATAAAAAAATAATCCGTTGTTTTATAAGAAAAGAACTTGTAAGAAAAATAATTCCTTCTTCTAGGAGAACACCTAACAAAAATAAAAAGGTCGAGCTAAAAGATATTGATAAAAAAATAGAAGAAATATTTAATTCCGCTCCTCCATCCGCATCGCTACACCAGCCCGCAGTTGATACAGCATTACAGACGGACGAAGCGCTACAAAAAGAGCCGTCGTCTCCCATTGAAGAAAAGCCCTCTAAACAGGTAAGCGAAATTAATATCAAAAAAGATGAATCTAAATAAAGTTTTTTTATTAGGAAATCTAACTAACGATCCAGAATTAAAAAATCTTCCCTCTGGACAACAAGTTTGCAGTTTTGGTATGGCAACAAATAAAGTTTGGACAGACAAGGAAACTGGCGAGAAAAAAAGAAAAGCGGAATTCCATAATATAGTTGCCTGGAGAAATCTAGCAACTATTGCTTCACAATACTTAAAAAAAGGAGGATTAGTTTTTATAGAAGGACACCTTGCTACAAGAAATTGGGACGATGCCTCTGGTAATAAAAAATATAAGACAGAAATTATAGCCGACAATATCCAACTTGGACCCAGATCAACGGGAACAGGACAAGCATCAGTTTCTCCAACAAAAGAAACTTCTGCGGAGCAAGCTGAAAATACAGAAGAATCGTCAGAAAATTCAGAAAAAAAACCTTCTACTTCTGAAGAAATTCCAACTATTGAAGCTGGTGACGATATTAACCTAGACGAAATTCCTTTTTAGAAATTATCGAAAAATTATGAATTGCTATTTTTGTAAACAACGAATAGGAGAAATTGATTTTAAGGATACAAAAGCATTAAAACCATTTCTCACGGGACTAGGGAAAATAAGGGCTCGCAAGAGAACCGGACTTTGTCGTTTTCACCAAAGAAAACTTGCTAAAGCGGTAAAACAAGCCAGACACCTCGGCTTGCTTTCAGCAATTAGAAAATAGAAGATTAAGTTTACTTAGACTCGAAATCAAAAAACTGCTTAAAGCAGTTTTTTTGGTTCTTAATCGTTAACCATTGATAGATAAACAGTGACACATTACTGTTCTTTCATCTTTTGTGATACTAATTTTTTAATCTCTTTGGCTTCTTTGGGATTTTGCTTTAAGAAATCCTTCGCCCCAGGCATCCCCTGTCCTAATTTCACGTCCCCATAATTAAACCAAGAACCGCTCTTTTTGATAATGTCAAATGTCAATCCAGCATTAATTAAATCAGCTAAATAAGAAATACCTTCGTTATAATAGATATCAAATTCCGCAGTTTTAAACGGTGCAGCTACTTTATTTTTAACTATCTTTGCTTTAATTCTAGAACCAATAATCTCCTCTCCCTGTTTTATCTGAGCCCTCCTGCCCAGACGAATTCTTACTGAAGAATAAAACTTGAGAGCTAAGCCGCCCGGAGTTGTCTCGGGATTACCAAACCGAATGCCAATTTTCATTCTTGTTTGATTCAAAAAAAGTACTATTGTTTTTGATTTAGAAGCAATGCTAGATAATTTTCTTAAGCCCTGGCTCATTAAGCGCGCCTGCAAACCAATGTGTTGGTCTCCTATCTCGCCAGCAATCTCTCGCTTTGGAGTCAGTGCGGCCACTGAATCAATAATAATAATATCTACCTGATTAGATCTAACTAAATTTTCAACAATCTGAAGCCCTTGTTCTCCTGAATCTGGCTGAGAAATAAAAAGCTCTTCTATATTGACTCCTAATTTCTTGGCATAATCTGGATCTAAAGCATGTTCTGCATCTATAAAAGCAGCCACGCCGCCCATTTTTTGAGCTTCAGCTGCACAATGAAGCGCTAATGTACTTTTACCAGAACTTTCGGGACCATAAATTTCAATCACTCGTCCACGAGGTAGACCACCAATGCCTAGCGCCATATCTAAAAAAAGCGAACCTGTGGGGATAGCATCCACATCCACGGCCTCGACATCTTTAAGTCGCATAATCGCCCCTTCTCCAAACTCTTTCTTAATATTTTCTATCGTTTCTTTTAAACTAGAGCTATTAATTTTTTTATCCCCGCCTGCAACATTTTGTGCAGTGTTATGGACAGGTTTTTTTTCTTTTACCATACTATAATAATAAATGATTATTTACTTTTTATCAACCTCTAATCATCGTTAATGTCTTCTTCCTCTACCTGCTGAGCTGCGTCCTCTTCAATCATCGCGTCTTCGTCAAAAAATACTTCTCTTGGCTTTGCGCCGTCAGGTGGTCCAACTACTCCATTTTCTTCTAGGGTATCTAATAATCGTGCTGCCCGAGCATAACCAATGCGTAATTTTCTCTGTAAAAATGATGCTGATGCTTTTTTAGTTTCTAAAACCAATTCTTTTGCTTCTTGATAAACTGGATCCGCATCAATGCTTGCCGCTCCCGTAGCAGATCCAACTCTTTCTATTTTTTCCAATTCGGCGTTTAAGCTTTGGGTTAAAGCATCTTCTTCTTGATGATTTTGTTTTTTAATAAAATTAACTGTTTTTTCAATCTCTTCGCCTGAAACATAGTTTCCTTGAATTCTTTTTGGCTTAGAAAATTCTGCGGAAATAAAAAGTAAGTCGCCTAATCCTAAAAGTTTTTCTGCCCCAGAAGTGTCTAATATTGTTCTAGAATCAACTTGAGAGGCAACCTGAAAAGCGATTCTGGAGATAACATTTGCTTTAATTAATCCGGTGATAACTTCAACTGATGGCCTCTGGGTAGCTAAAATTAAATGAATTCCAACTGCTCTTGCCTTTTGAGCTAATCTCACAATTCCTGTCTCAATATCTCTTCCTTTGGCAGCCATCAAATCAGCTAATTCATCAATCACTAAAACAATATAGGGCATTATTTCATTGTTTTCTTCTTTCTTATTCTTTTCAACTTTCTGATTAAATTCATAAATGTTACGAACTCCATTGACTGAAAGTGTTTTGAATCTTCTTTCCATTTCCTCAATTAACCATTTTAAAACGCTTAGAGTTTTTTGAGCATCAAAAATAACAGGCCCTAAAACATGTGGCAATGTGCCGTAATTCACAAACTCTACTCTTTTGGGATCAACTAAAATGAACTTTAGCCGTTTTGGTGAGTTTCGATAGAGCAAGCTTAAGATAATGCCGCTTAAACATATCGTTTTGCCGCTCCCAGTTGAACCAGCCACTATAAGATGGGGCATTTTAGCTAAATCAGCATAAAATGGCTTCCCAACTACATCTCTTCCAATAGAAAAGACCAAACTGGATTGCGCGTTTTGAAAATCTGGAGTGGAGAGAAGATTTCTTAATCGCACTAATGTTCTTGACTTATTGGGAACTTCAACTCCAACTAAA
>Ga0075123_10000705_pt1 | contig 17210 bp, 14 predicted proteins | sample AntAceMetag02UKX_FD_69808 | JGI IMG/M metagenome (GOLD analysis project Ga0075123, IMG submission 69808) | Saline lake microbial communities from Ace Lake, Antarctica - Antarctic Ace Lake Metagenome 02UKX | ecosystem: Environmental > Aquatic > Non-marine Saline and Alkaline > Saline | place... | reverse complement strand
ACCGAAATTCTCTCAGGAAGAAGGGATGATTGGCTGAAATGCTTCCGTCTTCGTCCTTTCTAAAAACTTGCTGGTCTTGGCTTCGGTTCTTAGAAGACAGTTGAAGCTATCCCAGCCATTCCATTTAGAAGGGACAACATTGTAGTCTGCTAAATCAACTTCTTTGGTAAAACGAATCTCTCCATGTTCATCAATAGATGATACCTTCATCCGCCAACTTCCATTCTTTTCCTGATGGGGCTCACTAAGAACCTCATACCAACCAGAGGCGCCAAAGGTTTTGTTAAACCAGATAAACATTCGACCTGGTTTTAAGCTTCTAAGTGTTCGAACTTGCCTTCCGCCAACCTTTCCAAACCTTGGTCTTGTCATTTGTGTTCCTCCTTTTTTTATCGATTTTTCTCATTTTTATTATAACAAACCCTCCTAAAAAGTCAAGCCAGAGTGCTGGATTCGTGGAAGGATGATGAGAAAAAAAGAAAAAATGGCATCAACCCTGTTTTTTCTCTTAAAATAATAATTAAAAACCCAGATTACTGGGTTTTTCGCTTGGAAAAAACTAGCATTTGGATGTTCAAGTGGATGTTTGAGACCCGACCTCGCTTAATTTGAATAGGGCGATGATAATATAGTTTTTTTTAAAAAAAGAAGGTCTCGTTAAGAGATCTTCATTGCGAGACGAGGCCAGATCAGTTGTGATTTATTGATATCTGCTTTAACACTAACCCACTGACACTACGATCTTTTTTCAAAAAACGTATGTCATCCCTGAGTTTAATATTATAACAGAACAAATAGACCACAAGAAATATCAGCGCGCTCACTACAGCAGTAAATGGAATATTTTGGGTAGCTGTCCACATTACTGCTCTCATGGCACACCCGATAGATCCTGCGACCGACAAAAATCCTATCATTTTTCTCACCTCCAATTTTAAAATGACTATCCTTATTATATTCAAGATTAAGTCCTCTGTCAACACGATATGCTGTAAAAATGGTAGAAAAATGGTATGGAAAAATGGTGCCAATTCTGTTTTTACTCTTTAGATAATAACTAAAAACCCAGCAATGGGTTTTTGAATTAAGGAAATGAATTTCTATTTATAAATATCAGATGATGCAAATATTCAAGGTGTTCTTGAAAACTCAACTCCTTCCGATAGTAGAAGTGATTAGAAAATAAAAAATAGATCTGACACCATTTTTCTGAATTTTACAGAGATGTTATCGAAGCCCTGCGACAACCCTTAGAAGACGGTGTTATTACAATTATGAGAGCCTCTCAACGGTTAACTTTTCCATGTCAATTTACTTTAATCGCTGCGGCTAATCCTTGTCCCTGTGGATATTTAAACGACCCTCTGCATAACTGCACTTGCACTTCTTCCCAAATCGCTAAATACAAAAGAAAATTGTCTAGCCCTATTATTGATCGAATAGATATGACAATTGAGCTTCCCCATGTAAAATTCGAAAAATTAATCTCTGCTGGCGAGGGTGAAGAAACATTTGAAAAGCGAAAAAAAGTAATAATTGCTCGAGAAATACAAAAACAAAGATTTTATAACAATGATAGAAGTATTATAACAAACAGCGAAATGCAAATACCTGAAATAAAAAAATACTGCCAAGTGAATTCAGCAGCAAAAAACATTTTAAAAAATTGCGTTGATTCAGGGCAATTATCTGCTCGCGGTTATCATCGAGTGCTGAAGATTAGCAGAACAATTGCCGACCTAGAAGAGTCAGCAGAAATACTTATTGACCACATCAACGAAGCGCTAATGTATCGATTGAAACAATCTAGTTAATCCCTATTTTGCAAATGGATTCTTCGCTCCTCTAACGTCCCAATGAAGATGACATCCCCCTGGCCCGGCAGGAATAGTGTGTCCAGAATAACCAATATAGCCGATTATTTTCCCTTGAGAAACCTTTTGTCCTGGAGAAACAGTAATTTTAGAAAGATGTCCATAAAAAGTAACTACTCCGTTTGGATGAATAATTCTTACATATCTTCCAGCCCGACTGTCTGTGCCAGTTCTCTGAATTTCTCCACCTGCAGCAGCATACACGGGCGAACCACATTTTCCTGTTGAAAAATCAATAGCATTATACCAATGAAGTCCTTGAGTAATCACCCACGGCGAGGGGACAGGACAAATAAAATATGAATTTGCGATGGAAGTTGTATAGGTGGGATATATTTTGTTTTGAGCCGGTTTTATTCCTTCTGGAATAATCAAAATATCTCCTACAAAAATCTCGCCCGCGCCAGGCAAAAAATTAAAAGCAATAATTTCATCCTTTTTCACTTTGTAATTTTCGGCCACCTCACTCACAGTATCTCCATTCCTAACTATATGCATCGCACCTGTTATCGGCAAAATAATTAATGTCTTCCCTGGACTAATAATGGACTTACTAGTTAAATCATTTGCCCAAAGGATTGTGTTTGTAGTAATATTAAAATGTTGGGCAATGCTACTTACGGTATCTCCTTGTTGAACGATATATTCTTCAATTCCTGTTTCATCATGGCTTGATCCTGTTCCATTACCCACGGCTCCTAAAACTTGAAAATTAACAGCCATAGAAGGAGAAATAGCAAGCAAACTATTGTCTTGAATGGAAAACATGTCTGGATACTCTTTCTTTTCTTCCCCTTGTCCCAACATGGAAGAAGAATCTTGGCTTTTGGTTATTTCTGTTAAAAAGATGTGCTTGATATCTGAATTTCCCGCTCTGTTAAAACCGATACCAAAAATTATTATTGAAAAAAGAAACAAAGAAAAACAAGGCTTAATATACTTTTTAAGCCGGTAAAAAGATTTTAAATTGTTGCTAGATTTAGGAATAAGTTTAGGGCAAATAATTAAATTTTTAATATAATTATCTGCCAAACTGCCTAATAATTGATTTCGAAATGTTCTATCATTAAATCCCAAATCCTAACCAAAGTCAAGCATTTTTCTCCACAGTTATGAATCCAACTCTTGAGCAAACAACTAAAGAATTCTTAAAAAAACATAACATTCGTCCTTCAAAAAAATTAGGGCAAAATTTTTTAATTGACAAAACTATTCTTGATAAAATTATTCTTGCCAGCCAATTAACAAAAGACGATATTGTCTTAGAAATCGGACCAGGAATCGGAACATTAACTCAAGAATTAGCAAGGACAGCAGATAGAACTGTGGCGGTTGAAAAAGATAAACAACTTGTTAAATTATTAAAAACAAATTTAACTGAATTTAAAAATTTGGAAATAATAGAAAGCGATATAATAAAATTCTCACCCCCGTTCAAACACAACTACAAAATCATTGCAAATCTACCTTATAATATCGCCCTTCTAATAATCAGAAAATTTATTGAAGAAAAAAATCCTCCCAAAGAAATGATTTTAATGCTTCAAAAAGAAGTGGCTCAAAAAATCTGTAGCGAAAAATCGTCGCTCCCCAAAATCGCAATTGAACTTTACGCTAAATCAAAAATTTTATTCTTCGTTCCCAAAGAATCGTTTTTCCCAATACCAAAAGTTGACGGAGCTGTTATAAAAATATTTGATATTCAAAAAAATGTTCCCAAAATAGACAAGGACTTATTTTTCAAAATTCTGAAAACTGGATTTGCTCATCCTAGAAAAACAATTCTTAATAATCTCTCCAAAAAACTTGAGATGAGAAAAGAAAAAGTAAATTCTTGGCTTAAAAATTCAAAAATCAACCCCCAAAAACGCCCTGAAGATTTAAAATTAAAAGAGTGGATAAATCTTACCAATGGTTTTGATTCCTAAGCTGTGGTAAAATTGAAAAACGATCAAAACAAAATGAATTTTAAAATTTTTAGAAAAGTTAAAAAACAGCATCTTCTATTGGGACTAGTTTTAGGATTTGTAATAATTCTCTTACCTCTCCACTGGGCAGGAGCTAGCATTGGGACCATCTTAATCGGTGCTGTAAAAGCCATAGTTTTTGCATGGTACGGTGCGTCACTAATAGTTATGGTTCCTTTATCCTGGGGACTTCTGAAGTTAAGCGAGATTATACTTACATGGTCTGTTAATCCAGAATTAGTAGGGAGCGTTACTAATAACACCTTTGTAATGACAGCGTGGGGCATAGTCCGAGATTTTAGCAATATGTTTTTCATTCTTATCTTTGTTATTATCGGAATAGCCACGGCTTTAAGAATAAAAGCATATGAAGTGAAAAAAACTCTCCCTCGCTTAATTATTATAGCTCTTTTGATAAATTTCTCACCCGTTATCTGTGGACTAGTGATAGATGCAGCAAATATATTTATGAACTTTTTTCTGACTGCAGGACCTGGCGGGTTTAATAAAGTAATAAGCCTTTCAACTAGCGCAGGAGATCTATTTCTAAGCTCGTTAACTAGCGCATGGGGCAATTGGTACGAATTCTTCAATGGAGTTATCTTTTTTAGATTATTAGGCGTTCTTCTTTTCAATATTTTCGGCGCTCTTGTTTTGTTTTTGTTTGCGATGTTATTTTTGGTAAGAAATATCGCTCTTTGGATATTGGTTATCCTTTCACCCTTGGCTTTCTTTTCCTATATTCTTCCAGCAACCAAAAAAATTATTTTTGACAAATGGAAAAAAGAATTTATTAAATGGTCTTTTATAGGACTTACTGGTTCTTTCTTTCTTTATCTTTCTCAATTAATGATAGCCGTTCTTTTGGTACAAATAAAAGCTCCTGCTACGGAAGCTATGGGATTCGGGGGACAAACACTCGACGCTTTAATAAAGACATCTATCCCTCTTCTCTTTTTACTAATCGGCTTTTTCATAACAGTTTCCACTTCAGCAATGGGGACAAAGGCAATTAGCGCTATAGCAAAAAGGGGAGCTAAATATTTTGATCCAACAACTAAGAAGGGCAGGGATGCGATAGGCAGATTAAGACATGGAATAAAAGAAACAAGAAATAAAGTTGTTGCCAAAATTCCTGGTGTGCAAAAAATATCTCAAAGAGTTTTAAATAAAACACCTGAAGAGCGTGAAAAAGAATGGGACGATGCAGGCAAACTCAAGAAAACCGGTAAAGTCGCTGGCAGAGTCCTTTATTCATATAAAAGAAGAGAAAAAAGAGCAAAAAAAATGATAGAAGCTGGCTCTGATACAAAATTAAAAAAAGTAGAATCAGCCAAGAAAAAAGCGGACGGATTAAAAACATCCGACTCGAGAAGAGCTCAATGGAAAGTGGCTAGAACTAAAGAAGAACGCTCTGGCGCCATGCAATCAGTTGTAGAAAATAGAGAATTTAAGAAGTATTCAAAAGAAGAACAAAAGAGGGCCATGAGAGATGCTGCTGAGGTTAGTCCAGATGCAGCTAAAAAACTTTATAAAGCCGCTCCTCATGTTGCAATAGAAATGAGAAATGAATATAAGGGCAAAATGAAAACGGCAACGAAACAAGGAAACTTTGGAGAGGTGCGACGAATTAGTCACACAATGAAAAAGAGTGGTTTACTTTTATCTCCGAAAGATAAGAAGGAAGGACATAAAACCTTTGGAGACAAACTTGCCAGCTCGATTCAAACCAAAGATATCCCTTCAATGGATCCTAAAGCATTTGAGGATAAAGAATTTTCAGCCGGCGTAGCAAAGCTTTGGGGATCAGCTAAGGTAAAGGCTGTTGGACGTGAATTGGGCAGTTCTGGAACTAGAGGGATTCAACAAGCGGTTGACGAAATGGGAGAAACAAATCTTAAAAAAGAAAATTTTTCCTTATTTAAGTACCTTGAAGGAAACACAGGAAGTGAATTTGGGCTAGCATCGCCAGAGGTAGAACGAGGAAGAGAAAGAAGACAGGATGAACAAAAAAGACAAGAAGATGGAAAAGTAATCCCGACAGTTTATCAAGCACGCGAAAAAGCCGAAAAAGAAGAAGAAGAATTACAGGATTGGCTCGATAAGTTAGAAAAGAAAAAAGGAAATCAAGGACACCAACCAAAGCAAGATAAATTAGGCGAAGAAGTAATAAATTCTCCAGAAGGGAAAATAACCATATCAGAAAAAGCAAAAAAAGAGAAAGCAAAAATAGATAAAAAATTAGGAGAAGATGTTTTGGGAGGAGAATAACACTTCAGAAATAAAAAAAGGAGGGACACCTTTGAGGGGTGCCCCTATCTCGTTAGCTTAATCGTTTCCAAGCAGTTATCGCTTGGATTATTGTTTCCCCTAGCTCTGATCCACCACTGACTCGAATATCTGTTAGAACCTTCGCGTCAATAGATACATACCTACTAATCATATCCTGAGCAAAAGCCGCAAAGTTCTTCTTAAGCTCTGAATCATTGTTAATCGCTTCTTTAACTTCGGCCATGGTCTTGCCCGTGGCGTCGGCAAAGGATTTGACAAAAAGATGGATTTCCTTCTCTCTCTTCTTAGAAAGAAACTTCATTGCCCTATCTGCCTGCATCGCTTTGTGGACCTGCTCCCTGTCTTGGATTATGGTTTCTGAAAGATTGAAATCTCCCACTGTGATTTTCTCAAGAATCAATCCCCAATTAGCTAGTGTTGCCACTATTTCCCCGTAATTCCGGAGTGCTGGAAGGATATTATACCCAGCCTTTCCTGCTTGGATAGCCTCCTGAATCGTTAGGCTATTCAGAAAGCTACGAGTCGAATTTTCCAACAAGCTTATAACCGCTTCCTTGATATTCTTAACGCAATACTTTGTTTTATAAGCAGGGTCTCTGTCTACATATTCAAGTAGTTGTGGTTCTTCTTCAACTCGCCCTCGAATGTTGCTTTGATAGTGATTGTTCTCTCTTTTGTTCATTACTCTAACAAAAGCCATTGCTCCCTTGGGAGAAGCCGATCCATCCAGGAAATCGATAAATATTAGCTCGACAAAAAGGGCATATCGTTGAGTTGATATATTCACTTGAGCTCGAGCTTTTGCTATCCATAGAGGGAGAATATGTAACCCTGGACCTAGTGTCTTCCAGTATGCTCCCATAACTTCCACCAGGACTCGAATTTCTTGAGGAACTGGGAGCTTGCTTTCATAGGCGTAGAAACCGCTGAAAGCCGAAAATATTATCCCAATGATATAAAACCACCATCTACCAGTAACTCCAATCAAAAAAAAGATTAACGACATGCCAGACATTACCACCCAGGCAATAATAGCTGCACGGACTATTAATCCTAATATTCTTTTTCTCCTTTCCATCTTTACCATCTCCTTATATTATTTGTGAGGTTAAAGGTGCTACTTAATAAAATATTGAAATTAAACTATTGTGTATTTTCAAAACAGTTTAATTATACCAACAAATATAACGCTTGTCAAATAAATCTACTCGCTTGTTTTTTCTTTTTTGTTTAGTTGTGCTAAAATATAAGCAAATAAACAAAATTTAAACACATAAGAACCTGCTCTCTCCGCTCGCAGAACGCTTGAAATTAAAGTCATCATATATTATTTTTAAGGTAATTTAATTATGGAAGAAATATCTAAGGATAAGCTTTGGGCGATTTATGAAACTTTGCCCGATAATCTAAAAGATGCTATTTTCTCAGAGGAAACATCTGACGCAATTTGGAATATTTGCAAATTGCACGAAGTAAAAAGAATTTCCGACGTGGCAAAAATTGTTGGTAGAGTTTTGATGGGTCTCTTGCCTCCAAAAATGTTAATAGAAACACTGCAAGATGAGCTCGCCTTAGAAGAAGACATCGCCAAAAAAATAGGAATGGAAATAGAACATTTCGTTTTTAATGCAGTAAAAAATGAGCTAGATGCGCTATATGAAGAAAATGGAAACATAAAAGAAAAAACAGTAAAAACAGAAGGAGAAAAAATAAAATCGGAAGAGAAATCTAATGATCAAGAAGAATCAGATGTTTACCGTGAAATTGTTTAATAAAAACTTTTAATTCTTTCTAAATTTTTAATTTTTACGAAAAATGGAATATCCTTTACCTCAATTTCTTTCTATTAAACCAAAAGTGGCTGGTCCATTTGATTTCAGACAATTAGCTTATATCGTTGCTGGCGCTCTTATTTCCGTAATTTTTTATTTCACAATATCCTCCGTGATTTATGTTTTACTAATATCCGCTCCAATAATGATGATTTCTCTAATTCTCGCCTTCGGCAAAATTAAAGGATTTCCAATCCCAACCATAATAATGCGCTCATTCTTTTTTATTTTTACCAGCAAAAAATATATCTGGAAAAAAATAGAAAACCCTGCGCTAGTTATGCCCAGTACTAAAGATAAAAAGAAAGAGGAAATAATAGATTCAACAAATTTAAAAATAGTTGGAAAAAGTCGATTAAAAAATATAAGCAAACTAATCGAAATTCATCCTAAATAATTTATCAATATATCGGCGCGCAATCTTGAATGTAAAAAACAATGGATACTTCTGCTCAACAATTTTTGCCTATTGAAAGAATCAAGGAGGGGGTAATCGTTATGAAAGATCATAGTTTGAGAGGAATACTGATGGCCTCTTCTCTTAATTTTGCTTTAAGAGCAAGCGACGAACAACAGGCGATTATTTATCAATTTCAAACATTTCTTAATTCTTTAGATTTTTCTTGTCAAATTTTAGTTGTTTCTCGAAAAATCAATATTACTGGTTATCTTACGAAATTAGAAGAAATGGAAAAAAAACAAAATAACGAACTCTTAGAAACTCAAACTAGAGAATATCGAAAGTTTATTGAGAAGATAGTGGGAGGAGGGGCAATTATGAATAAAAATTTCTATACCATAGTTCCATTTTATCTTTCGGAAATGTCTGGCGGGGTTACTAAGGGAGGATTATTCAAAATAAAATCCACACCAACTCTAACGGAAGAATCTTTCCAAAAAGCAAAAATGCAATTATACCAAAGAATGGAATTCTTATCTTTAGGATTAAGACGGTGTGGAGTGTGGAGCGTCGCCCTAAGTAGCGAAGAATTAATTGAACTTTTCTGGGGATTATCTCATCCCAAAGAGGCCTCTATTGGTTATTATCCAGAGATTCCTCCGGAGCTTGTAAAATAAATTAAAAATTATTTGTTTGTTTTAATTTAAAATGAAATTACCTTCCTTCGATATAAATAGTCTCTTGGGTCGAAAAAAAATAAGAGTTGGGGCTCCCCAGGCAATGGGTTTGCTCGATTTTGTAGCTCCACCAGCTATTGAAATTGCTTCTGACCATTTTAAGGTTGAAGAAAAATTTGCCAAATCCTATTTTATATTCTCTTATCCTCGCTATCTAAGCACTGGCTGGCTAGCACCCATTGTCAACCTAGATACCCCTATGGACGTGTCCATTTTCTTTCACCCAATTGACACAGGATTAATTCTTAAACAATTAAGAAAAAAGGTGACGGAGGTTCAGTCAGAAATTATGGAAAAAGAAGAAAAAGGATTAATCAGAGATCCTGTTTTAGAAACCGCATACAAAGACATAGAAACTTTGAGAGACGGCTTACAAACAGCTCAAGAAAGAATGTTCCGAGTCGGACTATATCTTACTGTTTATGCTGATAGTCTCAAGGGACTAGAGAAAATAGAAAGCACTCTTCGTTCAATATTAGAATCAAAATTGGTATATATCAAAGCGGCCCTTTATCAACAAGAAAAAGGAATGATTTCTACTTACCCAGTGGGAGAAGACAAGCTACAAGTTCATACCACTATTAACACCAGTCCGTTGTCTACTATTTTCCCTTTTGTTTCTTTCGATTTAAGCTCAAATGAAGGGATTCTTTATGGAGTTAATCAGCACAATAGCTCTTTAGTTTTATTCGATAGATTCGGTTTAGAAAATGCAAACTCGGTCTGCTTCGGCAAAAGTGGAGGTGGTAAGAGCATTTTGGGGCGCGAAACGGTTTTAATAAAAGAAAATGGAAAAATTAAGTTAGAAAAAATCGGGGAGGTTATTAAAAGACAAATCAAAAAATATGGCTGTGAAAAAATTGACGAGGACTTAGAGGGCGCAATCAATCCCCAACTCAAAGTCTGGAGTTTTGACAAAAATCTAAGAGGCGAATGGTCTCAGGTCTCAATCGCGGCAAGAAAAGGGGCGCCAAAGACTTTTTACAAATTCAAAACCCGTAGTGGAAGAAAGGTCACGACAACTGCTGACCACAATATGTTAATCTTAAAAAATGGAAAAATTATTACCCTAAAAAGTCCAGAAATAAAAAAAGGAGAATTCATTCCTTTACCTAAAAAAATCACTGAAACTGATTCGCCAAGTAAGTCCTTTAATCTTTTAGAACTACTCAAAAATTCTCAGAAAGTTTATGTTATTGGCGCAGAAAAAATTATTCAGAATAACTATCAAGTTCTAAAAAACGCTAAACTTGATGAAAATTTAGATAAATATCTTTATAAATATAAGCAAGGCAGACGAGTTCCTCTTAGATATTTTTTACAGATTATCAAATATTTAAAAATAAATCCTGACCATTCTTTGTCTAAAGAAATAAAGCTTGTTTCTAAGAATGGAGACACCCTCCATACTTTTGATATTGACTTCCCAATTTCTTCTCATCTTTTAAGAATAATCGGCTTTATTGTGTCCGAAGGAACAATCGGGGATAATTTTATAACAATAAGCAACATAGATAAGGAGTTTCTTGAGGCAACCAAATCTGCTTTTACAAAATTAAAAATTCCTTTCTATCAAACAGAAACTGCGATAATTTCTGCTAGCCGCATATTCGTGGAAATGATAAAAGCATTAGGAGGAAAGCAAAAATCAAAAAATAAAAAAGTTTTGCCGTTCATATTCAATACAAAAAGAACAGAAATCGGGCAATTTCTGTCTGCTTATTTTGAAGGGGATGGAGGAGTAGAGCACGACAAAATCTGCGCTGTCTCCAAATCAAAGCAGCTCATATCTGAACTTTCTTATCTTTTGTATTATTTTGGCATCGTGGCAAGGATTCAAAGCAAAAAGAAAAAGGCGACAAATTGCAACTGGAAGAGGGCTCGGCAATATTGGCAGTTATCAATATCGGGTAAAGAAAACTTAGAAAAATTTGCTAAAGAAATCAACTTTATTTCCAAAAGAAAAAAGAATCAATTGTCTAAAATTATTAAAGAAAACGGAAATACAAATATTGATATTATCCCGGGATTGGCGCCCTTGTTTCAAGAAATGTATAAAACCTGTCCGGCTGTCTTTAGAGGAATTCAAGAATTCTCGCCCCTCAAAAGAGGAGCATATAATCCTTCTCCAAAAAACTTAAAAAATATAATCTCGAAAATCGAAGAAAAAATTTTTTACTTCAAAAAAATAGAACCACGAATTAAAGTTTTGTCTGAAATACCAGAACTTCAAAATATAATTGAAATTGGGGAGAATAACAAAACGCTAAATAGGGCTCTATGGGCAAAATTGGGTCACAGTTGGCGATTAATGAAAAACCAAGAAGTTAATCCTAGGTTTGAAAATGTATCAAAAGCAATTAATGTAATTTATGAACAAGATTATAATATGGGCGAGCTTAAAAGAGAAATCCACAATGGATTTAGAGAGTTAAACCTATCAACCAAATATTATAACCATTCTCTTCAATCTGCCTTGGTTCAGAGACCAGAGTCTAATACTCGATATTTAATGCTTCAGCAAGCCGCTCAATTTGTTTGGCAAGAATATCAAAAAGTGTTAAATGAGAAAATTCCAAAAATTGAGGAAACGCTTAATCGTCTAAAAATATTGGCAAACTCAGATTTAGCTTTTGACGAAATTGTAGAAATTAAAAAAATCAAAAACAAAAAAGAAAAATATGTTTATGATTTAACTGTAGATAACGAGGTATTCTTGTGCGGCACTGCTGGAATGTTTGTTCACAATTCTTACGCCGTTAAATTGGAGATTTTGCGGTATCTGATGGTTGGCGTCGAAAGTATTGTCATCGATCCAGAAAATGAATATAAATTTCTTTCCAATGCTGTGGGTGGCAAATTTTACAACATTTCCCTAGCTTCAGATAGTCATATTAATCCCTTCGATTTGCCCGAGCCCAATGAAGACGAAAATCCAAAAGATGTGCTTCGTTCAAATATTATTAATCTAGTCGGCTTGATGAGAATAATGCTTGGAGGACTCACACCTGAAGAAGATTCCATGATAGATCAAGCTATCAACGAAACATATGCAGCTCACGATATCACTGAAAACACAGATCCTGCTCTTTGGAAAGAAAGAGTCCCTTTGCTCTCTGACTTAGAATCTGTTCTAGAAACAATGGAAAACACTGAATCATTGGTTCAACGCTTAAGAAAATACACAAAGGGCGTTTATGATGGATTCTTTAATTATCACACCAATGTAATAATGGACAATAAATTTGTTGTTTTCGGTATTAAAAACCTAGAAACAGAATTAAGGCCTTTGGCAATGTTTATTGTCATGCGTTATATTTGGAATGCTATTAAAAAAGAACTTAAAAAAAGAATCTTAGTTATTGACGAGGCATGGTGGCTAATGCAGACCGAAGATAGTGCTTCATTTCTTTTTGGTATAGTCAAAAGGGGAAGAAAATATTGGCTCGGAGTAAGTACTATTACTCAAGATGTTAATGATTTTATGAAATCCGAATACGGTCAACCAATCATTAGCAATTCTTCGTTGCAACTTTTAATGAAACAATCCCCAGCAACCATTAATGTTGTTAAAGAAACTTTTAGCTTAACAGATCAAGAAAAATATCTTTTATTAGAGTCGCCAATTGGAGAAGGAATTTTTTTCGCAGGAGAAAAACATGTTTCTATACGAGTCGTCTCTTCTTATACCGAAGACCAAATCATTACAACCTCTCCTGGGGAAATGGCAAAAATCAAAGAATTAAAGAAAATAAAAAAGGATGGATAATGAGACCAAATTGTTTATCGCTATGTCTTTAGATTTCGCTGGATTGGTCTGTGCAGTTAGCGTTGTGGGAGAAATATTTTCTCCTATTGTGGACGTTCTCGGTTTTATTCTCTTGGGTGCAAGCAGAAAGAAAACCAAAAATTTTGTCCTCTCTTCTATAGGGGAGTCGATTCCCTTTGTGGGAGCACTTCCTTTTTGGACCATGTATGTAAGATCTGAAATAAAATCTGAATTAACCCCCGCAACAGCATAAAATGCAATTTAAAACAAAAATTATTCTTCTTGTTTCAATAGCCGTTTTAGGCGGAGCATTTTTTGTTTCCGCAGCTGAAGATAGTGGCGGCGGCGGTGGTGGCGGCGAATCTAGCTATGCCCGAATTCATATTAGTGAAAGCTCAAAAAATATAATAGTTGGGCAAGAAATCTTTATCCAGGCAAATATAAAAGCGGGCGACGAAAGCACATATCTATCTGGATGCAAAATAAATTTTGGTGATGGGGAAGAACTAACTAATTTTTGCCAGCATCTAAAGCCAGGACAAATCTGCACAAAAAATGTCTCTCATAGCTATGACAGTCCACGCGATTATACGGTGAAAGTCAGCTGCGGTTCTTACAGCACCGCTAGTGGAGGCGCGATGATTAAGGACGAAGAGATTGTCAAAGTCTCTGCAAAACCAATTCTAGACCCCTCTGTTGATGAAGATTTTAACCCTCTAGAGGCTAACACTTTAGACGGAATCGTTAAATCTTTAACTGGCCTTGCCTTCTCTATTTTAAGCGGATTAGCCGTTATTTTTGTTATGATAGGCGGATTTTATATCTTGACTGCGGGAGGAAGTCCAGATCAACTAAAAAAAGGTAAAAAAATTATTTTATTTACTATTATTGGCTTCAGCGTTGTAATGGCGGCCACAGGAATTAGAGCTTTAATTTATAAAATTTTAGAAATAGATCTTTAATTTATGAGAGAAAAAATGCAAAAGAAAAATAAAAAGATTATTTTACTAGTAGCTATAATAATTTTTCTTTTTACAGCAGGACTAATCTTTGCCGAGCAAAAATTAGAAGTAGAGTATCCGACAATTCCAGGAACAGAAAAAATACAAGGAGAAACATCTCTCCAATCCTATTTAAAATATATATACAATCTCTCTATTCTCTTAGCTGGTGCTCTATCTCTCGTTCTTCTAACATGGGGAGGGATTCAATACATAACCTCTGCTAATAAACCCGGTAGAATGGCTAATGCTAGAGGGCAAATTACTTCCGCCTTTTTGGGAATAACGATTATTTTTACTTCTTATCTATTCCTTAATACTCTTAATCCTGACTTGCTTGAACTAAAAATACTTTTGCCAAATATACCATCTTCTCCTAGTCCAGCCCCTCCGGCTAAATTGGTGTGGCCAAGTTCAATGTTGGAAGAAATGCCTGTTGGCACATTAATAACCTCTGAATATACTGCTTCATCTCTCTTCTTAACGCCCCTTACTGATCCCGAGGTTGGTTCCGAAGAGTATGCCGAAGCCTTTCCTAATGTTTTGACTTATACAACTAGTTTTCAGGGACCCCTATTCGGTAGAAGATTGAATAGAGTCCATGAGGTCGCCTCAACCACAACGCCTGTTGCTGATTATTTAGTATTAGTGCTTTTTCAAGAATTTGTAGACAAAATAGATGAAATGATGATACAAGTTGATCTGTTATACAAGTATATGATGGAATGTACAACTTGTGCCGGATGCACGTGTAGTAAGATTTGCCTGGGTGATCCCTGTCTACACAGAGGGGAAATAAATCAATTGGTTAAATCTATACCATTATATTACGATGAAGAAAAAAATCCGAATCCTCCTCTCCGCTGTAAAATGGCTGAATTGGAATATCTCTCAAAAGCATTTAAACCGTTTTTAGACAACTCCTCTCATTTGGTAAAAAATGAAGATTACCCAGATTATTCTTTTTGGTACAGCAAAGAGGCAGATAAATTGCGAGAAAAAATTGAAGCCTGTGTTAAGGCGGGCCAGATAACTCAAGAACAATACGATAAAATAGAGGAATTGATTGATTTAATGGCAGATGTTGAAAACAAGGGAACATATACTCCAATAACCGATCCACCGGAAAGAGATGTTGAAACAAACATCAATCATTTAGAGGCCCTACTATATGCAATGAGAGATGTAAAAAGACAAATTAATCCGTTTGACCAACAAAAGGGATATATGAACTTAATGAGTTTTGCTGAAATGGTTACCTGGCAACCAGATCAAGATGTAAAACCCAAAATCAACAGCTATTATGTTAATTTCTCTAACGAGACAGAAGAAGTGGACGTTAAAGAAGATCCAGCTACCTTTTATGGCGAAAAACCTTTCGTTCCTCCATCTGAGCAAGTACAAAAAATAAATGATACCTTCGAACAAGTCCAAAAAATAGATGCTACCTTAAAAAATAATATTGTTTGGGCACAATCAGGTGAAACCGCTCCCATAACTCCAGCAACTTGCAGTCATTTAGTAGAAATCCCAATAGGCAAGGCTTTTGATGAGGCAATAAAATTAACAATAGATATTATAAGGGAACTTAAAAATATCCATAAACAAGGACATATTATAATTGATAAAATTTGGGAGGTTATTGAACCAGGCGGAATAGCCGACCAGATGTATGAAAAGATTGATGAATTTATAAAAATACCAGAAGAAATTCCTATGTGCCCAGAGGGGTGCATCGCTATGCGAGAATATCGTTCCTGTGTATGTAGGCCAAACGCGTTGATGCTAGCGATAAGAGCAAAAATACAAAGGATATATTATGAAATTAAAGCGTTTGTGAAACAAATAAAAGATATTTTTGAAGAGCTTAAAAAAGCAAAAGAAAGCCTTTTTGAATCTTATTTTAAGCTTAATTCTGTATATCCAGATCTTTATCCTTTTAGGGGTGAAATGGTACCTCATCCAAAGGCTGGGGAGAGAGACCCTATTGGAGAAGATCTGTTTTGCACTGATAGATTGGGCAATTGCCGATCAAGTAATTGGCTGATAAAGGATGACAAAATAGAAGAAATAGATTATACTTTAAAAGAGAAACTGGCTGAAACTCAAAAATTACTAAATCTATCAAGGGAAACTATTAGTCCGCAGAAAGGTCAAAAAAGTGTTTATACTCTATTGATAGAAGATTTGGTGAAGCTAAAATATGCCGAGAAAAAAGAAATTAGCATACATGGAGCCAATAAGATGGATCTTCAGAACTGTATTATACTTTACGAAGAAATGGAAGCAGAGGATAATAAAGATCCTTACAAAACTTTACTTAACTGTTATTCTGCCAAGAGCTTATATGCAATCGACTCTCTAGACACAGAAACATGCTCTCCAGACCCTTATTTAGATTGTGATTTCTTTAAATTTACAAAAACAAGAGTTAGGTCAACTATGAGTTGCTATTGCTATGACAAGCAAGCGGAAGATTATTCTTTTTATAACAAAGATGATTTCCCCGAACTTTATGATGAAAATTTTTTCCTAGGAATTGGCAATAATTATTTTTGCTGTGTAGCTGAACATGATTAAAATCACTAAAAATAAAAAAATGAAAAAGATTATATTTGTTTTAATTCTTTTTTGTTTTTTGATTCCATCAATTAGTTTAGTTTTTGCACAAAATGCTCAAAAAAATAAAGGACTCGAAGTTTCTTATCCAGATGTGGGAACTGGAATAGACGCTCCTCAAACAGTAAAGGTTTATTTTCCTCACTATATTCAATATATTTATAAATTCGCAGTAATAGCCGGAGGGATTATTGCTCTTTTAGCTCTTGTCTATGGAGGAGTCAGGTATTTAACCTCTGCTGGGAATCCTTCAGCCACGAAAGACGCCAGAGAACAAATATTCGCAGGACTTATAGGACTCGTCGTTATATTGGGCTCTTATGTAGTTTTATATGAAATAAATCCTGATTTAACAAGTTTAGAATTGCCAAAAATTGGTGATAGCGAAACTAAAACTGGAGTTATTTTTTACAATAAAAAAAACTGCGCTGGCCTGGGATCAAAGGCAAATATTCCAGAGCTTGTTTCAACTCTGGAAGAAGATGTTTCTTATCTGGCCCTTAAATCTAGCGGCTCTGTGATAATGAAAACAAAAAACGGCGACGAAGAATCTCCGCTTTCTCTTTTCTCTTTTCATTCGTCAAAAAATTTAAAAATAGAACTTTTTACGGACGAAGGTTGCGTTGAACAATCCGCAGGCACATTAACAGACCTAAAGGCAAACGAATGTTACGAAATAAATAGAACAGATATTAAATGTGTTAAATTTATCTGGTGGA
>Ga0075123_10000698_pt1 | contig 17307 bp, 11 predicted proteins | sample AntAceMetag02UKX_FD_69808 | JGI IMG/M metagenome (GOLD analysis project Ga0075123, IMG submission 69808) | Saline lake microbial communities from Ace Lake, Antarctica - Antarctic Ace Lake Metagenome 02UKX | ecosystem: Environmental > Aquatic > Non-marine Saline and Alkaline > Saline | place... | reverse complement strand
ATTAAATTGGCGCAAGCCCCGTAATACTACGCATTACGGGGGGTAGTGATTCCTTCTGATTTATTAACTTATTTTTCCTCTATTTCTGTCTAAACATTGGGGACCCCCTCAATAGACGATAATGATCAAATGCGAGAAATACTCGGGTGTATGCTGAAACGCGCTAAATATAAGGTAAGCGAAGCATCAGACGGTGAAATAGGATTGAGACTTCAACAAAAAAATCCGTTTGATTTGATCATAACTGATATAGTTATGCCTAATAAGGATGGTATTGAAACAATATTAGAATTGAGAGAAAACTATCCTGATTTAAAGGTCATAGCCATTTCTGGTGGAGATTTTTCTGTAAAAAATCATAGCTTAGCAACAGCAACAAGGGTTGGAGCTACTCGTACATTATCTAAGCCATTTGCGCGAAAACAACTTCTGGAAACTGTCAAAGAAGTATTGGTTTAAAATTCTACTACTGATAAATTAACGATCGTATTGAATCTTACAAAATATAAATTACTTTCTCTTGAGCCAGCATTACCTCCCCAATTATCCTTGCCTCATTTATCCCCTTATCATGCAAAATAGTCAACAACCTCTCCCCTTTCGATTCTTCCACCGAGATCAATAATCCTCCCGAAGTCTGCGCATCAGAAAGCAATCTATACAAATTATTATTAACACTGCCATCGACAGAAAGGTGATGTCTTACAAATTTTTCATTCTTTATTGAACCTCCAGGGAATAAGGACATTTCAGCATATTCGAATGCTTCTTCAAAAACTGGGACTTTTTTTGCTTCAATTCTCAAACTTACTTTACTTGCCTGTGCTAATTGCAAAGCATGTCCCAGTAGTCCAAATCCTGTAATGTCAGTACAAGCATTTGCGCCGACTTCTACCATTGCTTTAGCAGCTACATTATTTAAGGTTTTCATGCTGTTATTTATTTTTTCAACAGCTTCATTGGAAGCGATTTCGGCTTTGAGCGCGGTGGAAATAACGCCGGTGCCAATTGGTTTTGTCAGAATTAGTAAATCTCCGGGTTGTGCATTTTCATTGGTGATCAATTTATCCGGGTGCACGATACCGGTTACTGCAAGTCCGTACTTTAGCTCTTCATCTTTTATCGTATGCCCGCCTAAAATTACCGCGCCTGCCTGTTTTACTGTTTCGCTTCCTCCCTGAACAATCCTTTCAAGGTATGTCAAATCAAGTTTAGCTGGGAAGCCGATAATATTTAAAGCAGTTATTGGCTTTGCGCCCATCACGTAAAGATCACTCAAAGAATTGGCAGCAGCGATTTCTCCAAACGTAAAAGCATTATCAGCAATGGGTGTTAATATGTCCACTGTTTGAACAATAGCTAAATTTTCGCTGATTTTGTAAACGCCAGCATCTCCGACAGTATCATATCCGAAAATCAAGTTTGGATCATTAAATTTTGGCAAATGACGCAGCACCTGCGCCAGGTCTTCCTGACAGACTTTAGCCGCTCAGCCAGCAGCTTTGACTAAAGTAGTAAGGCGAATATCTTTTTCTTTCATTCAGTGTGGCTCCTGTTTCTAACTGTAAATCTGTTGCATTATTCGATAATGGAAAATATAAAATATAATTACCAATTATTCAAGAGTTTTTTTTGAAGGCAATTCTCTATACTGCTAAATGTATTTATCTCCTCATGTTACAATCCCAACTATTATAAGGTATTGTGATGAGTAAAAATTAGGTAATTAGGTAATTAGTTTATGCCCCAAAGTCTAAATATTTTTTATTTTAGGAATTAACTCGTTAACCTAATTACCCATTAACCAAATTACCTTATTACTCATTTACCTGCCCAAGATTAATTTTTGATATTAAGTGCATTGTCTTGTCCATAGTACAATAATTTTACCATTTAGGAAAAAAATAAAAACGGTCGCAACTAATTGTCGCGACCGTTTAAAAAATATGAAAAATGGTCATAAATTTTAATTTTATTTTCCCTCAATCTCATCTGCCAGAAAACCGGCATCGTATAATTTTCTTAAAGCCTCAATAATATAAGCCGTATGAACTGCAATCGCTCTATTTTTAACATCATCAAACATGAAACGTCCAGACAAACTTTCAATGTTACCATCAAAAATTATACCGACAACTTCAGCATTTCTATTTATAACTGGTGAGCCGGAATTTCCACCGATTATATCGCAGGTGCTGACAAAATTTACTGAAGTTGAAAGATCAAGTTTATCTTTGAGATCCCAGAAACGTTGCGGCAAAGCATAGTCGCCATTGTTACCGAAACCGAGTGAACGATCGTAAAGTCCGTACAATGTTGTTTTCACCGGCGCCTTAGTTCCATTCATCGGGTAACCTTTAACTGTACCATAAGATAGACGCAAAGTAAAAGTAGCATCCGGATATTCATCTTTTCCGTAAGCGGCAAAACGGGCTTTAGCGATTTTTTCTCTGGCTGGTGTCAATTTGCTCTGAATATTTTCTCGTCTCCATTTCTCATTTTTACGAAGAAGAGGATCAATATTTCTTGCCAGAACAATCAAAGGATCTTTACATTTTTTAACCGCCTTTTCTCCGCCTTCGATTAATTTTTTTCTGAATTCAGGATCGTCCAATTTTGTTTCGTCGATCACATTTTTCACAACTTCTTCAGGAGAGCGACCTTTGAGCAAAATTTTAATGAACTCATCGTCTTTGCCCAGGGCTTCCACCGACATTTTCAAATTAAAAGTCAGAATTGCTTGCTCCATATCTTTGTAAATTGGTGCAGGCGAAAAAAGCCTGAATTTTAATCCATCTAATTGCGAATCATGATACCCGGGCAGCCTTTCTCCGTCCGGTTTATTCACTTCAACTACATAACGTACGATAGTTATAGCTTTGCCCGGCAGACGTAACCCTCGTACAGATTGGTGAAATTGTTTCAATGCTAATGAACGATTTTCATTGGTGATTTTTTCGATTATATCCCAGGCAGCGCCATATTTTTTCTGCCATTCAGGATTATTGGCAACAAGCTTGCGAAAGCTATCTTCACCAGATTTTCGCTTCGCCATCAGATCTTCGTCTAAAAGTCCATTGTATTCGCCGGTCATAGCTTTTTTTGCATTTTCCAAACCAAAAGTCATTCCCAATGCGCGACGTTGTTGTTCTATCCCTGTTTTAGCATAATCATGCAGAGTTACAAGATATTTATCGATGTAATCTAAAATTAGCGGATAGCGAAAATCACGCCTAAATTCGAGTTCGGCATAAGTAAAAAGTCTGTCCGTTGAACCGGGATTACCAGACACGAAAACGAGTTCACCATCATCAGCGCCTTTTGAATTCCACTTAAAATAGTGATCGGATTTGATCGGTTTATCATTTTCATAAATTCTAAAAAAGGCAAAATCCAGGTCGTAGCGGGGATAGGTGAAATTGTCGAAATCACCGCCAAAAAAAGCAGCCTGTCGTTCAGGCGCTGCCACGAGTCTGACATCGGTATATTTTTTATAGCGGTACAACCAATATTCACCACCTTGATACAGGCTGATTACATTTGATCTTAAACCAGTAGCATCAAGACTTTCTTTTTCAATTTTTGCTCTTTCAGCGCGGCGCGCCTTTAATGCCTCAACGTCACTCATTTCTTGCTTGATCGCTGCCAGAACCTTGTCAGTCACTTCCTCCATTGACTCAAGAATATTTACTTCTAAATCCGGACATTTAATCTCTTCAGCCAGATTTTTAGCTAAAAATCCAGTGGCAACATAATTTCTTTCACCAGTAGAGAGCTTTTGAAGCTGTCCCATTGCCACATGATGGTTTGTCATCACCAGTCCTTTTGGACTCACAAATGAACCTGAACCGCCATCCATAAAACGAACGCTGGCAAGTCGGACATGGTCCAGCCATTCTTGTGTCGGAGTAAAACCATACTTTTCTTTAAGCAATTTGGTGGGTGGGTTGTCAAAAGTCCACATGCCTTCATCAGGCGAAGAAAAAACAGTTAATGAAAAAACAAAAATGGAAATAAATAGAAATGAAAAAAAGAAACGTAAATATTTTTTTGGGTTCATAAAGCACCTCTAAGTTAGTTAGAATTGATAGTTAATTATTTAACAAGTTTAATTTCGGATTTTGTTTCCTGACTAATTGGAATAGTCATATTCATACCAGAAACAGTAGCAGTACCTTCCATTAACATTTCCATGTTGGATTTAATGAATACTCCTTTTTTGTAAGCAAAGTACCAGGTTGAGTTAACGTCGCTATCTCCTTCAAAGAAAATATCTGCACCCCTTTGTTGACCAGAACCTTCCATCGTTATTGTTGCCTTTGAAGTTATTTTTAAGCATTCTATTCCGTCAACCGTTTCCAAACCTGCAAGCGTATTCATGGTTTCAGAATCAATTGCAATTTCTAATCCGCCTTGATTTACGGTATCTTTTTTAGTTACTTTCCAGGTGCCGCCAATTTTAACCGGTTGCGTTGCTAATCTTGGTAGAAAGCTTTTAAAAAATTCCTCAGCGCTTCTCTTACCAGCAGGCCCCATGTCAACTTTAATATTGTCCGGATCATCAAATTCAACTTTTTTACCCAATTGAGAAAATGTAAGAGCAAAGGTTTTACCAATAATTGCACTTAAATCAATTGTCTGTTCACCCTGCGGGCTTTTTGATTTAATCGAAGCAGATTCTATTTTTACATTTGAAATTATATTTTTGCTCTCATCAAGCCCAACACGTTTAATAGAATATTTTGTAGAGATGTCAGTATTAACTTCCATTGATTGCCCCATCATTTCCTGTACTGTTTGTTGATGTGTAGTGTTTTGATAATTCCAGATATGATCTTTTGGTAAACGGTAAGTTAAAATATAACCGCTTTTTGCATCTCCCCACATTGGCTTATTTGCAGCACAACCGACAATTAAATAAATTGCTAATAAAACCATCAGCAAAACAACAATAGCCCGGGTGTTAAATCTTGTTTTCATAGCATTTCTTCTTTAAAAAGTTAACATAGTGTCAAAGATTAGGATTGCTATTTATTTGATAACGAATTATACAAATACATTTGACTGGAAAACTTTGTTAATCTCAATAACATACGGAAGAACATATAAATTTGTTGCAAGAGCAATAGAATAAAAATAATTACAATATTCGGAGCATGGAGAGCATTAGCGATTGGATTATAAATTATTAAAACAATTGCGCCAATGATAAAAAGCAGTAACACCAGACCAAAGGAAAGCAAAAATTTCTGGAAAACAAATTTAATTCCTTTCAATACAGAAATTCTCATTCTTCGTTCATCTGTCAATACGGTATAGATCCTGGCGTAATCTAACACAAGAGCGATCAAAAGAATGCTGACATACCGCAATCCAACCTTAATCCAACCTCCCCAATAAGTAATATATTGATACGGATCGCTGCCGAAAAATACCCGCTCAATTGCGCTCCAGATAAATTGCAAACAAAACAGAACAGCAATAACAGGCAGGCACCATAGCACAAGACGAACAAACCTGCCAAAATATTTAGCAGCGTTTCTCCAAAATAGACTCGGCGAATATTCTTCGCCACTGGCAAATATCGAAAATGCCCCACCTGACAAAAACAGTGAAAATAACCAATAACTTAGCGGTACAATTAAAAATAGTCCTTTAATCGAATCAATAGTTGAACTGTTATATTTAAAAAATTCAACCAGAAAATCCGCATCCAAATATCCGCCAAGTTTCGCGCCCATAAGACTGTGCCCAACAAACTTATTCAAAACTGAACGCAAGGGCAACATAAGTATTAAGCCAAAGAAAAGATTCGCCAGGTAATAAACAAGCACCAAACGCTTATTCGCCCACATTTGAGCGAAACCGGATTTTACACTTTTTAAAATCATTGATTTCCTCATTTTTAAAATAATCAGTGATTGAACGAAAACTATGAAAATAATTAATTGTGATGAAATTTTTTAATTTTTTGTTTTTCTACCTCATCCCCTAACCTATGCTAAAGCGCAATTTCAAGCTTCTCCTAAAAGGAGAAGGGGAAAATCTTGTCTTCCTCTCCTTTTAGGAGAGGGACGGGGTGAGGTTTCAGACACTAATTAAAAAATTTCAATTATTCAAATAATAAATCTTAAAACAAGCCATTCCAGATTCTTTCATTTAAAACTTCCTGTAACTCCTGACAACAAATTTACAAAGTCCGGCTGATCGAGTAAAAACTGCATCCAAAACAGCCATCTGACTGATAATTTATTAACACCGATTTTCTGCTTTTTTATTGTTTTGCTGTTATTAGTAAAATTAATATCAACTGGGATCTTATTGTCCGGATCAACCGCAGCAGAAACCAATTTCGTAGGTTTGGTGTAACGAAATTTTTTCCATAAATCCTTGCCGTCCCAATATTCTCTGATAGTATCTCCGTTGGCAAAAATCACCTCAATATCAACTGGAAATTGGAAGCCTCCAATCCGGCGGATATTTACTCCGCTGTAATAAATTTTTGGTTTTTCTTTGTTAATCGAATCAAAAGAATCTGATTTAGAAGATACCGTATCTTTTGTTTCATTGAGGGAATCTTTAAGGACTGAGGTATCTGTTTCTGTCTCTACCTTTGTTGAATCCTCTTCTAATACTGACAGGGTAAAGTCATAACCTTTATCTTCTTTAATCTCTCTTGTGAAAACACTCCTCACACTATAATCAAGAACCGCATTAGTAAACAGCGCCTGGTCAAAGAACCAATTCAAATCTTGACCAGAAACATCATTGGCAACATCGATAAAATCACGCGTTTGAGGATGCCTGAATTTCCAGCGTTCAAAATAGGTGCGCATGATTTTTCGCATCATTTCTTTACCGATATAATTTTGTAGCGTAGCCAACATGAGCGATGGTTTTTGGTAAGAATTGACCGCATAACTACCGTTTGAATAAAAATCCCAGGCGTTTTTTACTACTGGATCAACATCTGCTAAAAAAATATATTGACCACGTTGAGCCTGTAAATCGGTTATCTTAATTCCCCAGAAATCAATCATAGAACCAGTAGGACCATAGTAATCATCAATAATTTGACATTCGCTATATGTATTGATACCTTCATCCAGCCATGGCTCTTCAAATTCATTGGAGGCTACAAGATGATACCAGAAATTATGACCGAACTCATGGATAATTACCATTTCCACAGCGCGTAATCCTTCAGGCAATCCGTAAAAAGTCCCGGCAGTAATTAAAGTAGGATACTCCATTCCTGCGGATCCCATCGCACCACGACGGGGATCCACCACAGTTAAATTCTGATATGGATAATCACCGTACCAGTTTTGAAAATATTCCACAGCTACTTTAGCCGCATTGAGATGCCTTTGCCCCTGGTAAGCATGATCTTTTTGCATGAGCACCCGAATGTTTACATCCTGCACCTCTCCCGTAATTTCGACAAAATCCGGACTGGTTGTCCAGGCGAACTCATGGACATCTTCGGCATGATAATAATGAGTAGCCGTACCATCGCCGTTGTTTTTAACTTCAACTTCAATTCCAGTAGCGCCGAGAATATTTTTTTCTGGGACTGTCATACGTACATCGTACGTCCCAAAATCAGCAAAAAATTCAGAATTTTTGTGGTACTGGTGGCAGTTCCATTTTCCTTTAAAATAAACGCCGATCTTAGGAAACCATTGTCCAACAAAAAAATATTCTTCTTTAGCGCCGCTTCTGGCAAATGGAGGCTGGGGTAATTTTGCTGTAAAATCAATATTTAAAACAATTGATTTACCCGGTGCAAGCGGACGAGTCAGCGGCAAACGAAATACAGTTTTATCGTATTCATAGTTATCATCCGGTTGGATGAACTCCATCTGTTCGGTTAAATCTTCTCCCGTTGATAAGGTGATTTGATTTATTTCACTGTAGCTCCAGCCATCGTCATCTATTTTATTCCCGCGATGGCTGCCCCCGGATTCTTCCATAAAGGTTGATCTTGTGTTGCGAAATCCGTTGAGATAAAGATGGAATTGTAACTCGGTAATCATGTCCGAAGACTTGTTATACCATGTGAGAATCTCCTGTCCATTTAACAGCCGTTTTTCATCATCGAGTTGAACATTAATGTCGTAATTGGCAATGCGCGAGCTTAACGGTTGCTTGAACAAAACTGGTTGTGCAATAATTTGAGACGCAAAAAATAACATAAAACCCAGGCAAAGCAGTTTGCTAATGATCTTGATTGATCGCATATTTCTCCTCCTTCGTTAAATAAATACTACGAACTCACTTTTTCTTAAGCCCATCTAATATCTTTTTTGCATCGGAATTATTAGGATTCAACTGCAAAGATTTTTCATAATTTATTATGGCAAATTTTTTGTCACCTTTTATCATGTAACCTTCACCAAGACTATCATAAGCATTCGCCGCTTCCGGGTAGGCTTCAACGTTTAATTTGAATATTTCAATCGCCTCATTAATTTTTTTGCGCTGGATTAATTGGTAACCTAAATTATTCAATTCCCTTTCGCTAAAATCGTATTTTGCAGAATGGAGTTTTTTTAAAGTTTGATACTGTTGGACTGCCGAATCAATATCTTTTTTAATTATTGTTTTAAAAAGCGTCTCAGCTATTGATTCTTTGGGCGGTTCAAAAGGTTTATCATAAAGAATATTAATAATCGCATTACTCATCTTACCTAATTTTGTGCCACCTGTGTTATTCAATAAAACGATGAGATGTTTATCATTAACTACCCTGACTATCAAAGTATTAAATCCGTTTATTCCGCCTCCGTGTGAAATTATTTTCAATGAATCAGCTTTGCCTTTAAGTGTTATTTTGCGAACGCCCCAACCATAGGCATAATTTTTTAAAAATGGGGAGAACATTTTTATTTTGTATTCTTGTGATAGCAGCTTTTCAGTGTACAACGCCTGATCCCACAAGTATAAATCTCCCACTGTCGAATACAGAGCCCCAGCAGCATAAGGAAGCGTCATATCAAGATAGGCAGCATTGACAAATCCATCAAAGGTCTTTTCATATCCTGCGGCACGATTATTTATGACTGCAGCATGGCGGTCATACCCGGTGCTTTTCAAATCTAATGGTTTCAGAATATTCTCCTCCAGCACTTGCTCGTAAGTTTTTCCTGTTACTTTTTCGATTATTGCTCCCAAAAGGAAATAGCCTGAGTTATTATATTTGTATTTCGATCCTGGACTGAATTCCAAATCACTGCTGCAAAATTTTTTCACAAATTCATCAACCGGATATGGATTACGGCTGACATCTTTAAAGAAATTTGGTAAACTTGTATAGCTTGGAATACCTGCAGTGTGCGTCAGCAAATGATGAATCGTTATTTGATCACCCGTATCTTTGCGATAGTCGGGCAAATAATCAGTTAATTTGCTGTCTAATTTAATTTCCCCTTTTTGCACTAATTGCATTAAAAGCATAGAAGTGAATTGTTTTGTTATTGAGCCAAGTCTAAATTTAGTGCCAGGTGTATTGGGAATTTCCCATTCCATATTTGCAAATCCATACCCTTTTTTGAAAATCACTTCTCCCTTTTCAGCAACCAGTACGCTCCCATTAAACTGGCGATAGTTAAAGTAAGTTGTCATGAGTTCATCAATTTTTTGGATTTTAGTTTGAGCAATCCCAAAATCTTGAAGTAAAAGCAATCCCACTATAACAATTAAAAAAACAACTGCAGGAAAAAATTTAAATTTTCTTTTCATTTCTTGTCCTTTTCTCTAATTTCAATACTCTTCAATTAAAAATTTTATATGGCACAGAAAGTAAAATGGTTACATTATATTCAATTATTTTCCTACCGTATCTAAAAAATCAAACCACACACGATAGCGCCGAACCGTATTATCCAGCCCTTTCACGCCATGTCCCTGCCCTTTAAACTCAACATAAGCTACTGGCTTTCCAAGTGAATCCAATTTTGCCGCCATAGTTCGGCTTTCAATTACTGGTACTCGATTATCGTTTTCACCATGGATGAGTAAAAGTTTGCCCATTAACTTATCTGCATGAGTAATGGGCGAACGGTCTCTTAGTTTATCCGCTTCTGTTTTGGGGTCGCCAGCTTCCAGTGTTACCCAATCGGGAATGTTGCACTCTTCATAAAAGCGGATAATGTCGCTGAATCCGGCATTACTTATTCCAAATCCCCAGTCGAACTGGGCTTTGTTGCCATTTATTTCGCCCGGAAATGTCAATAATCTCATGGTAGCGTATCCACCATGGCTCCCGCCATAACAGCCGATTCGCTCCGGTGGAATACCCAAACGATCGCTGATGTATTTTGCTGCATAAATAATGTCAACGATTTCGTTTCCGCCCAGATCTTTATCATTGAGTGCAGCAAACTCCCTCCCAAACCCATCGCTGCCACGAGGTGCGGGACTAAAAATATAAATTCCAGCTTCGCACAAAATCTGCGTCTGATTACTGAAGTAATTTCCTCCGCCATAAAAAGACATTATCATTACCATCTGCTCCTCTTTGGGCAAAGGATTTTTAGGAACATAGAGAAACGCATGCAGCTTTCTCTTCTCTCCTGTGGTTACGTCAATATCAAATGTCAAATACTCAACCCGCTCCACTGTTGACTGAATGAACTTTTCTTTTAAATTCTCTGACAATGAAATTTTTTTGGTAAAATTAAATTTCTGTTTGTCCACCAATACTTCATCTATCTGAAACGGAGAAACGGCTGAATTAATATAAACAAGCATTTTATTATCTTTATCATCTAAAATACCGATGTTTTTATTTACAATTTTTCGATTAAGGACTTCTCCCGAAAAAGGATTTATCAGCAGTATCTCATTTTCCACCGGACGATGAATTATTGCCAACAATAATTTTTCACCATTGATTTCAAGCAATTCTGCATCTTTTACGTCTTCTTTGTAAAGCGTGATTGGTGTTAATTTATTTGTACGGATATTGTATTTGTAAATATTTGTGTAACCTGATTCATCAGAGATAAAAACGAATTCATCTTTGTTCAGCCACTTTTCCAGCGCTCCAATAAATTGGCGGGGCTTTTTCGGGTCGGTAAGAATGATGGCATTTTGGGGAGTATCTTTAAATGGTATATAGACAAGATTTGCCAAATTACGATCCGCGTTAGCAACTGCCGAAATTACAACGCCTTCTCCATCTGGCTGCCAACTTGGACTGCCCCAGTAAAATCTCATTTGGGAATTATCCAGAATGATTTTTTTTTCTTCACCCGTTTCCAGATCCAAAATACGCAACTCACTCAATCGCTTTTCTTTTGTACCCAGCCGAGCCACGTAAGCAATTTTTGTTTCTTCGGGATTCCAGCGCCAGCCAAAAATATAAGGCACATCAGTCAACTTCTGCAACGCATCCGTTTCAGGATCAAATTTGTAAAGATTGAGCACCTCGTCGTTTACCTCATCTCCACTCCAATACAGTTTTTCATCGCTTTTCCGATAGCGGATTCCCCAGACATTGCGTTTCGCAAAATCAATTTCAGAAATAATTTTCCCATCTGTCAGATTAATTGCGCTATCAGCAAAAGAAATTTCCATTAGCTGCGTTTTATCCCCGACTTTGTAATAATACATTTTTCCGGCATCGTAAAACGGGCGAAATCCCTGGTAGGGAAATCCTTCAACATAGGGCTTTAAATCTATTTGTCTGTTTTTGAAATTGATGAGGCGGCTGGTAGTTTTTGTGCATGTAAAAATTATTAATGATAACAAGAAAAGGATAAGTACAAACAAAAGACAATTTAACTTATTGTGTTTCATGTAGTGCCTCCTATAAAATTTTTTTTTCTAATAGAAATGTTTTTTTTGAATGAATTATTTAACTTCAACCTCAACAATATGTGATGTATCCACCACAACATTATCTACCACTTTATCCATAATTTTATTATTTATTCTCATCCGGATATTTATAACAATTTAATCCAAGATGAATAGTTTCAGCGCCAGGAATAGGGACATTGCCACGTGTCGTTGCTACTACTATTGTTTTTCCAGATTTGCTCGGACCAAAGTCTTTGCTTAGGTCTATGGTGATAATTGCTTTGTTGTCTTTGACTTCGATTTGGATGTTATCCATGGTAATCTCCTCATTAATGAAAATTTTTTTGTTTTAATAATTTGAGTGTTAATACTGAAAATTTCATATTTTCACTTCATTTCCACCTCAACAATGTGCGATGTATCTACTCCCAAAATATCAACTACTTTAACCATAATTTTGTATTTACCAGGTTTTTCATAAGTATTCGGTGTACTGGTGAGTTCAATTTTTGGATTTTTTTTAGTGCGGAACGATTGCCATAAATTCTCGAAAATATAATTACCTGTCCATACTTCTTTCAGCGCATCATTCTCTTTTAAGCGAATAATTTCTTTTTTATCTTCGTAATCGAAATCAACCGCCCAATAATCTATCCAATCTGTCCATTTTTTGATGAGTAATTCTCGATTTAGAATACCATTTTTGTCTTTGGTTAATTTAGTGATTTGTCCATTTTCAATGATCACTTTTGAGCTTCCTTTTTTTAATGACTTCTCCAACTCTTCCAGATCATCTTGTGTGTAATAGGTAGTGAAATTTGTCAATTCAATTTTTACAACTCTGCCTTTGATGTGTGGTTTTACTTGAACATAAGCCACATCATAAAATTTAACCTGCCCTTTTTCTACTGCACGCTTGTCAAATGCTTCCCGTGGGATGTAGCGCAGACGAATGTCTACACCCTGTTGCAGAAGCTCGTCTTTTATAAACGGCACCAGTCCCATTTCAAATTCAAAACCAAGAACATCTACCTGGGTGATTTGATTTTCTCGACATTCTTCAAACACATCTTCAACCAGGGATTTGGTAACCGGTACATTTAATGGTCCGATGTGGATGAAACGCCCTGCTTTTTTACCGTGCAAATAGCGGTGTCCTTCGATACGTTGCGCAGAATAGCCTTCTAAAATAAGCCCAAGATATTTCTCGTGTTTGGCTTCCAATAATATTTCCTGCTGTGCTTGTGAAATATTGGCAGGCACTCCGAAAAAGAACTGGCGTTCATATTTGCCTAAATTAAGCACCTCAAAGGCACGATAAGGCTTACCTGCCTTTTTTAGTTCCCGTTGCACTTGAATCATTCGCTTGCGGGTGGTATGAATGGCAAATCTGCCAAGATCACAGGCAATCCATTTTCTACCAAGTTTTTCCGCTACTGCTGCGGTGGTGCCGCTGCCACCAAATAAATCCGCCACTAGATCCCCCTCATTGCTGCTGGCTTTGATGATGCGCTCCAGCAGGGCTTCGGGTTTTTGCGTGGGGTAAAATACTCTTTCGGGAGCAAAAGTTCCTATCTGAGAAACATCAGACCAAAGATTATCGACAGGGCTGCCTTTTGACTTATCAAAGTAATGTTTGTAGACAGGATATTTTGAAGTAGGAATAATCTGTGCCTCTCCAGCTTCAATCATTTTGTCTAACTTCTCTTTTGAATATGTCTTCATTGGATTCCATTTAAACCGCCGCCCTTGTTCATCTATTTTGTCATAACGTTTCAAAGCACCTTCACTATAAGGTCTAAATTGTTTGTTAAAAATATAATTTTGGCATTTTGAATACCAGAAAATTGAATCCGTATTATTTGGTAGTTTATTTGAAATCGCTTTGCTACTACCTACATTAAAAGTTCTTTTCCAAACAATCTCAGATTTATAATTTAAAGGACTAAAAATATCATCTAATAACAATTTTAAAAAAGAACTTACACGGTAATCACAATGCACATAAATACTGCCATCCTCCGCGAGCAGCTTATGCATCAGTTTCAGCCGTTCGTACATCATAGAAAGGTAAGACGAAATGCCTCGTCCCCAGGTGTCGCGGTAGGCGATCTCTTCGATAATGGATTGCTGTTTGGTCGCTTCTTCACCGTTCACGGTAATGTTGTAAGAAAAATCAGCACCAACAGCAAATGGCGGGTCAATGTAAATTAGCTTCAGTCCGCCCTGTTTCTCAATTTCTTCCCGCAGTGGCCCATTCACCAGGGAAGAAAGAATCAGCCTGTTATCACCCCAAATGAGTTTATTTGTCCAGCCTTTTAGCTGTCTCCCTTGGAAATCGGTGGAAAACATGTCGTCCGAGATGCCCGTTTTCTGTTCTTCTTTTCTGGGTTCGTCAATGTGCTCGATGGAATGAAAGGGCAGAACCGCATTGGTTACATTTTCATTGCGTCCGTTCCAAAACAGGAAAACATCCTCATCATCGGCGATGAGTTTGTAAATATATTCTTTGGGCAGGGATTTCCCTTCCTGAATAAAACCGAGTATTTCTTGTTTTTCGTTTTCTGTTAGATTAATCTGTTTCATAAATGGTCTCTTATTTCCCCAGCTTAAAAAGTTCTGAAATATTAGTAAACGTTTTTATATCGTTTTGATTTTTTTCCCATATTTCCTGTTTTACATACAACGGAATATACAAGCGTTCGACTTGCGCTGCGTTTACATCATTACACCAAATTTGCAACCGTTTAATTTTTCGCACATCGTCCAAATCCTCCCTCCCTTTAGTTTCGGCAATATAAATTTCCTGCTCTGTTTTCTTTATAAAAAAATCAGGATAATAATCGTGGATATTACCATCTTCTCCCTGGTACTCTATTTTAAAATTAAGCGAGCGGAAGTTTTTAGCAAAGGAAATAATATCCGTGCAGCCATCTAAAAATGCGGCAAATTCCAGCTCAAACTTATTGTCGCCAATTATTTTATTATAAACACTTTTGTCCGGAACCAGGTAAGATTGGTTGTCCACTACTACTGGTTTTGCTTTTATCAGGGAAATATAATTCTTTATTCTGGCACTACCCTTATCCTGAATAGTTAAATCATCAATTGCTTTTTTAAATGTTCGATAGATTGTTTGTTTAGCTTCCACTTCAGAAAGATTTCGCAAAACAACAGGCTCTTCAATATTCACACTTTTACCAAATAATTTTAGCCGAATAAACTGCTCAACTTTAGGATAAAGAATATTAAAGCCACTCACTAACCGGCTTTCTTTAAGAATGGTTTGAGTGAAAAAACCAACAACGCTTCGATAATCAGGCAAGGTATCTGTAAAAATAATTTTGTGAGAAAAGGTACCGTCAATATCAGTAAACACAATTTCTTTGAGTTCGTTCTCAGTGAAAGTTTTTAAAGAAATAGGGGAAATATTAAGTGCGGCTATGTTTATGTCTTCTAAATTTTTATAATCTCTATGTATGCGCGGGGTTAAAACAGGTATTTGAATATCCAGCTTATCCAAATCTTTTTTAATATTGTTTTTATCAATTTCCACAATAATCGGATTGCGGGACGTGCCAGTATCTCCCATGGGGCGATAGCTGAATTCAACGCCTTCGGTTTTAATTGACTCAACAAATTCAATAAAAGCAGGTGTGCCCACCACAACTAATTCTTCTTTAACATCCATGCTAAACATTTTTCGTAAACCCCTGCCCAGCGTTTGTTCGGGTAGAATTTTAGCTTCTGAAACATACGGACGCAAACCCACTATTGTCATTACGTTTTGCACGTCCCAGCCTTCTCTGAGCATCATTACTGAAACAACGGCTTTATAAGGCGACGTGTCTTCATCAACCGCATCAGCCGCCTTTCGCAGATTTTCAAGCTCTTCTTTTTTCCTTTTAGTTGCTGTGCTCTCCGATATTTCTCCGCTCTTATTGGTGTGAATGAGTAATACGCTGTTTTTAAATTCTGGATAATTCGCCTCTAAATATTCATTAGTCTGGTTGGCTTCTTTGGTATCCAGAGTCATTACAAATAAAATAGGCGTCTTCTGACTTTTCAGTTCAACAAACTGTTTTTTCCATTCTATATAACCAAGATGAATAAAATCTTTATACCGCTCCACAAATTTAGACGAAGTCTTTTCGTTCAGTTTTGCACGGGAAGCTTCATCGGGCAGCACGGGTGATTTTACAATATTTTGTTTAATAGCTTCAACCAGGGGATAGTCGCAAATTGTTTGCACGAAAATTGAACCTGTTCTGTCACTATGTTTGGGTGTCGCGGTACTGTCAACCTGAAGCGCTATCCCGTTTCCACGTTTTAGTTTCAAATGATTGTTAATATCTTCAATGTTCTTAAACCACTGCATATTTTCATCATGAATATGATGAGCTTCGTCATTCATCACAACCAGGTCTTTTATTTTGTTGCTGCGTAAAACCTTCCCTAAATCCAGACCTTTGGAAGTGTCCGCATCTGCAGACGGCTTATTTCCCAGGAACTCTTCTTCTAAAGATGGTTCTCTGTCTTCGTTTAAATAGACCCGATGGATATTTGTTAAAAACAGGTTGCCTTCTTCAGTAATTGGTTTTAATTCGTCCTGAATATGTAAGGTAAGCTGGAAATCGTTATTCCAGTCTCGGTCGTTATAACCATTTTCAGGGATCAGTGGATCTTCTCTAAAAACTTTAAAATCATCAAAATCTTTCCTCAATCGATTTAATACAATAATGTTTGGTGCAATGATAAGAAAATTTCTTGAAAGATCGGACTCTGGTTCATACTGTTTGTGGAAATAAGACCAGACAAAAACAAGTGTCAACACTTTTGTTTTTCCCGAACCAGTTGCCATTTTTATAACATACCTGGGCCAGCTTTCAGGAAACATGCCGGTGCTGATTCTGCCGGATGAATCAAAACGCATTAATTCATATTTATCTTTGGCTTTGGCTATTTCATATAAATAGATAATAGATTCTATTGCTTCACGTTGGGCAAAATAATATTGAAAAACAGAACCGTTTTTTTTATGTCCATCGTCTTTAAACCAAAATTGAAGCAACGCTTTTGTAGTTTCCGAAGCGCCGGCATAACCGCTGTCCCGCCATTCTTTCACACCTAATCGGATTCGATAAACTAACGGCGGGATTAATTGTTCGTAAGCCTTTTCTTGCAGCTCTTCCTGCGAAGGCGCCCAGCGTACATTTGGATCAAGAATCTGAAATGGGCTTTGAGGGAAAATATTCATAAAGCAAACTCTGATTTAATGTAGGATTAATATATAGTCATCAAAAATTAAAATTAATTTTAAAACTACATTTGAATGGGAAGACTTTTTTAAATGCTAAAATAAATTCGTAAGTAATTATTATTAACTTAAGTTTCGCACACGGTAACTTCAATAAAAACAATTTGTATTTGGGACAAAAATGGTTGCATTTAAGCTCTTAAATGGTTATATTATATTAAGTTAAAAATAATATTCCAAAT
>Ga0075123_10000697_pt1 | contig 17310 bp, 19 predicted proteins | sample AntAceMetag02UKX_FD_69808 | JGI IMG/M metagenome (GOLD analysis project Ga0075123, IMG submission 69808) | Saline lake microbial communities from Ace Lake, Antarctica - Antarctic Ace Lake Metagenome 02UKX | ecosystem: Environmental > Aquatic > Non-marine Saline and Alkaline > Saline | place... | reverse complement strand
AAGGCGTGGCTGAAGTGTATTGATGCAACCAAAACAGGTGACATAACAGAATCGGGGCTGATCTGGTCCTACGATCTGAACCGACACTGCTGTTCTACGCCCTCTGTTTACAACGAGATGGTATTTGTCGCCGATTGCGGAAAGCAAATACACTGCGTCGATGCTGAGAGCGGAAAAGCGTACTGGACCCATCAGGCCGGGGGCGAAATGTGGGCCTCGACGCTTGTTGCCGACGGAAGATTATACGTCGGCACGCGCAGACGCGATTTCTGGATCCTGGCCGCAGCAAGGGAAAAAAAGGTAATCGCTGCGATAGAGTTAGACACCCCCATGGCGTCCACAGCAACGGCGGCCAACGGCGTTCTTTATGTTGCGACCATGGAAAAACTGTATGCCGTCGAGAAGCAGTAACAGCTCGCTTTCAGATTCAGCCCTGTCAGCCGCCTAAAGTTTCTAAACTTTCTAAACGTGTTGCAAGGAAGGCTGCAATATTACCGTTATCACTGTCTGATATGCCTGCACTATATTTATCCAAAACAAAAGCCACAGAATCACCTACCGGTGAACCCAGCTCAGTGTCCAGAACAGCTACATACTGAACGAAAGCATCAATATACTCCCTCACTGAGGCATACTGAGTCCCTTCAGCAGCACCTTCGAATGCCATAACAATCGATGCTTCCATTTCCGGGGTAAACGGTGCATCGGCCGGAGCCAGTGCGTTGAACACCTGGACCATGGCAGCCATTCGTGTCCCGTTTTCATCCTTTAAAATTCTGGCGACGTCTATGAGTCTTGCACAAGCTTGACAAGGTTGTATGGTCGGATTAAGGGCAAGAACGTTTCCCATACCGACCTGAAGAGTCTCACCAATAATTCCAAGCTCATTAGCTGCTGCTTGCATCAAGAGAGGACAGCCCTCTATCGTTGGAATTTGAAACCGGGCAAGCGGTGCTGCCGCTGTTATTGACACTGGAGGAATAACGACCTCTGAAGAAATAACAATCTCTGGAGGAATAACAATCTCTGGAGGAATAACAGGCGCTGGGGGAATAACAGGCGCCGGAGGAATAACAGGCGCTGGCATAGGCATCCCCGAATATGCGATATTGTTAATATAAATATGTCCAGCGGTTTCCATAACGGATAAGCTGTTCGCAAATCCAGTGTCAACCGGGCCTAATAAAACACCGACGTCGATTGTCGCGCTGGAGGAACTTGTATATGTGATTGCATCTACCCAGCTCTGATGGCCCGAGGTAAAAATAAAGTCATCGCCCGTAGAAAGTGACAGGTTGATGACCGGCTCATCTTTTGTAAGCGTATAATCATTGAAACCTAATAAAATAGAGGCAGGCAGAATATCGTCGCTGTTGAAATTAAAAATAATTGCTTCGTCCTGGTCTCGACCGCCGCCTGAGATTCCTTTTGAGCCTCCTAAGCTCAAATTCTTGACACCAAGGCCATGTTGATCGTCAAGATATAATGTTCCCGTACTGGAACCTTCTGGCGTGATGTGTGTCAGAGCTGTTATTTCAACATCTTCGATATTTAAGGATGTACCATGGTTGCCTGCACTTAGCTCACCGTCTCCTGCAACATCAAAAGAAATAGCACGAGTCCAGGCATCACCGGCAGAAAGAACCAATGACTCACCTGATGAATGGCCTTTGCCGGATTTCATAATATCTTTTCCACCGGATTTACCTGCCGCCAAAGGATTAATTTTAACAACAACATCGCTTCCGGCTTTTACAAGAAAAACTCCATTATCGGCTTCTACTAAATGGTGACCTTTTGGAGTTTTACTTTTACCTGATTTAGCGCCATGCCCGCCGCTGTTAGTTATCACGCCACTATTAACACTACCTTTAGTTCCGGAAGAAATATTACTCGAAACTGTTCCCTTAGCTTTGGGTGCCTTCACATTGACTTTGGGTGCTTTTACATTGATTTTGGGCGCTTTTACTTTGGGCATCTTGATTTTAGGCATTTTGACTTTAGGCGTTTTGACTTTGGGCATCTTCACATTGATTTTGGGCACTTTGACTTTGGGTATCTTCACATCGAGTTTGGGCACCTTCATTTTAACACTGCTTGGTTTAGCCTGCGCAACCCGAAGTGACGTACCTAAAAACATAAAGCACACTAAAAAGAATGTGACATTCCGCATGAAGTAGTAACTTTTCGAAAACTTTCTTACATTTTCCATCTTTCTTCCTCCTTATTGTTTAGCGTTTTTTCACAACAAAATTACGTTGATTGTTTGAAACCTTTCTATATGAACCGTAAAAAGACATTGTAACAGCCCCCAGCTTACACCCCATTTGAAACAGATAATCAAAGCCCTGTTATGAAAACTAAAAACTAATTGCCTCACGGCAACCGGCTACTAAAAAGCTTCAGAAAACTCGAAGATACTGTGCCCCCACAAGAATCATATTCTCACTATATTAACACTTTGCCACCTAAATGTCAAGTATTAAGTTGCCCAAGCCCTCCAAGTCGATTCTTTTGTAGTCTCGGATTACGGCCCGATAATAATAAAAAGTTTAAGCTTCCGTAGAATCAGCGCTCTGTATAGGTTAGTGGAGAAAGACAATAAAATGATATTTTCAGTGAGCAGGAATCGGAAACGGTTGCGGGCCTTCCGGATTTATCTTTGCCAAGCAAAGACAGACAAAAAGCGGTTGCAACGGGAACGGATAATAAGCCGGTCGAAGGTGTTCAAAATGGCTCAGAAAAACGGACACCTTTTTTGACACCTGCGGCTTACTCTGGATGTGACCGGTCGGCAACGATTGGCAATGGGCAGGATACTTTTCAAGAGAATGACGAAAATGGTAATTGCATAACCAGTGGGGAGTTAGGCAACAAAAGGAATGATTTGTCACCCGATGTCACAGGTGAAAAAGAAATACGCCTGAGAGGGCTCGAACCCCTAACCTTCGGTTCCGTAGACCGACGCTAAAAAGTCATAACACCTTGTCGGGTAAACCACTTACGGAAACCGGCGAAACCGATTAGGCGCATATTTGACCGCAGGACTTTTTTTGAAAAACCCTTGCGATGTTCAAGGACAAGAGGATAATAGATATAATGCGACACAAGACGAAAAGACATACTAAAGAAAAAACAGCCTGCCGGGGTATCAATTCTGGTCGTTTTCGACCTGTCTTGTGTCGCAGCCTCGGCAGGTTTTTTAATCTTTAAGGCGACAAGATGACTCGGCAATTAGAACAGATCAACAGCGGTGTCCTGAACCCGAAGTTGCATTGGTTTTGGAAGGAACCGAATCGCAAAAAGCGCAAAAAGAAGGTTGCCAAATACAAAAAGTACGTCGCCGATTACAGCGACCTGAAAGTTTTGCGGAAGGACTGGAATCAAAAGGCACTTGGCGGGAAGAGCAAACCAAATATGTCGTGAGAATGTACAGTTTCGGACAACACGAGAAGGACAAACTGTTTTTGCTGACCGGCCTTATCAATGTTCAGGAAATGGAACTCGGCGAACTACACGCGCCCGAAGTAGACTAAAACCTATTCGAGTACCAGGGTGTCTCTTAGGCCGCCTAAGAAGTTGCAACTGTGATATAGCACGGATGCGATTGGCTTATGAGACGCCCTTTTTATATTGGAGCAACAATGAACAATATTATTCTTGTAAAAATCAAAGCAGACATTACAATTGTATTAGGATCATCGAACTATGAAGGTCAAGACGCACGACATACTGGCGGCCTTAAACTTGATGACGCCCATACAGCGTCGTCGCTCGCTGATGTGGTTCGGGCTGGTGAGAATCGGCGTTCCACCGCACGGCAGGCTTGCGAGATTAGCTGAAATAGAGGGCGTGACGCGGCAAAGAATACAAAAGTCGTTGACAAGTGGGCTGTGTCGCGCAAAGAAAATGAGGGATAAATACATCGTTCTTGGCGTTTAACGCCGCATTTCTTAAAAAACATTTCTGAACACGGCACGAAAAGGGTTGCCGTTGCCCCTAAGAATAAAAAGGGGCTAATTTATGAAGTGTCCACACTGCGGGAAGCAACTTCCCATGCCAACAGCCCGGCAGATTGAAGCATATCGACTGGTGCATATCCACCAAGACACACAAGAGCAAGCGGCGGCGATGATGGGGATAAAGCAAAAGAATGTTTCAAAGCTGTTATACCGTCTGAAAAAAATTCGGCCGGATTTATTTGAGGACAAAAGGTGGCATATCAGGGGGAAAAAGCCGTTTCAGTTCAGAGATAACCAAGATTCGCAGCCCTTGATAGCATTTTAGGGGTATGTCTGCGACTCCTTATGTAGGGAATGATGTCTTTATGAAAGTACATGAAATGGCTATTTGCAAGATATGTGGCGCAATAGATAACGAGTTGCCCGCCAATTGGATAGAATGGCAGTGTGGCCTTTGTGAAAACGACGAGATGCAAGGGAGTGTGGGCGTTCATAGCCGAGAAGAGCGGGCCATCAGGCGGTATCTTATCTTTTACAACGCCTAAAAAAACTTCGCCCCGATTTATTTGAGGACAAAAGGTGGCATATTAGGGGGAAAAAGCCGTTCCGGTTCAGAGATAACCAAGATTCACAACCTTTGATCGCGTTTTAGGGTTGTGTCTGCGACTCCTTATGTAGGGAATGATGTCTTTATGAAAGTACATGAAATGGCTATTTGCAAGATATGTGGCGCAATAGATAACGAGTTGCCCGCCAAGCTATACGAAAATCGTTGTCAGTTGGCCGCCTTCAGGCGAAAAAACATTCCCAAAAAAACCTTATTCTTGGCGTTTAACGCCACATCTTTGAAAAAACTTATGGCAAAATGCACGTGCAGATTCAAAAACAGGGTTGCGTACCCCCCTTTTAAGGGTGTAGGGGGAGGTGTATATTAGGATCGCCCCGATGGACGCGGCACAAACGATATAAGATTATCACCGGTGTATGCTCCGAAGAAATCGACTGCCGGGACCGGGCCGAGAAAATCCTCGAAATCGTCGATTTAGATAGGCGGGCAAAAGGTGAATTGCCTGATGTGTTCCCGGTGTAGTTTCCTCAAACCACTTTCATTTTATCAAGGCCCGTCTTTTGGCGGGCTTTTTTAATGCGCCACAATAACAGTTGAAGTCGTACCGGGTACGGGCGAATAAAACTGCGATTATATAGTGAGAGGGATATTTGCGTGCGGCTTTTCTCTACCGAAGAACGGCCGTACGTTTCGCTTTTGCTAAGCGATTTTTCATAATGAACCCGGTGGCTTGGTGTCACCGGGTTTTCCTTTTCTGTACGCTTCACTCGGTAGAGGGACCGGCGGAAATTCAAGACAAACAAACAATCCTATTTAGGAAAAAGAACATGTTAGATAGAAAACTTGCGCAGTTTATAGATCGGAAGGCTGCCGCGATTGCAGAGATGTCGAAAATGATCGATGTCGTTGATAATGAGGGCCGCGAAATGACAGCGGTAGAAAATTCGGCTTACAATAAATTGGAAGTCGAGGTCGGCAATTTAGCACCGAAGATCGTTGCTGAGGAGCAAAAGAAGCGAGAGCAGATGAACGCCGCCGTTATCAAAACGGTTGACCTGGCCGACTTTGGCGGCGGTGGAACTCGTTATCCTGCAACCGCAAGGGACAAAGACAGGGAAGAAACTTTCGGATTCGAGAACGCTGGCGAAATGATGTCGGCAATGTTCAGGCAAAAGATGGGGGAGGGGACAGATTCCCGACTTCAAATGGCTGCTTGGACGGGCCAACAGTTGGGCACTGGCTCCGACGGCGGCTTTGCCGTACCTGTCCAATTTATTACGAGGGTGGTCGATGACTATAATGAGGAAACGACTTTGCTGAGGCTCGTCGATAAAGAACAAATGACGACCGACAAGCTTATTATTCCGACGTTGCCGGACTTCACGCACGCCGCAAATGCGAACGCTATCGGATGGCAGAGGGTCGGGGAAGGTGGGGAAATAACAGGTGACTCCGTGAAATTCGGAGAATTAAGTTTTGTTTCTAAGAAATCGGCTTGCCTGTTCGACGTTTCAAACGAATTTCTCCGAGTTGTTTCAACACACGCGCCGCAGGTTTACCGGCGACTAACTGAGGCTTGGGAATCTTCGCTGAGGCTTTATCTGGACTCGCTCATCTTTTCGGGAACGGGTAGCGGGGAAATGTTAGGAATCTTATCCGCTCCGGGTACACTTTCAGTCGCGAAACAAGCATCGCAGGCGACCGGGAGCGCAACGATTGTATCCGAGAACATCGTTGAAATGTGGGCCAGATTGCGAACCGCAGCGCACAAGCGGGCTGTATGGGTAGCTAATCCGTCATGCTTTGCGCAATTATCAGTGATGGTGATGAATGTGGGAACAGGTGGCAGTTTAACAGGTTTAGTACAATACGGCTCGGGATTACCCGGAGAACCGGCAATGACCATGCTTGGCAAGCCTCTATTGTGGAGCGAAAACTGCGCAGCGGTCGGGACGGTAGGTGATATTATGCTGCTCGATCCGTATGGGTATATGATGACTGAGGCTTTAGGCGTGACACTTGATCTATCGGGTCACTACAAATTTAACGAAGATAAATCCACTTTCAGGTGTAAATATGAAGGCGACGGGATGCCTAAATATCCGAGCGTATTCACGCCAGCAAATTCCGCACCGACTCAGTCATGGGCCTGTACTTTGGCAACGCGCTAAAGATAATTAACTGACACCAGCGGGCCGGGCAATCCCCGGCTCGCTTTACTTTTTGGAGATTCAAATTATGTCTATCTGTATGCCAGAACAATTCAAGATCGTTCAAATTGGCGCGCCAACTACAACGAACGGTGCGATAACGAGCGATTATATTTCGCTGAAGAACGTACACCGGGCGACAATCATTTTCAATTTCTATAACGGCGCGACACACGACACAGATTGCTCGCTAATGAAAGCGACGGCGGTTGCGCCTACCGGGGCGACGGCGGTTACATCGACTCACCCGATATGGTCCAACGAAGATACCGCCGCAGGTGACACGCTAACCAGACAAACCGACGCGGCCACCCTGGTTATCACAGGAGCCGAGACAAAAGGTATTCAGGTCATTATTCAGGTTGATCCTGAAAAACTTGGCGCGACCTACGACTGCATCGCCGCGAAAACAGATGCGAGCAGCGAAGCAACTAATTTCGTGCAGATGACTGCGATACTTGAGATGCGTTATCCGCAGGCGACACCGCCTACGGTTATAACTGACTAAAATTTCTGGCTTCCTTCCGCAAGGGACCGGCGGCTCTCGAAAAGGGCGGTCGGTCCCTATTTTATTGGAGACAAATAATGGCAGCAAATAACGATTCAATACTCGTACAGGAATACCACGACACCGACTTTGCCAAAAAAGTCGTTCTCACTTGCACTTTTGACACCGGGGACGGTAGTTTTTCAAAGGTACTCGATGCCGGGAAAATGGCGGGGTACTTGTTAAAGATGGTGACTGTCCCCGTAAGCGCGCCGACCGCCGACTATGACATTACCCTAAAGGACGCCGCCGGACTGGACGTCCTTGAAACTCTCGGCACTGATCGACATACGACCAGCACTGAGAAAGTTGACCTTGTCACCGGAACATATTTTCACCCCTTCATCGTTGCCAGCGACGCTCTGACTTTGGCGATAACCGGCAACTCTGAGACGAGCGCCGGGACGATAATCACAATATATTACTCCGCAGCAAGCGGATAAACCGTTTTCGCATAACACTCCTTGAGGGTCGCGTTTCTCTCCCGAGGGCGCGGCCTTTTTTTTAATCGTATTCAAAAACACTTCTTTTTTAAGGAAACATAAAATGGCAACAGTAACGCTTGATATTACAGATGGTGATGGCGGCAGGGTGACAATCGACGGCTGGGAGTTTGAGCGGATCGCCAAAGTGCATGGGCTGACCGGGACCGGCTCGGCGAAGGGCTATGCTGCGGCGAATCATGCCGACCTGCCCGATCTCGGCGACGTTCATCCATCTGTCGCCTTGTGCTATTTGAACGAAGTGCAGGTTACGTCGATAGCGTCTGATGTTGTAACGCTTCGCCTGTTATATGCACAACGCAGCCTCTACGCCGACAGTACCGTTTGGGGCGGAAGCGTCAACCAGGTCGAGACGAACCTTGACCGCTTTGGAAATGTGATGGGGGTGTCATATACTTACCCCAACACTTTCGATGCTGATTCGTGGGTGCCAGGGCCGGATAAGAAGGCTCCGGACCAAAGCAACTTAGTCCCTGTCTTTCGGCCACAGCCGACACTGGTTCGCACGAGAACAGAATATTCAGACCCGTTATCGAAAAAGAAAGACTATGAAGGGACGGTGAATCAGTCGGGCTGGTCACTTGACCCGGCGGCGGCGGCGGGAACGTGGCTATGCACCGGCATCATCGGTCGCCAGTCGCACAACCTTGCACCTTATGAAGTCACCTACTCTTTTTCTTACCGAGCGGACACGTGGCATACGGTAGCCGTTTGGATCGACCCGCACGACGGCAGGCCACCGATCGATTTGGTCAGCGGAGTTGGTATCAAAACATATGAGCAATACAACTTAATGAACTTTAACAATTTGGGGTTGTAGCAACGTGGTCGGCTTAATACCGGGGCCGACCCTTTTTTTATCCTCTCTCAAAAACAACAAATCTTTTACTAAGGGGCACATATTGGAAACTATACCTGAAAGTCTTGAATTGCTTACAGCGAAGCAGGCGGCGGAGCTCGTTTGCGGGGTTAGTCGCAGCAAATTTTATCGAATGGATAGCGAGGGCCTTACGCCGTCGCCTATCCGTTTTGGAACTTCCTGCCGGTGGCGGCGCAGGGAACTGGTTGAATGGGTGGCTTTGGGCTGTCCAAACCGTGAAAATTGGATTACTATTAAGGGGACGCAAAATGTCTGAATTATTTTTAACACTAAAACAGGTTGCAAAGTTATTGAAAGTTCCGGCGGGGCGGATTTACAGTATGCTCTTCTTTGAGGAAATAGAGGCTCCGAAAAAACATGGCAAGTCGTACGTTTTCACGGAAGAGGATGTCGTTCGCACAGCAAGGCGGCTCGGGAAAACGTATCATATCGGGGGAAAAAATGAAACAGACGGATAATTTCTTTAGCGATCCTGACCGTTTGGCCGGTGGATTTTTAGACGGGTATGTTCACGATGCCGGAAACGGTGCGGGTGAATTGAACCGTCACGAGGCCTGTTATACCTTGCGATATTGGCAAGGGACGTTCTACCTATGGGACGCCGGGCGGTATACCGAGGTATCGGCGACCGAAATAAAACTACTGGTCAAACAATATCTGCATCAGTTGAACGAGGCCGAGGACGCGCCAAAGATCGCCGTCACAACTCACGTTATAGGCAATATTCTATTGTGTGTGGCGGGTACGGTCGGCGTGCATATACCGGAAGCACGGCGCCTGAACTCTTGGGAAGATGGCAGGGAAAAACTGCTTACTACAATCCCCGTTCAAAATGGCCTGCTGATGCTGGACCATAACGCCAAACCGTATCTTGATAAACACACACCGGAATACTTTTGCCTGAATTGCCTACCGTATGATTTTGACCCGGACGCTAAATGTGGCGATTGGGATATATTCCTTGACGATGTGATGCAGGGCAAAAAGGAATATATCCGATTGCTACAACAATGGGCCGGGTATCTATTGAGGCCGGACCTGAAAGAGCAGCAGTTTCTCCTATGTGTTGGACCGGGCGCGAACGGCAAGGGTGTATTTGCTGAATTGATTATGGCGTTTGTCGGCGAATCGAACTGTTCACAAACGGGCCTTGCACAATTCGGCCGGCCGTTTGCGCTGTATAGCATGGTCGGTAAACTGTTAAACTGCACAAACGAATCGACTCATATCATCGAGGACGAAGCCGAGAATGTTTTGAAAAGCCTGGTCGCGGGCGATTTGACTACGTTTGAACGCAAGTATAAAGATTCGGTGTGCGGAGTACGCCCGACGGCAAAAATAATGATTTGCACAAACGCGCTGCCGAGGTTCAACGATAAAACGCAGGGATTGTGGCGGCGATTAATGTTAGTCCCGTTCGATAAGATTGTGGCGGTTGAAGCGCAGATCAAGAACTTTGCCGACCGGCTGAAAATAGAACTGCCGGGGGTATTGAATTGGGCGATTCGCGGGCTGGTCGATTTGAACGCCGACGGTTTTATCGTGCCGGCGGATTCCGGCGACCTAAAAGAGCAGTATCGGCAAGATGCCGACCCGTCCAGAGCGTTCCTGTTGGACAATTATCAGGCGTCCTTGAACGGCGACTCGGTATCGTGTGGGGAAGTATATCAAGCATATGTCCAGTGGTGTGAGGAGAACGGCGGGCGACCTATGAACAACCGGAATTTTGGGCGGCAGGTCAAGCGGCTATTCCCGGACACTGATAGGGTACGGCGTGGTCCGAGAGGGAATCGGCAGTGGTGTTATCAAAGTTTGGTGTCCTATTAAACGTCTTTTCGGGAATTGTTGGGACACCGAATCCGTCTTTAAGGGGGTAAAAACCGATGTGTCCTATTGTGTCCTAACAAAACTCCAATTGTACGCATTACGAGAAAAGACATATATATAGATAACAATAGGGATTTTGATAGGACACCATAGGACACATGCGTTTTCGGGCCAGAAACGCCGATTCGATGGTCTATGAAAAATATCGATAGGCCACCAATAGGACACGCGGTACGACAACAAAGAAAAGAGGTTTACTATGAAAACAACAACCGGCAGTGAAACAGCCAGAAAAAGAATTGTCGCCGCCGTAAGCCAATACCTACACGGTAGACGGCAGAAACGGAGAAGACGCAGCACGCGACGAACTGAGCGTCCTGAGGCTATGCTCTGGGACACGGACGATGGCGGGTCGTATCAATACACAATGTTTGACGACGACGAGGTCGAGACGATGGCCGAGCATTTTGTGAGGCCTGAGTATTTTGTGGGAGATCATGGCGGCTGTCTGAACGACGGAAGGGCGTCAAGCCACTCGGACAGATGAGATTATTTGGGTGACATATTGAAGACAAGGGGTATCGGGCATACTAATCTTCAAAGTCTTGTTTCCTTAGACCGCTTGTTTAGTGGGGTGTTTTTACTCACTTATTTCACTCTCGCCCGTAACTATTTACCAGATAAGGCTTTACGAATATCAGGAAATATGAAATAAACTCCCCCCTAATCGGGGGGTTACTATGCTTTTAAGGAGTATCAAAATGGCTAAACGAGGACCAAAACCGATGTCGGCAGAAGATTTAGAACGCAGGGGCAGTTGGCGTGCAAAAGGCCGGAAGGAGAAAGAGGAGCGGGCGGCGGCTCTTGCGAATACGAAGTTCACTGACTATGTTCGAGATACCGAGTTGCCTATCGGCATGAGCGAAAAGGCGGGAATCTTCTGGCGGTGGCACGCGGCGCATTTGGCTGCTGCGGGTATCTTGACCGCTGAAACGGTCGACACGTTCTACATACTCTGCGAAACGTGGCGACACTATGAGGACGCCGAAGATGGTATATCCGAAGACGGCGACCTTATCATCGACGGCGCGCCAAACCCGTATATTGAGATCAGGGATTTGGCTGTTGACAGATTCCTTGAGTTCGCCGCGAAGTTCGGCTTGTTCCCGAAACGGCCGGGGATTTAGTAGTCAAGGAATCCTTGAGATGTCTTTTCAGAGGGTAGTTTACTACCGACCGACCTGAGTTATCGCATCAGGCGGCATCCTGAGAGGCCGTTTTCAGCCTGATCGCCGGAAAACGGCTATTTCGGCCAAATCTGGAAAAAAGTTACATCCTGCCGATTTTATGTTTGACGGCGGCGGCAAGCGGCGTTAATTTGGTAGATGCAATGAAAACACAAGTCAAATCAACTATGCAAATCGAAAATCACGGGCTGGGGATTCCCTTACGGGAGCGGCTACTTGTGGCCGCATTGCGCTCCCCGGCCCACCTTTTAAAAGGAGCAATGCAATGGAAACACAAGGAACAACCAAACCGAAGATCACAGCAAAGCAACGGAAGGCTATCACGGCTTTCAAAAAGTCGATGATATGGATTGATGAGTACAAGTTGAAGCTATTGAGATATATGCTTGACGTGTCGCCAATTAACCCGAAGCAGGCGGGGTGGTTATTTAGCGACGAAGTTCCCGCAGACAGGCTGGCGGCGATTAACCCGAAGCTACAGCCGCAAGTTTTGAAAGAGTTTATCACCGAGGTTCAGGAACGTGTCACCATCAGGCAGCAGTTGCGCGACGCCGCGCCGCGTGTTGCCGAGATATTTAATCGGCTGGACTCGAAAACACGGTTCTTGTTATTGGCGATGAACGAGCTTGAGGTACTGAGCGGACTTAATATCGAGCAGTTCGGCGACGCCTTCCACAAGATGCGATGCGCCACGGGAAAGAAAGTTGAGCAGGTGTATCGGGCGGCGAAGCGGGCGAAAGACACCGACTTGGAATACGTTTGCAAAATTTACAAACAGGCCGAGGCCATACATGCGGCAGGTTAAGAATTTAAGGCGAAGGGGTCGGCTTTTTCTGGGTGTGGGAGTCGGCCCTGGAACCTTTTTGAAAGTGAGGTAAACTATGAGAATTTACAAGCACAAATATACCGACAAGGCCGGGGGAAAGCGCGAGGTCAAAAAGTATCGGATTGAACTCAGGGACCACCTGAACATTATACGGCGATTCCCGGCTTTCACCGACAAGGACTCAAGCGCCGACTTGGGCAAACAGATTGAACGCCTTGTTGCCTGCAAGGGTGCGGGCGAACAACCGGACCTGCAGTTGTCCCGATGGTTAGAGGGGATACCGTCAAAGTTGCGTGACAGGTTTGCCGAGATCGGATTACTGGACAGGAGCAGGGCGGCGGCGGGCAAACCACTATCAGAGCATATTGCAGACTTCGAGCAGTCAATATCGCCGACCGACGAACTGAGCAAAACAGCAAAGCAGACGGCGAACAGGGTGCGGCGTATTGTAAAAGACTGTCTCTTTAGGACTTGGCGGGATGTTTCCGGCGACCGGGTGGACGGCTATATCAGGAAAGAACTTCCCGGCGTATCGCCACAAACGGCAAGTCACTACGTCAAGGCGTTTCGTCAATTCTGCCGGTGGTTGAAAAGCAAAAAGCGAATCGGCGAAGTACCGACGATCTCAAAAGTTAAAGTTCCGCGAACGGTGGAGCGGGCTTTTGAACTGGAGGAGTTCAGGCGGTTGCTGGACGTGACGATTACAGGGCCGGTGCTGTACGGTATGAGCGGCCCTGAGCGGTATCTATGCTATATAGTCGCCGCCGAGACGGGCCTGAGGCGCGGCGAACTGCGCAGCCTGACACCGGCATCGTTTGACTTCAACGACAACAGTGCGTTTGTAAGCGGGAAGAATACAAAGAACAACGATGACGCTGTCCAGCGCCTTACGGAAAAGACTCTGGGCCTGATACGCGACTTCATACGGGGCAAGATGCCGAACGTGCAGTTGTTCAATATCCACGACAAGAGTTCAAGGATGATTCAGGGCGATTGCGAAGCGGCTGGTATCGAAGTCGAGAACAACAAGGGCAAGATTAAGTTCCACACCTTGCGGCATAGTTGCGGGTCGTTTCTGGCTGCTCAAGGTATACACCCTAAAGTCATTCAAAAGATCATGCGGCATAAGGACATTAACTTGACAATGGACCGTTACTGTCACCTGTTGAGCGGGCAAGTGGATGCTGCTATGGATTTGATGCCGGACTTTTCGCAACAGTCACAAAAGGCAACCGGGACAGACGTAAAAAGTTAGGCGAATATTTGACCGCATATTTGACCGTAAATGGGCGGAAAACATGGATAAGGTATAGACAGCATGACACAAGAAACCGCTTTAACGGGTCTAAAAACCACGCCTGAGAGGATTCGAACCCCTAACCTTCGATTCCGTAGACCGACGCTCTGTCCAATTGAGCTACAGGCGCAGAAGCTAAAAACGCTGTTTCCGTCTTGCAAACAGCATTCTCATTATTCCCCTTTTTTTCCGAAAGTCCAGTTTTTTCTGGTTGATTATGATTAATTGTACCTGAATTGGCCGGGCCTCAGTGGTTTAGGCGATTGAATTGATTCTGATTGTAAACTATCGTTGGGAAGGTTATAATTCTTCTTAACGACGGTTTTTTATTTCTGCCTCGAGGCGTACTTTTCTCCTCTCGCAGGAAGTTCCGCCAAAATCGAAATAGCCTCTTTCACGGTCGGATGCTCCGGCAGAACCTTACTCTCCAAAGACGATATCGCCTTCTCCGCCAGTGTTCTCGTATCCTCATGGTTGTTGCGACCTCGACATATCAGTGCCATCGTTATCCACGTATCCGCCAGGTTGGAGTGGTCCCCGCCGTAAACATCTGCTTGCTTGGCAAGGGCCTTATTGACAAACTCCTCGGCCTTGCCGAATCTTCCCTGCAGGGCGTACAGCCGTGCTATGTCACCGTAAACGTTCGCCGTATAAAGATGCTCCGGCCCGTAACTGCCATTGATCAGAGGCAGTGCCCGCATATAGTACTTTTCCGCCTCAGCCAACTGACCCTGCTCAACCAACAGCTTCGATAGATCCACCAAAAAAGGAGCTATTGCCTGATCTTCCGCTGCCCCTAATTCTTCCATGATGCCTATCGCCTTATCAATGGCCTCCCGCGCCGCGACATACTTGCCTTGTCCCTGCTGAGCCGTGCTCAGAATCCGCAGAGTGTAAGCAACATAGGGATGCTGATCTCCGTGGACTATCTCCTGCAGTACAAGTCCCTGCCTGCAGTTTCGCTCAGCCTCGACAAAGCTGCCGTATCCGTTCAGCAGATACGCCAGATCCAGAAAACACAAACTGATTTCCGAATCGTTTGACGGATTCGTTCGCGCCTTCTCCAGGGCCTTCTCCACCAGCGATTGTGCTTTCAGGTAATCCCCGTTTACCATGTACACACGTGCAAAAGCACGCAGATTCGCCGCTGAATTCTTGTTGTTAGCCGCTATAGAAGTGCTCAATCCAACGAAGCAACAAACAAGTATCGAGACAATTCTCCAACGCCAATGGTCTCTTGCCAACTTTGCGTTGGAGCGCTTAAGCGGTATGTCTGTCCAAACTATTCTTCCCATTCCGTTTACCCTCTATATCTACTCTACTCCACTCCATCTATTCTCTATTCTCTTTTCGGCTGTTGAGCAGGCCCATATCTTTAAAACCTAATAAATCTTTCAGTCCCGAGCAAATCAGGCAAAAGCGATATCTACCGACACATAACATGGCGAATATTGACTGATGGGGCCCGATCTTTCCGGACCTTCCTGTCCACTGCACAGGACTGACGCATGAAAAAACCTGCCGTCATTGGCAAAACAACCCCGATTTGGCACAGAATCTAAATTTACCAAATCCCTTGACCGGCAGTCCGCTTTGGTTTTTAATGTCGCAGGCGTTATGAGCAAAAAAATAAACTTGAAAGGTGAAAACAAAATGAAAGTCAGCAAAAGAGCACAAGCCGTTCAGCCCTCCGCTACCATAGCTGTTACCGCAAGAGCCCAGCAGCTAAAAGCCGAAGGCGTAGATGTCGTCAGTTTCGGAGCCGGGGCGCCCGATTTCGACACGCCGGATTATATCAAAACCGCTGCAATCGAGGCGCTGAATGCCGGCCACACAAAGTACACAGCGGCTCCCGGAATAATCGAGCTGCGAACCGCAATCGCAGAAAAGCTAAAAGCTGAAAATGGCCTCAACTATACCCCCGACCAGGTCATCGTAAATATAGGCGGCAAGCACTCCGTCTACGAGTCCCTCCAGGCCGTGCTCGACCCCGGCGACGAAGTCATCCTGCCTAACCCATACTGGGTGACCTATCCCGAGGCAATCAGGCTCGCCGGCGGAGTCCCCAAGGTTATCGAGACCGATAAAGCCAACGATTACAAAATCACCCCCACCCAGTTGGCCGATGCGATAACCGATAAAACCGCAATGCTGCTGATCAATTCTCCCAACAATCCCGGCGGCTTCACATACACCCCTGACCAACTCGCCGATCTGGCAAAAGTCCTCGAAGGAACCGACATAATAGTCCTCTCCGACGAAATGTACGAAAAGCTCATCTACGGCGACACAAAATTCATAAGCTTCGCCGCCCTCAGTGAAGATGCATTCGCAAGAACTATCACCCTCAACGGCTTCAGTAAAGCCTTCTCAATGACCGGCTGGCGACTCGGATACGCCGCAGGTCCACTCGAAGTAATCAAGGCAATGGCGCGATTGCAGTCGCACATGACCCAGAACGCCGTGACTTTTGCTCAATACGCCGCACTTGCGGCACTCGGCCCACAGGCAGAGCAAACAATAGAGGGTATGAGGGCCGAATTCGAAAAAAGGGGCGAGTATATGGCCAAGCGACTAAACGCAATGCCCGGCGTCTCGTGCACGCAGCCGACAGGCGCTTTTTACTGTTTTCCGGAAGTTTCCAGCCATTATGGCCGAAATATCAAGGGCGCCGAGATTAACGGCAGTATGGATTTTGCAAAAGCACTCCTGGAACAGGCAAATGTCGCCCTCGTGCCGGGCCTGCCGTTTGGGTGCGATAATAACGTCCGATTAAGTTTTGCCTGTTCGCTTGAACAAATTACCAAAGGTCTGGATAGATTAGAAAAATGGCTGAACCAATAGTACAGATTAAACAAAGACCCGCCTTATCGGGCTGGCCCATGATATTCGCCTGGCTCGCCATGCTCATCTTTGCTTTCCACGCCTGTACTCGCATGGTCGGAGCAGGAGATACGTGGGTCGCTCTCGCATGCGGCAGACATTTCATCAACCACGGCGTCGACACCGTCGAGCCCTTCAGCGCGAACTCACACCACGCAGGGCCGACAGAAGCAGAAGTAGAAAAATGGCCCTCGTGGGCCCAATCGCTCACAAAGACAGTAGGGCTTGACACCGTCAAATACTGGCATCCCACGGGCTGGGTAAATCAGAACTGGCTCACCCACGTCATCTTCTACTACCTTACCCACCTCTCGCCCTTTGCCGACGCAGAATCAATGTCGTTCAACACACTCGTATACTGGAAGTTCGCCCTTTACATACTCACTGTAATCTGCGTCTACTACACGGCCAGGTTATTGAACGTCAATCCCGCTCTTTCCGCCGTCTTCGCATGTTTCGCCATGTTCGTCGGACGCTCCTTTCTCGACGTCAGGCCTGCCGGATTCTCAAATCTACTCGTTGCGGCGCTACTACTGATATTTGTGCTGGCCACATATCGA
>Ga0075123_10000694_pt1 | contig 17351 bp, 16 predicted proteins | sample AntAceMetag02UKX_FD_69808 | JGI IMG/M metagenome (GOLD analysis project Ga0075123, IMG submission 69808) | Saline lake microbial communities from Ace Lake, Antarctica - Antarctic Ace Lake Metagenome 02UKX | ecosystem: Environmental > Aquatic > Non-marine Saline and Alkaline > Saline | place... | reverse complement strand
TCATCTGTGGGTTTGGGTTTACTGGAGAAGATGGATAGAAAGAACTATCGGAAGGAAAATTTAGTTTGTCTGCGTAAAGAGATCCGCAAAGCCAAAGCAATGTCGGATGGTGTGATTGGACTTAATGTGATGGTGGCAGTATCCGATTATGATGATATCGTGAAAGCTGCTATTGAAGAAGAGATTGATATTCTTTTTTTGGGAGCAGGATTACCACTCAAAATGCCGGAAGGTATTTCCCTGGAAGATTTGGAATCGATAAAAACTAAGATTGTACCAATCGTATCTTCTGCCAGAGCCGCAAATTTGATCTTTCACAGTTGGGAAAAAAGGTTCAATCATATTCCTGATGCAGTGGTAGTGGAAGGACCAAAAGCAGGTGGTCATCTTGGTTTCAAAGTAGAACAGATCAGCGATCCGCAATATGCCCTGGAAAAATTAATACCGGAAGTTATCAAGGTCATCGAACCCTTCAAGCAACGTTATGGGAAAGATATTCCGGTAATTGCTGCCGGTGGGATCTACACTGGAGAAGATGTTTACAAATTCCTGGAAATGGGAGCGTCCGGAGTTCAAATGGGTACGCGTTTTGTGGCAACTGATGAATGTGATGCTGATATTAAGTTCAAAGAGCAGTTTGTGAATTGCAGGGAAGAAGATATTGGCATAATTAAAAGTCCGGTTGGCCTGCCGGGAAGAGCAATAATCAATAAATTTCTTACAGATGTAACTTCAGGCATTAAAAAACCGTTTAGCTGTCCCTGGAAATGTTTAAAGACCTGCAAAATGAAACAATCATTATATTGTATTGCAGATGCATTGATGAAAGCAAAGATTGGAGATCTAACTAATGGATTCAGCTTTGCTGGTGTTAATGCCTACAGAATCAAGCAGATAGTTTCCGTTAAAGAATTGATGGATTCCCTTCAAAATGAATTTGAAGAAGCAGTTTCAAAATTACAGGGCAGAAAAATTGCAAATGTGATAAATTAGTTATTACTGATATTATTCAGGACGTGTCATTTTGATGTATCCGAATTGTTTTGTTCAATCTGCAAAAATAAAACGGCAATTATGTTATCCTCAAGTAGATTTCAAATCAAGTTAAGAATGACAACTTATTTTTGTAATTTTGTCATCCTCACGAAAGTGGGGATCTCAGAATAATAATGACTCGATTTAATTAAATCGAGTCATTTGCTTGAGAAATTTTATTGTACTTTTTATTATTTCACTTCCAAGAGTTCTACATCGAAAATAAGTGTAGCATTGGGAGGGATTATTCCACCTGCACCACGTTCTCCATAACCGAGATCAGCAGGAATGATCAGACGTACTTTATCACCTACTTTCATTAAAGCAATTCCTTCGTCCCAGCCTTTAATAACTCTTCCCATTCCTAAAACAAAGCTGAATGGCTGATCTCTTTTTAGTGAAGAATCAAAAACAGTGCTATCTTCAAGATAACCAGTATAATGCACATTCACAGTATTCCCTGCAGCAGCTTTTATACCGTTACCTTCCTTAACTAAAATATATTCCAATCCCGATTCTGTTTTTGATTTTACTTTTCCTTCAATATCAAATTCTTCGATCTTAACAGGTGGTTTAATCTCTAGTAACTCAACCTCAAAAATCAGGGTAGCATTAGGTGGAATCATAGCACCGGCACCTCTTTCTCCATATCCCAGATTAGATGGTATCTTTAGTACAGCTTTATCACCAACATGCATTAAAGCGATACCTTCATCCCAACCTTTTATTACCATTCCAGCTCCAAGCTCAAATGCAAAAGGTTCGCCTCTATCTAATGAACTATCAAATTTTGTTCCATCTTCAAGTTTTCCAGTATAATGAACTTTAACTCTACTTCCGGCTGTAGCTTGCACTCCGTTTCCATTCTCAGTAATTACATATTCTAATCCGGAATCTGTTTTTGTGTAATTCATCTCTTCTCCTTTTGGAACACTAAATAAATTTATCGAAACTAATGTTACGATTATTATCAGTATTATTGTTTTTTTCATTTTTTTCTCCTTTTTATTTCTTTATTCATTGAATGTTCTTATTTTGAAATATCCATTTTTGAAATTAATATTCTCAATATGTACAATTTCTGTTTTATCCTTTAGTAATTGCTGCAAGAAAAAAGTGATTACAGGATGCTCGTACTGAAAATACTGAAGAGTTTTAAACTTCTTAAAATGCAAATATTTATCTATTATCCAGTTTGTTTGAATTTCCAGAAATAACTTACCATTATTGTAATCTTTATAATTAATTTCCAGATCAACATTAACTGGAATTGAACGTACATTTTTATAACGAAATTTTATGCTTTCTCCTAAAATAACAATATTAGAAATAGAGTCAGGGATCAAATTATTAGCAATACAAATATCAATAATTTCTGAAATAGTTATCCTGATTTCTGCCATGACCTGCTCCTTTTATAATTTTCTAGGTAAAATTTTTTTAGTTAATATAATTTGCAAGAAAATAATCTTTAAATATCCGGATTTAACTTTTTTGTGTAGTAAATGATATCTTTGTGTTTTACATAGTCTTTGTTATGAAAAAATATCATCGATGTTTCATTCCAATCTTCAATGAGACAGGCAAATATCTTAACATTACTAGAGAGAAAAAAATCTTCAGATTTTTTTATTAAAGAAGCAGCGATTCCTTTTCCTCTGAATTCTGGCAGAACGGCAAGCCGGTTGATCCATCCTTTACGACCATTATGGCTTGCAATGATCGCACCTGCAAATCTTTCATTTATCTCAGCAACAAAGAAACGGTTATTTTTTAACTTTAGTTGTCTTTTAATATTTTCTTCTGAATCTCTGCCTTCAGGTTTAAATGGAAGTGATGATTTGATCCAAATGTCGATTAGGTTTTCATATTCAGATGCGAGCATTTCCCGGATAATTAGATTATTATTCATATCATTTTAAATGCTTTGCAGCAAATCGAAAAACACGATTAAAACTTTTGTCTACTTCTCTCTCAAGTTTTTTAGTAGGTGGGAACGGAATTACGTGATCATAATTGTAATTGAAATCCATTACTCTAACTTTTGTAGGGATTTTATTATCAGATCCTTTTAGTGTATTTAAAACTTCAGAAGGAGGAACTACAAAATCCTTTTTAAGAGCAATAGCAGAAATCTGTTTATGAAGTTCCCTGAATCGTTTTTCTCTGAAATTCTGCATTTTATGAAATTCCAACATGCTCCTAAAATATTTGCCCACAGGATGGAGATCACTGAAATAGTGTTGTAATCTATCATCTTTTTTAAGCTCTTGCTCAAATTTTTCTATATAGAAAGAATAAACTGAAATATTGGCTTCGCTATCCAGTATATATTTTGAAGCAGCGTTCATTCTATTCAGGGTAGGACCTCCACAGAAATTGAATAATTTAGATTTTGAAAGGTAACCGAATGAGTTTGTAAGTAGGAGGATATTCGCCAGAAATGAACCGATAGAATAGGCGAAGAAATCTATGGAAGTATTCTTCTTTATTCGTGGATGTAGACCGGATCTAATTTCATGTATTAGCTGCATTACATCATAAAATGATTGTAGACCGGACCATAAGAATCTTTGCGGATGAAACTGCAATCTTGCACTAAGTGCAATATTGGCAAAAGATGAATTTGCAATGTTTGGAAATATCTCCTTCCTTTCTTTATTTGCAGTTCTCAAGAACCTGGGATCAATCCATTTAGCCGGAGTTCTATTCATATGAAAAGCGATAGGGAAGAGTATAATTTGCTTTCCAGTTTGTTCCATTAATTTATAAGCCCATGGTAGATATTTGCTCCAATCTTTTTCGTTAAGACCATGCAGAAGAATTATTGTACCATTAGTTTTAACCTTTTTTATTCTTCGCTTTCCTGTTTTTTTAGATTTTTTAACCTCAATAGGAATTAGAATGCTGTAATTGAAATTTATATTTTCCTTAATTTTAGAATCAGGGGTTTCAATAATTTCATTAAGATGAGGTGCTTTGAATTTGCTTGAGAGATCGTAAGTGGTTTTGAATTCAATATTATGCTCATTACATTGATATGTATTTTCACCTGGTAAAAGTTTATGACTAAAAGATTCAAATGGAATATTAATTACACGTGTTCCCAGTTCAGGAATATCGATCTTTTCATTAATTAAGTTAAATTTGTTTTTTAATAGATTATAAATTTCTAAATATGTCATTATGTCTCCAAAATTATTGAGAAATTAGTTTAGTTAATAAAGAACTAACGAGAGTGATAAGTAAGGCTGCAATTGCCGAAGTAAAGCAACCTCTAAGTTTGAATTTGGGTACAAGTTTGGAAACAATAAGCAGACAGAATCCATTAATAAAAAATGTAAACAAGCCAAAAGTAATAAATGTAATTGGGAATGAAATGAACTCCAGAACCGGTTTAATAGTAATGTTAACTAAGGCTAATACAAGAGCAGCAATTATAGCTGCAAAAAAGTTATCTATTTCAAAAAGTCCGGTAAGACGTCCAACAGCATATATCGAGAAAGAGAGAATTAAAAAATAGAAAATTGTATCCTGCATTATCAGGTTACTTCCATTCTATTAATTTGAGAATTTCCTTAAGAAAGCTGGAATTTCCATTTGTCTATCAGGAAACACGCTTGTCTTTTCATCAGTACTTTTATTCAAATTTAAAGAACCAGATTTTCTTATTCTTTGCAATGTACTGTCAATATCTTCCGAATCATCTTCTTTATTATAAATTATAGTTTCACGTTCGTACACGGTTGTGTTAGGTGTATCAAGTCCGGTAGTGATAAGTGTTACTTTGATTTTTCCTTCCATAGCATTATCAATAATGATGCCTGTAATAATATCCCCATCATCACCAGTTTGCTTAACAATTTCATTTGTAATTAGTTCGAACTCATCCATTTTAAAATCTTTACCGGCTGTTATATTAATAAGAACACCTTTAGCATTTCCTATTGTAATATCCGAAAGCAAAGGATTATTCATAGCTTTCTGAGCAGCATCTACAGCTTTTTGGTCTCCATCTCCTAACCCTGATCCCATCATAGCTAGTCCGCGATTTTTCATTACAGTTTGGACATCAGCAAAATCTACATTCATATAACCACTGTAATGAATTATGTCAGAAATAGCTTTTGCAGCTTCATACAAAATATTATCAGCTTTTTTAAAGGCGTCGATAACAGTCATGTCAGGGTAAATGTCAGTGAGTTTTTCATTTGGGATAACAATAAGTGTATCAACATTTTCACGAAGTTTTTTTATTCCGTTTTCAGCGTTAATATTACGCTTTTTGCCTTCACTTCTAAATGGTCTGCTTACAATTCCAATTGTAAGAATGCCCATCTCACGTGCAAGAGACGCAATAACAGGAGTTGCACCAGTTCCAGTTCCACCGCCCATCCCAGCAGCAATGAAAAGAAGATCTGTACCTTTTAAATTATTTTTAATATCCTCACGAGATTCTTCTGCGGCTTTACGTCCAATTTCTGGATTCGCACCTGCTCCAAGTCCTTTAGTTAATTCTCTTCCAAGTTGCAGTTTAACTTTTGCTTTTGATTTTTTCAAATCCATGATATTAGTATTTGCAACGGCAAATTCTAAGCCTTGTAAGTTATAATCAATCATCGTACCAACTGCATTACCACCTGCTCCTCCAACACCAATGATTTTTATATGTGTACCAAAAGGTATTTCATCATGATTCAGGTCTAATTCCAACATATAACCTCCGGAAATATATCTTGTTTCTTAAAAATAATCTTTAAATGCTACTTTAATTCTTTGCCAGAAATTGGATAATGAACTCCCAATTTTTATACTATTTATTTTATTATCTCTACTTTTAAGTTCATCATAAACATAATAGAGAATACCTACGCTGGTTGCATATTTTGGATTTTCCAATCTATCTGTAGGCCCAGCTAATTTTGTTAAATATGGATAACCGATTTTGGTTGGCATATTAAAGATCTGGTCGGCAAGTAATGTACTATTAATTAGTAGAGAAGCTCCACCAGTAAGTACAAGTCCGGCAGTTATTAAATTAAGGTCATGGTGCTCGCTCAAAATTTTATATGCTCCTTCGAATATCTCACGCATTCTGGCTTCAATGATCTCAGTCATGTATTTCAATTTTTTCTTTTTTGATTCTCTACCACCAATTCCTTCGATCTCTATCAATTTATCATCAGGGACCTGTGATGAAAGTGAATTACCCAATTCTAGCTTAAGTTTCTCTGCATTTTGAGGTGAAGTATGTAATCCGACAGAAAGGTCGTGGGTTATATTTTTACCACCAATTGGAAGAACTGCACTGAATCTTATAGTGTCTTTGTAGAATATTGCAATATCAGTAGTTCCACCACCAATATCAATAATTATAGAACCCAATTCTTTTTCTACATCATCCAAAACGGAATGTGAAGAAGCTATTGGTTCCAGATAGGTCTTTTCAACTTTGTATCCTGCTATCTCAATACACTTATTGATATTCCTAAGTGCATTGATGTCTGCCATCACGATATGTACATGAGCAGAAAGATTGAAACCACTCATATTCACTGGGTTCATTATTCCGTCTTGGTCATCAATTTTATAATATTGAGGAATTGCATGAATAATTTCTAATCTCTCATTTCCTTGTTGTATTTTTACATTATTTTTGGAATTTGAAATAACGTTCTCTACATGTTGTTGATCTATATCACAAGGATGAGTACCGGAAGTTAAAGATATTCTTCCAATTGCGTTTTGGCTTTTAATGTGTTCTCCTGCAATTCCTACATAAATATTCTTCGCCTTAAAAGTTGCCATCTCCTCAGATTCATTAATAGCATCGCTCATAGATTTTGAAGCTTTCATAATATCCACAACAATACCATTGACCATACCATCGGATTTGCTTGTTCCTATACCTTTAACTTCTAACTTATTTTCTTCATTTATTTCTGCGATAATAACACAGATCTTGGTTGTACCAATATCTATTGACGTAATCACCTGACCGATTTTCATATCTCCTCCGACCTGATCACAAGTTGATCTTTGAATCTTAAATCTATTGTTGTACCTTTTTCAAAAATACGATTTTGCTCTAGGAAAATGAGCTTCCTAAGTTTCTCCTCGATTTCATTATCTCCAAAAACGATTCTATACCCGATATCCGCATTTACAAAAATTAGATTTTTATCTTTTAAATAGAATTCGGAAATACTATTTATAAAATCTGGGTCAACTCTTGCAAATTTCTCTCTTAAAGAAAATATTCTCTCAATAAGAATATTCTCGATTTTTTGTCCGATAATGATCTCAGAATCGGGAATTTTGGTTCCGATTACCGGCAGAGCTTCATTTTCATAAAAATTCACATTATCCAAGACGATTCTGTTTTTATCAATTGGAAAAATAATTCCGCTTTCTGTTCGGAAAAAAAATTCCCCCTTTTTCTCACTAATTTCAATTTTTAACTTATTTGGGAATATTTTGGAAACTTTAATGCCATCGATACGTACAATATTTTCATATTTTTTTAGAACATCTTTCTTAGAGATTGAATACAAATTCAAATTGATGAAATCATTACATATATTCTTAAGGAAATCTGTTTCTAAATTTTCATTTCCACTGATCCTAATTGATTCTACTTTGAAAATATCTAATTTGGTAAATAAATTATTTATGCCAATGTAAGCTCCATAGATCAGTATAACAAGCACAATAAAGAAGAAAAAATATCTGCTTGAGCCGGATCTTTTTTTCTTCATTAGTTTATTACCTTTATTTCTAATTCAAGTTCTATGCCTTTTTGTTTTGTAACTGTTTCTTGAACTATTTGTATTAATTTAGTTACATCGCTGAAAGAAGCATTTCCTCTATTAATAATGAAATTTGCATGCTTCTCACTAATTTGTGCATCACCGATCTGTAATCCTTTTAATCCGCATTCTTCTATTAGCTGTCCGGCAAACATTCCCACAGGATTTTTAAATGTACTTCCTAAACTAGGATAATCGTATGGATGTCGTTTAAATCTTTTGGAAATAATATCTTCCCTGTCAGCTGAAATCTGTTTTTTTGTTTTCTTATCCAGTTTAAAGGCGGCTCGCACAATAAAATCTTGTAATGATGTAGTCCTGTAACCAAATTCAAGATCATTGTAATCAATCTTGATAATTTCTCCTTTAAGATTTACATACTCAACCCATAACAGATAATCAAAAATACATTTTTCAAAAGCTCCAGCATTCATATGAATTGCTCCACCGATATGGGCAGGAATACCGGAAATAAATTCCAACCCACCTAATCCATGCTGCATCGTTTTATCAATAAATGAGCTGATCTTTATATTGGAAGAGACAGTTACAACTTTCTTATCAACCTGAAAAATTTTAGGAAGATAAGCATCCAAAATAATCACTCTATTCCCAACATTTCCAAATAGGATATTGGAACCACCGCCCACAGGAACTATCTCCAGATTTTGTGTCTTTGCTTCCTTAACTATAGAAGATAGATCACTAACACTCTGTGGTGCAAGAAGATAAGTGGCATTTCCACCAATTTTCATGTTGGAGTATTTACTTAATGAACTCTTTATAGCAAACGAAGTTAGCATTTTACTGTCAAACATTTTTTCCTTTTTTACTAAATTTAATTCTTTTTACTTAAAAATTTCTCACCAAATTTGTATATGCTTCCGGCACCCATTGTGATGAGAATATCTCCAGGTTTGGTAATTTCTTTAATTTTATTTACAATTTCATTATTTGACTGAATATAATGAACATTTTTATGTCCGGATTGAATTGCTGCATCTGAAATCAGTTTTCCGGTAACTCCCTTAATTGGTTTTTCTCTAGCTGGGAATATTGGGGTGACAAGAAGCACATCAGATTGGAAAAAGGAGTGTCCAAAATCTTCATAAAAATCTTGTGTCCGTGAATATAGATGAGGTTGGAAGACAACCACGATGCGGTTTGGAATACCGTTTCTCACGCCTTTCAGGGTTGCTTTGATTTCGGTTGGATGATGTGCGTAATCATCATATAATATCACTCCATCTTTTTCACCTTTATATTCAAATCTACGGAAAACACCATTGAAATCAGCTAAACCTTTTTGAATTGATTCGAAAGAAATATCAAGTTCTAATCCAGTTGCAATAGCCAGCAGTGAATTAAGAATATTATGTTCACCCATTGCTTTTAAATTTATGTGTCCAAGTTCATTGCCATTATAAACGGCAATATAGCTGGTCTCAAAATTGTTAAATTCAATATCGATAGCACGAACATTTGCTTGTTGTGATAAACCATAAGTAAGTATTTCTTTCTTTATTCTTGGGATAATCGATTGAACACCATGATCATCCAAACAAGCTATAACACAACCGAAAAAGGGAACTTTATTAGCATATTCAACAAATGCATCTTTTACACTTTCCAGATTTGAATAACAATCCAGATGATCAGCTTCGATATTTGTAATGCCGGCAATAATCGGACTAAGTGTAAGGAATGAACGATCAAACTCATCAGCTTCTACCACAATATATTTTCCTGAACCGAGCAGGTTATTAGAGCCATAGTTTTTCACGATCCCGCCAACAATTACTGTAGGGTCAAGTGAAGCTGCTGATAACACACTGCCAACCATTGAAGTTGTGGATGTTTTGCCATGAGTTCCGGCAATTCCAATTCCATAACTCATTCTCATAATTTCAGAAAGCATTTCGGCTCTACGAATCACCGGAATCTTCTTAGAAAGTGCAAAGGCGATTTCCGGATTATCATCAGTTACAGCTGAAGATTTCACAATGACATCAGCATCCACGATCGTGTCAGCATTGTGAACTTGGGAAATGACAGCACCTTTTTGAGTTAGATGTTCTGTGATTTTGCTTAAGGATAGGTCTGATCCACTTACTTTGAATCCTTGATTTAAGAGGAGTTCGGCTATTCCGCTCATTCCAATTCCACCTATTCCTACAAAATGTATTTTCTTGGTTCTTCCTAACATTTCTTCCTCATTTTAAAATTTCTCCACGGATAAATTCAATTGGCTTTATTTTATCTGAGTTATCAGTGCTAATTTCAGAAAGTCTCTCAGAATTATATAATTTTATTAGTTCAGAAAATAATTCAAAAGCATAAATGGTATTTTCAATGAAAACCGGATTCAACCGCTCATTTTTTTTCTGGATTTCTTTTATCCATTTCAAGTCAAAGCATTTGTCTTTAATCATTATTGCTCCGTTTCCTCTATCGGCAGTATTTCTCGATTACTGCCAATAGAGGATTTGTTTGAGTATCTTCTAATCGATTATTGAATCTTATCATACTTGCGATAAACTTCATTAATTCTAAAGCAGATAAATATAATTTTATTGGTATTGTTCTGGAACAAAACATAGCAAGTGAAGGATTTTTCATGAGAGTTATGTTACCTGAGTAAAATAGATTTTCGTAGACTTCATAGTTCATGATAAAAATCCAATAATTTCTTTTGCAATATTTTTTGGTGCATCTGCATGAATTGATGATGTGAAATGTTTCTTGATTTTATCAATGTTTTGAAGCATTTTAACTATCATTTCTTTCAATTCATCTGAATTTAAAGATTTTTGTTCAATAATTTCAGCAACCCGCTTCTCTTTCAATTCCATCGCGTTGTAATACTGATGATTTTCAGTAGCAGAGGGGAGAGGGATTAAAATTGAGGGAATCTTCTTTGTTTCCAGTTCAGCTAAACTTAATGCTCCAGCTCGTGCAATTGCCAGATCAACAGAGTTATAAATTTTACCAATTTCATTGGTGAAGTCAAAAGCATAAACACCTTTTTTACCTTTAACTTTTGGATAAAACTCTTCGAAACTGTATTTTCCGATTTGCCAGATCACTTCATATCCCAAAGCTAACAAATCATCTATTATCGGTAGAAATGTATTGTTCAATATAACCGATCCTTGACTTCCACCAAAGAGAAAGATTTTCTTAGTATCAGGTTTCAAGCCCAACTTAATATAATCTATGGTATCTTTTTCAAGGACAGCATTCTGATTTATAGGATTACCTGTATAAATAGTCTTATTATTCGGAAAATATTTGTTTGCATTTTTATTACCCAAAAAAATCATTTTTGAATATTTGCTTAGAATCTTTGTGGTTGCACCTGGAAAGCTGTTTTGCTCCTGCAGGAAAATTGGAATTTTTAAGAGATGAGCAGCATAACCCACAGGTCCACTGACAAAGCCACCGGTTCCCAGAAATGCATCAGGATCGAATTTACGAATAATTATTTTGGAATCAAGAATACTTTTAATTAGTTTAAAAGGAAATTTGATATGAGCAAAAGTAAGTTTGCGATAGAATTTTTGAACGTTTATTTCTGCAAAATTAATACTATGGCTAAAAGTGAGTTTTTGTTCCATGCTGTTTTTGTTGCCGACATAAAGGACTTGAACTCCAGCTTTTATGAGTTCAGTTGCAATAGAGAGAGCAGGAATTATGTGTCCACCGGTTCCTCCTGCTGCAATGACCACTTTCTTACTTCCCATATTAAATCCTTTTAATAACTCTGCAAAGTTTGCTTCTTAGCGCTTATGTTTAGTAAAAGCCCAACTGTGAAAGAATTAACTAACAATGATGAACCACCATAACTGATAAATGGTAAAGTTACTCCAGTTGTTGGTAATATAGCCATGGAAACACCGATGTTAACAATTGCATTAAAAAATATATTCATTCCCAAACCAATTCCAGCAAGTTTTAAAAACATATCATTTTGCTGCAATGAGTTGATAATAACTCTGGAGAACAGGAATATAAATAGCGCAAAAACAAACAGAGCTCCCAGAAACCCAAATTCTTCTCCAATGATAGAGAAAATATAATCGGTTTTTGCCTCAGGTAAGAAATAGTGTTTACCCGTCCCTTTAGCTGGAGATGTACCAATTAACTTACCACCCGATAATGAAAGCAAGCTCTCTTTAACCTGGTAATCTTGAGTTCCGGAATATGCGCTATCTTTATTCATAGCTTTATGGATAAGAGAATACTTGGAATAAATTTTCATTCTCTCTGAACGATAGGTTGGACCCAGATTAATTATTAACAGCCCTAAAATCAAACAGGCTGAGAGAATTAAGGCAATAGTTGAAAGCCTTATCTTGGCTATAAACAGAAGTGATAGTAAGGTTATACCAGAAATTATCAAAGGGCTGAAATGACGTTCCAGTAAGATCAATAAAAAGATAATAAACGTGCTAATGATCAATTGTTTGAAGTTAATCCAGAAACCTATAGGTCTGGTATCTTCAATTTTTCTTTTAAACTTATCTAAGATATGTGCAAAATAGAGAATGAGGATTACTCTAGCCAGTAAACTAGGTTGAATTCCAATCTTCCAAATGCGTATACTTCTAACAGCTCCTTTTACTGTATCACCAAATATTAGTACAGAGATCAACATGAGAATAACAATGATGAGAAGTGGGAAGATCAGTCTTCTGAGTTTTTCTATATTTATGACTTTAAAACCAAAGTAAAGTGAGCCAATTGAGAGAAATAACCAGAAGAATTGTCTGTAAAAGAAGGTCATAGTTGTACGAACAGAGCTTATGTTTAACTGCATGAAGATACCAATTGCGATCAGTATGAAATATGTGAAAAGCAGCTGATAATCATAATTGGCAATATAGGTTTTTGACTTCATTTTTTCAACCTGGATACAATTTCTTTAAAAGTATTGCCGCGCTCTTCAAAGTTTTTGAATTTATCATAGCTTGTGCAGGCTGGAGATAAAACAATAATATCTCCCGGAGAGGAATCTGAAAATGCTTTCTTAATAACATCTTCAAAGTCCTTGATAGACTCAATTTCCTTTATCATTTCAAATGCTTCTTTCATCTCATCAATTGTATCTCCAGTGAGATATACTTTTTTGGCTCGATTCTGTAAATATGGTATTAGAATTCTATAATCTTCACCTTTCCCGGCTCCACCCATGATAATTCTGATTGGTGAGTTAAAAGATTGAAGAGCATATTTTACCGAATCTGTATTTGTAGCCTTAGAATCATTATAGAATTTTATTCCATTAATTTCTGTTACAAATTCCATTCGGTGGGCGAGAGGTGAGAAAGTTTTCAGAGACTTCTGAATTATAACTTTTTCAATATTATAAGGTGAAACAGCCAAAATTGCACACATCATATTCGCTATATTATGAGGACCTTGAATGGATGCTTTCTTTATAGAAAACTTTTTTGAACCAGTATAAATTGAATTTTCCTTATAATTAATATCAGCTTTAGAATTATTAGAAAAATATTTGAGATTAAAATGTACCTTATCAATAAATTTTGCTGAAACCGTATCATCAAGATTTAGAATAGCAAGATCATGGAAATTCTGATTTTTGAAAATATTGAATTTTGTTTTAGCATAATCTTCAAAACTTTTATAACGATCAAGATGATCTGGAGTGATGTTAAGGATTGCTGCAACATCAGGTTTGAATGTGTCAATGAGCTCAAGTTGGAAACTGCTGAGTTCTAAAACGATAAAATCAATATCTCCATTTTCTATAGGATAGGAAGAAAATGCAGTCCCAATATTTCCTGCTAGTATTGAATTATGCCCGGCAGTTAGCAAGATATGATGAATAAGACTAACAGTTGTACTTTTACCATTAGAACCGGTAATAGCAATAATCTTGCTGTGATGGTGTTTTATTCTAAAACTGAATTCTATCTCACTTATAACTTCAATATTTTGCTTCTCAGCTTGTTGTAATATTGGAATATTTCTTGGAATTCCCGGACTTAATATCAGTATATCATTTTGTAGAAGTTTTTCTGTATGTCCACCGAATTCACATCGAAAAGATTGTTTTATTTGTTTGGAATTGATTATCTCTGTTTCGTCTTTATATTCACTTATGAAAGCGATTCCACCAAGTTCATCGATCTTTGTAGCTACGGAAATTCCACTTCTCGCCATTCCAAGAATTCCAAATTTCCTATTTTTTACTTTCATTTTCTACCTGAGTTTTAGAGTTGCTAAACCAACGCCAACAAGAAGTGCTGCAATAATCCAAAATCTGACCACGATCTTCTCTTCTGAAATTCCTTTTAATTCGTAATGATGATGTATTGGAGCACAGAGAAAAACTCTTTTTCCTGTACCTGTTTTTCGTTTTGAATATTTAAAATAATAGCGTTGGATAATTGTGGATAATGCTTCAACAACAAATACTCCACCTACAATCGCGAAGAACATTTCCTCTCTAAGCAGTACGGCAATAACAGCTAAAATACCACCCAAAGATAGTGATCCTGTATCTCCAAGTATTATTTGAGCTGGTTTTACATTATACCATAAAAATCCGAGCATTGTTCCAATAAGAGCGGCAATAAATACAGTAAGCTCTCCAGCATTCTGAATAAAATCTAAATTTAAATATCCTGCTAAAATAAAATTACCTTTAATATAAGCCATTATTCCAAGTCCTAGAGCAGCTATAGCTACTGTGCCACCGGCTAATCCATCTAACCCGTCTGTGAGATTTACGGCATTAGAAGTTCCAGTAACCATGAAAACAACAAATGGAATGAAAAGGAGTTTTAATTGAATTGAGCTACCTTTAAAAAACAGTAAATTTACTTTCGTGATAATATCAGAATCTTGCGCTCCGTAATATAAAGCAAATGCAATAAGCAAACCCAGAGTTATTTGAGAAAGTAACTTATATTTTGCGATTAAACCTTTCTTAGCTTTTAAGAAATTTTTTAGGTAATCATCCAAGAAACCAGTTGCACCTAACCAGATAGTAGTTATTATCATGATGAGCACATAACTATTTATAAGGTTATTCCATAAAAGTACGGAAAGCAAAATACTGCTGATCACGATGAGACCTCCCATTGTGGGGGTACCCTCTTTTTCTCTATGTGAGATTGGAACATATTCATTAATACTTTCAACAGCTTGGTGTTTTTTTAATATATTAATGAATTTGGGACCTAATAATATCGAGAAAAATATTGCAGTTATAAAAGCTGCGATTGAGCGAAAAGTTACATACTGAAATACATTGAATAAATTGTATCCAAATACTTCTGTATTAGATAACGGGGCAAAAAGGTGATAAAACATTTTAAATCCTTCCTATTATTTTTTCTAATTTAATTCCATGAGAAGCTTTGATAAGAACAACTGCATTTTCTGGGATATTGCCTAACAAATTAGAAGATAATAATTTATCAACATCTTCAAAATGTGCATCAGCATTGAATATACGTGATATGTTTCCAACAGAAATCAACTGCTTATATTCCAATCCTTTAAGCACAAACAAAATATTTTCATGCAGTTCTTTTGTCAATTTTCCAAGTTCTAACATATCCCCAAGAATTGCATAGTGCGGTTTTTCCAATTCATATTCATTCCAGAATTCAATAGCAGCTTTCATAGAATCAGGATTTGCATTGTAGCAATCTACCAACAGTGTTTTCCCATTTTGTTTGATTATTTCCATTCTTTGAGAAATTTGTAGTGGTTTATTTAATCCTGTTTGAATTACACTTTTACTGATTTGCAATTGTAATGCAATGGCAATTGCAATTCCTGCATTTAGAAAAAACTCTTTAAATGGAGTTGGGATAGAAAACTCATTATCATTAACTTTAAAGAAAGTAGTGTTATTCTCTGTGTGAATACCGGTAAATCTGAAATTGGAATCTGGAGAAATACCAAAGGAAATTCCTGAAAATTTCTTGAATCTATCATCACCAGCAGGGAAGAATTTTATTTTAAGGTCATGTTGGAAGAGTGCTGTTTTTTCTTTGAACACACCTAATTCATCTTTCAAAAACTCAAGATGTGAAGTTCCTATTGAAATTATAACACCAATATCGGGATCTGTGATCTCAGATAGTTTTTCAATTTCTCCAAACTGATTTGTTCCAAGCTCTAAAACTGAATATTTGTATTTGGGATCTAGCCGGAAAATTGTTTTGGGAACACCAATAAGATTATTTTCATTTCCAAATGTTTTGTGTGTTAATGCAATTTCAGATAGAATATTATAAAGATATTCTTTCATCGTTGTTTTTCCAAAACTGCCTGTTAAGGCAATTGTGGTTATATCGAATTGTTCTTTATATATTTTTGCAAGTAGAGTATAGACTTCCAGTGTATTATTTACTTTGATAGTATTTGTTGAATTGCCATGATAATTCATATTTACAACAGCCCAACAGTTTTTCTTTTTGAGTACTTTCTCAACATAATCATGACCATCAAAATTTTCACCTCTCAAAGCAAAGAAAAGAGAGTTCTCTTTTATAGATCGTGAATCGGTAGAAATATTTTCAATTAATGGGTGGTTATTTATTATAATATTTTGTTCGAAGATCAATTCAAGTTGTAAAGGATCGATTGGAAGCGAAAGTGAATTATTAAAATCAAATGAATGCTCAAGTGCGTTTTCTGCTTCTTTAATATCATCAAAATCAAATTTTTTACCCTTGATCTCTTGATATTTCTCATGACCTTTCCCAGCAATAAGAACTATATCATTCTCTTTTGCAAAATTTATAGCAGTTTGAATAGCTCTTTTCCTGTCGTGGATTATCCAGAATGGAATTTCTGCATCTTTTATTATATCACGAATGATCTCAGCAGAATTCTCATCACGCGGATTATCATCCGTAATTATTATTCTATCAGCGTATTTAACCGCTTTCAGCATTTTAGGTCGTTTGGTTTTATCTCTGCTCCCACCTGCACCAAAAACGCAGATCATTTTTTCTCTCTTAATTTCATTCAGAGTTTTAAGAACATTTTCCAAAGCATCTGGTGAATGAGCATAATCGATGTAGATGCCGATATTACGTTTGTTTGGAACCTGTTGTAATCTACCGGGGATAAAATCAATATTACTTATAGAATTTCTAATTTGTTTCGAACTGGATTTTCCTAAAAGTTCAAGTGCTACAGAGAATGCAGTAGCAGTATTAAAGATATTGTATTTGCCTATTAATTTTGTTTTAAGCAGGAATTCACTTCCTTTGAAGTTTATTATGAAGTTTGAACCGGAAATACTGTAACCATGTTCTCCAACACTAACTTCACCTTCTTCGAATGAAATACCATATTTGGTAAATGAACATTTATGGTATAATCTCTCACCATGTTTATCGTCAATATTGATAAAAGCTCTATCGGCATTTTTAAATAATTTGAATTTTGTTTTTGCATATTCATTCAAAGTTATGTGAAAATCAAGATGATCTTGGGTGAGGTTCGTGAAAACAG
>Ga0075123_10000693_pt1 | contig 17368 bp, 16 predicted proteins | sample AntAceMetag02UKX_FD_69808 | JGI IMG/M metagenome (GOLD analysis project Ga0075123, IMG submission 69808) | Saline lake microbial communities from Ace Lake, Antarctica - Antarctic Ace Lake Metagenome 02UKX | ecosystem: Environmental > Aquatic > Non-marine Saline and Alkaline > Saline | place... | reverse complement strand
GTGAACCTTTTAACCCAACTCCTGGGTTGGAAACAGAGGTTTGTGTCCAAAATATTACACCATTATACGCTATGAATTATGAGGTCTGTAATAACTGTTAACCTTTAATATGTTTCATTAAAAGGTCCTCAAATTTCCTTAATATCTTTTCCTTATCCAGGTTTTTTACTGCAAAGGTCCTGGCAGCCTTTCCAAGCATATGTCGTTTTGCAGGGTTTTCAGTTAGCCGGATTAACCCATCAATAAGGGATTTTTCATCCCCCGGTGGAATTATTATCCCACAAGTCCGTACAATTTCTGCGACGTCAGTGCCTGGCTCAGTTATGGAAACCACAGGCCTTCCTGAGGCCAACATTCCGGTCAATTTTGAGGGCATTATCAGGTTAGATAAATCTTGTTTTTGGGGCAATAAATGTATATCTGCAAGATTTAACAGAGAGTTTAACATATCCATTTGCTGTAACGGTAAGAAGCATAGATTCGGCAAATTTGCGGCCGCTGATTTTAAATTTCTCAGAACTGCACCTTCACCACAAAGGATAAAATGAATCTTGGGATAGGAGATAAGTCTTCGAGCTGCCTTTATTAATATATGCAAGCCTTGCTTCTCTCCCATATTTCCCGAATATAGCGCAACTATTTTATCACAGGGTATGCCAAAATGCTTACGTATTTTTTTGGAATTTTTTAACGGGAATATATTTTTTGTATCCACCCAGTTGGGAAACAAAGTGGTTTTTGATTCAGATATCCCCTTCTCCCAAAGCCTTTTTACCATATTTGATGATATGGCGGAAACATGATTAAATGCCTTTATAACGAGGCTTTCAAGAAGCCCGGCAATCAGATGTAATGACTTATTGCTTAACAAACCCAAGGAAAATGCGGCGTCTATCTCAAAATCTTGCACATGTAAGAATGTCTTTGCTCCACATAAACGGGATGCGAGTAAAGCCTGGGGGGCACAAAAAAATGGTGGTTCAATCACTAATATTATGTCAGGTTTCCAGATAGATTGCAGCAAAATCACCGGCAAACTGCTTATTGCAAAACTTGCAAGGTGTAACAACCTTTTTACACTTGTCGGCCTGGAAGGCACCCATAGAGGACAACGCCAAATTTTTACATTCTTGCGTTTTTCATATTTATATCGGCAGGCAAAGTATCCCTCCTTTACTTTCCAATCCGGATAATAGGGCTGAGCTGTAACCACATGTACATCATGACCACGTGAGGACAGCCATTCTGCCATTTCACCATTATATTTGCCGATTCCGATTAGTTCTGGAGCATAGTTTATGCTATATATTACTATACGCAATGAACACCTTCAATTACTTTAACCATCATCGAGTTTTAAGTTTCTAGTTTCCAGTTTCAATTCTTGTATCAATACCTTCTCAAATAAATCCTTAACCATCGTGAAATATATTCTATTTTATACAGAAACTTATTGGCTGTTCCTTTCATCATAAGGGCCATATATTCTTCATAATTTCTTGGCTCGGTTCCCCCTCTTCTCCTAACCCTTTCGCAATATCGCATAAACATCTGTTGAGGTATTGTTATATTAAATTTGTTAGTAATACTACCTTCATTTTGAAGGTAGTGATAAAGTGGTTTGGGAGAGTTTAAAAAAATAACATCCTTTTCTTCGTAAAGCCTGCTCAATAAGTCACCATCTTCTCCGGCGATTATAAATTTTGTGCGCCAGCCTCCAATATCAATTATTTTCTTCCTTAAACTCAGCATTGTGGCCGGATTAAAGGCTTGCCTAAATATTCGACGTCCCATAATTTTTCTAATCTTGTCATTTGTTTCCGGGACATTCTTGATTTTAGCCTTTGTATTTCCCTCAAAATGCAATATCAGACCTGAACCTACGACTGGTCTCCCATGAGCATTTTCAGCCAGATATAGCTGCCTTTCTAATCGATCAGGCTCTGACCAGTCATCTGCATCCTGTAAGGCTATATACTCTCCCTTGCTCAAACAAAGGGCCCTGTTTCTTGCCTCTGCGCGTCCCAAATTATTTTGCCTGTACACCCTAATACGACTATCCTTATATTTTCTTAAAATTGCCGGGGTGTTGTCTGTAGAGCCGTCATCTACGATAATAACCTCAAAATCAGGAACTGTTTGAGCAATTAATGAATCAACGCATTTACCAATGTGCCGTTCCTCATTGTATGCAGGTACTAAAAAAGAGGCTATAGGTCTCATGATAGAAATTTTTCCACAATAACCATCTGTGTCTGTTGCTGAAATAGTTTCATAATATCAAAAAAAGTCTTTGAGTGCAGGAAAAGTGTCTTCTACCGTTCCTATCAGGACCTATCTATTAAATTCCTTCGCCTGTCAGTCTCTTGAGGACCTCCATATATTTTTGCCTTGTAACTTGAATTATATCAGCCGGTAGTTTTGGCGGGGGCGGCTGTTTTTGCCAATCAAGGCCGTTCAGATAATCTCTTAAAAACTGTTTATCAAAACTTTTCTGGGGTCCACCTGGCTTGAATTCATCGGCTGGCCAGAACCTTGATGAATCAGGGGTCAACACCTCATCAATAAGTATAATTCTTTCATTCACAACGCCAAATTCAAATTTGGTGTCGGCAATAATAATACCATTACTTTTTGCCAAATCTCTCCCTGCCTCATAAAGCCTTAAGCTTGCTTCTTTTATAATTTTTGCTGTTTTTTCATCAGTCAGTTGCACAACATCATCAAAGGAAATATTTTCATCATGGATTCCTGGGGCGCCTTTGGTTGATGGTGTGAATATTACCTCCGGTAATTTGGATGATTCTTCCAGCCCTTTAGGTAAAGGTACCCCTGAAATGCTTCCTTTTTTCCTGTATTCAAGCCACCCGGACCCGGAAACATAACCCCTTACGATACATTCCACTGGAAGTGGTTTGGCCTTATGTACAAGCATGCTCCGTCCTATAAGGAATTCTTTGTAGGGCCTGCATTCATTGGGATACTCATCTGGGTTAACACTGATTAAATGATTGTCAATAATGGAAGACAGGCTTTCAAACCAGAAATTGGATATCCTAGTTAGGATCTTTCCTTTGTCCGGAACAGGATCATCCATCACTACATCAAATGCAGATATACGATCTGTAGCAACTATAAGCAGGTTATTTCCCACATTATAAATGTCCCTAACCTTTCCACGATTTACCAATTGCAAGGTTTCAAAATTTGTTTGTCTCACTATATGCTCTGCCATAATTATACCCTTTGTATGTTAATATAAGTAATACTACCATTCAGGATCTATAGCATAAATTATTTTAAAAATCATTATGGACAATTTTATATTTTTTGTATATAAACATCTTACTTTTTTCGTTAAAGCGGATAAATTTTGATATAAATTCATGGGCACAAAAAACAGTATTGAGGTACAGAGCATGGTTAAATTAGATTTTAAAAAAGGCAATGGTCTTTTACCGGCCATTGCCCAGGATTGCAAGACCGGCAAAGTTTTGATGCTGGCTTATATAAATAAGGACTCCTGGCTGTTAACTCTTAAGACTGGGGAGGCACACTATTGGAGCCGCTCCCGTAAAGAAATCTGGCACAAAGGGGAAACATCCGGAAATATACAAATTGTAAAAGAAGTTTTTGTAGACTGTGACTACGACACCATCCTTATCAAGATAGAACAAGTAGGCGGGGCCGCATGTCACCTTGGGTACGAGAGTTGCTTTCATAACAAAATTGATAGCAATGGAGAGAAGTCAATAATAGGAAAAAAAATATTTAACCCTGATGAGGTGTATAAAAAATGAACTTACTTAAATTCGGCATACCACAAGGGAGCTTAGAAAAAGCGACTCTAAGGTTATTTGAAAAATCCGGTTGGAAAATTTCCACTGCTGCAAGGAGTTATTTTCCTGAAATCAATGATAACGATATGAAATGTTCCCTTTTAAGGGCTCAGGAAATGTCTGTTCATGTTGAAAATGGAAACATTGATGCAGGTCTAACCGGGAGGGATTGGACAGAGGAGAATGAATCAGATGTTGTAACAGTTGCTGACCTACTATATTCCAAGGCAAGTCAAAATCCTGCCCGGTGGGTTTTGGCAGTAGCAGGTGATTCTGACATTAAAGAGTTGTCCGATCTGAATGGTAAAAAGATCGCAACAGAAATGGTAAATTTCACAAAAAAATATTTCGCCCAAAGGAAAATAGACGTAAATGTTTCATTTTCCTGGGGAACAACTGAGGCAAAGGTTGTAACAGGATTAGCAGATGCCATAGTTGAAGTAACCGAGACAGGTAGCACCATAAGGGCCCATGGCTTGAAGATCATACATGAATTAATGCAATCAAATACTATATTGATCGCAAATAAAAACTCATGGAAAGACCCGTGGAAAAGACGCAAGATTGAGCAGATTGTCTTACTCTTTAATGGTGCATTAAAAGCAGAAAATATGGTAGGTTTAAAGATGAATGTGCCTGAAAAACAATTACAAGATATTATAAAGGTACTTCCAAGTATAACCTCGCCAACAGTAGCAAATCTCTTGCAGTCAGATTGGCTCTCTGTTGAGGTAATGATAAACCGAGAAAAAGTAAGAGACTTAATTCCTCAACTTATAGGCAAAGGTGCCAAAGGCATAATTGAATACCCATTGAATAAGGTTATTTAATCAGGGTTCACGAAGTTTATATAGCAGAATAGGAGAGGAGGATAAATCAAAGATATGACAGTTTCAAAAAGGGCTGAAGAATTCCGCTCCTTCATCGTCATGGATGTGCTTGAAAAAGCTAATAGCCTTGAGCGAGAGGGAAGAAACATCATTCACCTTGAGATAGGTGAGCCGGACTTTGATACCCCTCAATGCATTAGAGATGCAGGTACCCAGGCAATCAAAGCTGGAAAAACACACTATACTCACAGTCTTGGGATCCCTGAGCTGAGAGAAGCCATCTGCAAACATTACATAGAATCTTACGGGGTTCAAATAAATTATGATCAGGTCATAGTAACCTCCGGCACATCACCAGCCATGTTATTGATTTTTTCCGCCCTTTTAGAACCTAAAGAGGAAATTATTCTTTCTGACCCTTGTTACCCTTGTTATCCCAATATAATCAATTATGCCGGCGGAAGGTGTGCATATATAAAAACCAAGGAAGAAGACGGATTTCAATATAGACCGGAAGATATTGCTAAAATTATTTCCACGGAAACAAAGGGAGTGCTTATTAATTCTCCATCAAATCCAACAGGCAATCTTCTTTCCCCTGATAGGATGCAAAGAATAGCTGATCTTGGAACATACATTATTTCTGATGAGATTTATCACGGCCTTGTATATGAAGGTAGAGAGCGCTCAATTTTAGAATACACAGATAAGGCCTTTATCTTGAACGGTTTTTCCAAGGCCTATGCAATGACTGGATGGCGACTTGGCTATGTAATAGCTCCGCCTGAATTCGTCAGACCCATGCAAAAAATGCAACAGAATTTCTTTATTTCCGCTACAAGTATCTCTCAATGGGCAGGCATAGCCGCCTTAACCAAGGCGCAACCTGATGTTGAAAATATGAAAGCAACTTACAACACAAGAAGGGGCTACATGATTAAAAGGCTTAGAGAGCTTGGGTTTGGGATAGGTGTTGATCCTGTTGGGGCATTTTACATTCTGGCAAAGGCAAAACATATCTCTGCCAACTCTTACGATCTATCATTTGAAATGCTTGAAAAGGCCGGTGTGGCAGTTGCACCTGGAATTGATTTTGGGGGAAATGCCGAAGGGTATCTGCGTTTTTCCTACGCTAACTCTCTAAAAAATATCACTGAAGGACTTAACAGGATAGAAAATTTTCTGAAAAATAGATGAGGATAAACTTATAAAAAGGATTTTTACGAGATCATCATATAATGGACGTCTCCTTATTAAATAGCGCTTTTCGTGCCGAACAATTCCCAGATCCTGAAAGACCGGAAATTGCCTTTGCAGGAAAGTCAAATGTAGGAAAATCCTCCCTTATAAATACACTTGTAAATCGTCGGAGCATTGCCAGAACGAGCTCCCAACCAGGCAGGACCAGGTCTATTAATTTTTATTCCGTTGGTGGAGACATTTATTTAGCGGATCTTCCCGGTTATGGTTATGCAGGAGTTCCGTTACATGTAAAGCGGAAATGGAAACGCTTAATTGAGGAATACCTTAAAAATAGATCCAGCCTAAAAGCAGTTGTTGTGATTATAGATATAAGGCGAGGCGTGCAGGAAAGCGACATAGATCTTATAACCTGGCTAAAGGCTATTCAGATAAAAATAATTATTGTAATTACTAAGATTGATAAATTATCAAAGAGTGAGGCAAACCGTCAGGTTAATCTGATTTCCGATCACCCTGCAGTTAAAAATATCGATCAATTTATTAAATTTTCATCAAAAACAAGGCAAGGAAAAGAAGAGCTGTGGGCAAAGATATACGAAGCATTGAGTGATTAACTACGAAATAAATTAATATCAGCTCAATAAATAGTGGTAACCATTTTTTACCTTAATAACAGTTGCGGGGCAGAAAGAATTTTCTTCCGCCACTTTTTATTGGCTGTTACCATGTAAATGCATTATCTAATTTCGAGTTTCCAGTTTCAAATTTCGGATACCCAGTATTCGGCTTAAAGCCCGTAGGCCTTAATCTTTTTGTGAAGATTGCTTCGTTCTACCCCAATAGCCTCAGCCGTCTTACTAATATTCCCTCCATATTGTTCTAATTTTCCGGCAATAAAAGTTTTCTCTATAATCTCCCTGGCCTCCTTCAGGGTTTCAAAGGAAGAAAAATCCTCAAACTTGCTGTCCTCAATCTTCCGTGTATTGTAAGGGAAAGGTATGTCTTTTGTTTCTATTACCTTTTCCGGGCACATAATAGCCAGCCTTTCCATAAGATTCTTAATTTCCCTTACATTGCCCGGCCAACTGTATTTCTTCAAAAGTTCCAGTGCATCAGGACTCAAATATTTACGTTCCTTTTTTATTTCGCGGGAAAATTCATCAAGAAATTCATCTACTAACTCAGGTATGTCATCTGTTCTATCCCTTAAGGGGGCAACCCTTATTGGTATAACGTTTAGGCGAAAGTAAAGGTCTTCCCTGAATAAACCCTTCTTCATCTCATCCTCTAAATTCTTGTTTGTGGCTGCAATAACCCTTACATTTACCCTGATTGTTCTGTTTCCGCCTACCCGTTCAAACCTCTGTTCCTGAAGAATACGCAGAACCTTTGATTGCGCCTTCAGGCTCATATCTCCAATCTCATCTAAAAATAACATTCCATCATTAGCCTGATCAAATTTCCCCCTTTTCATTGTCGTAGCCCCGGTAAACGCCCCTTTTTCGTGCCCAAAGAGCTCTGATTCAATTAAATCGTCCGGTATGGCAGCACAATTTACCTCTATTAAGGGTTTGGTATTTCTCTTGCTTAATCTGTGTATTGTATGAGCAACTAATTCCTTACCGGTTCCATTTTCTCCAACAATAAGGACCCATGCATCAGTTGGGGCAACCAGCTCTATTTGTTTCCTTAATTCATTAATAACCCTGCTATGACCTGTAATTTGATGCTTTTGACGCTCCTTCTCCCTGAAAAGATCAAGTTCTGTTTCAAGCCTATTGTAATTCAATGCATTATTTGCTGCTAATAAAACCTTGTCTAAGGAAAGGGGTTTTTCTATAAAATCATAAGCCCCTAATTTTGTTGCCTTAACAGCAGTTTCAATAGTTCCATGACCTGATATCATAATTACCGGTACTGTCGGGTAGAGTTCCCTGATTCTGGTGAGGGTTTCTATCCCATCTATATCAGGCATCCAAATGTCTAATATTATCAAATCCGGGATAGTCTCCTTAATTATATCAAGGGCCTTCAATCCTCCATCTGCAGTGATTACTGAAAATCCCTCGTCAATAAGTATGCCCTGCAAGGATTGAATTATGTTGGGCTCATCATCTATTATAAGTATTGTTTCAGCCATATTTTTGTTGCTCTTTGCTGATTGTTTTCTTCTGCCTGCTTCATGCTGCTTACCGCTTACTCATTGCGAGAGAGCCCCATCATCTCTGCTGCTATATATGCGGTCTTAATTGATGCTCCACCGTCACCCAGTTTTGCCTTTACCAGCGTTAGCTCCTTTTTTATTTCTGTCCTCACACTGCTATTTTTTAAAATACTCATGCCCTGCTCCGCCAAGTTTTCTGCTGTTGCATTACCTTGAATTAATTCCGGAACCACTGTTTTATCGGCAACTAAGTTTACAAGGCCAATATTTGACACATTTACAAAAAGCCGGCCTAAAAAATAGCTCATAGGGGAAACTTTGTAAACTATCACCATAGGTGTTCCGGTTATTGCCGCCTCTAATGTAGCAGTGCCTGATGCGATAAAGGCCATATCGCATATTTTAAGTAGTGCCTTTGTGTCAAGCGTTTCAATAGTAACATCCAAATCTGAATTTTCAACATAGCATCTTATCATCTTCTCTTTAACAGTGGATGCTAATGGTAAAACGCACTGTAAATCAGGATAAGTACGTGATATTATTTTAGCTGCATCAATCATGATAGGCATATGTCTGGCAATCTCCTCAGATCTGCTGCCAGGAAGTAATCCAAGGACTGGCCTCTTTTTATTATCAATGCCCAACTTTTTTCTGATTTCTCTTTTATCTTCCGCAGGTAAAGGCATATCAAGAAGTGGGTGGCCAACATATTCTACTGCTATACCATATCTCTGGTAGAATTCCTTTTCGAACGGCAAAATAACAGCCAATTGGTCTACCCTGCTTGATAACTTATTAACCCTCCTTTTCCACCATGCCCATAGTTGAGGCGGGATATAATAAAACACTGGTATCCTAAGGGCATGGGCGCTTTTAGCTAAATTAAGATTAAATCCTGGATAATCAATAAGTATTAAAAGATCCGGAGGGCTAACAGATAGAATCTTCTTCATTTCCTTCAAGGCCTTAAGGATATACCTGCTTTTATATATAACTTCCGTGAGCCCTACAACTGCCATAAGCGAAGATTGATGAATAATCTTTACCCCGGCGTTCTCCATTTCTTGGCCCCCAATTCCAAAGAATTTAACATTAGGCGATATATCCTTTATTGCCCTTGTTAGATACGCCCCATAAATATCTCCCGAGGCCTCGCCCGCAGAAATCATTATGCGTTTAGCTTTTTGCATAAAAATTTGTTTCTTATCCATAAATAAAACAGCTTTTTAATTCCGTCCTAATATTTATATGCAGGGTTCATCGTTTACCTGTTTCATGAAGACAGAGAAATTATTTTTGAGGATGCAGTTGGGAATATTTTTTTTCTATCTGGTCAACAATAGAGAGGGCTGCAGAAAGTGCATTTCTCCCATCAACTCCTGAAACCTTGGGCTCTGTACCGTTTTTTATGGAATCTATAAAAGATTTAATCTGGTCTGATAGAGGGTCACTATCCGGAAAGCTGTTTTCTTTATAGGAATCGGAGGAAAATTGATCAAAATTTTTTCCATTTTTTTTAATCTTAGTTATGCTAAGTTTTCTTTTGCTATAATCAACTGAAATATAATTATCTAATTGAAGAACTCGTATCGCTCTAATGGATTCATGAGAATACCTGTTGGCCGTTAGATTTGCAATGGTTCCATTGGAAAAAGTTATTTTAACGTTAGCAATATCTATCCTGTCACTCATTATAGGCGCACCAAAGGCATCTATCTCTTTGATGTCTGAATTTACTATATGCAGTATTATATCTAAATCGTGAATCATTAAATCTAAAACCACATCTACATCCGTGCCTCTCTTAGTAAAAGAACTTAGTCGTTGAGATTCTATGTAGATAGGGTTAGAAAGAAACTGCTTCATTTTTACTATTGCAGGGTTAAATCGTTCTATATGCCCTGTCTGGAGAATAATATTATTATCATTTGCCAATTTTATTAAATTATCAGCATCCCTTATTGAAAGGGTGATTGGCTTTTCAATTAACAGATGTGTTCCGTGATTCAGAATGTCACGGGCAATCTCGAAATGGGATATTGTTGGGACTGCCAGGCTAACCCCATCAACATTCCGCAGAAGCTCGGTATGACTACTGTAAGCCTTGGTGTTATACTTGCCGGCCATTTCCTTTGCCCTTTTAAAATCAATGTCCGCCAGTCCGGCTAAATCAATATCCTCCATGGCAGCATACTTCTGTGCATGCAGTGCGCCTATATAGCCTACTCCTACAACACCGAATCTTAATTTTTTCACTTAATAACAAATCCTTTTATTTCTATGACGTCTCAGTTTATTATTCATTTACTTATCTTGAGACAATGGATATGCCCTTGTCATTTGCCAATTTTATCATTGCCTCTTTATCAAAGATAAGGGTTTTTCCGGATTCAATTGCCAAGGCAGATGCCTTGACCATTGACATAGTCTTGATAGTGCTAAGTCCAACGGCAGGAAGGTCAAATCTTAGATCCTGATCAGGTTTACAGACCTTGATAACTACCGCACCCTTATGGGCCAACTCCCCGCCCCTGAGTATCGTCTTATCAGTGCCGTCAATGGCCTCTAATGCTAACACTGTTTTTCTCTTGACAACAACACAATGCCCAACATCCAAACGGCCTAATTCTTTGGCCATCTTCCAGCCAAATTCAATGTCCGTCATCTCCTCTTTGCTTGGCTTTCTTTTTGTAAAACAACCATCCGGCGCTAACAGCTCTGGAAGATATACGGCAGAGCTAACAACACTTATCCCTTCTTTCTCAAGCTCGCCGGCCACGGTCCTTAAAATATCATCATCATGGAATATCAATAACTTTCCAGCTATTGCCAGTCCCCTCAGGTCCGGTTTAAGGTTTTTAAACATATTTGCCTTAGTGATACCGCCTGCCATTAAAACCTTATGGACTCCGCTTGATTTAAAGGCGTCAAGTAAACGACCAAATTGCCCAAGACTTATCCAGGTAATCTCATCAGCTTTTTTCGCCAGTTCCGGGTCTGTTTCTCCCTTGTGGGCTACGGCAATTACCTGTAAGCCTTTCTCCTTGGCTGTTTCAGCTATTAAAATGGGGAACTTACCGCTCCCTGCAATAAGCCCTATTTTATCATATTGCTCGCTGGCCGTATCCTTTATGCCCATATTATTTACTCGCTGACTACTTAAGAATACCCCTTTTTGAGTTGATCAGGAACTTAAGTAAAATATCCAGTTCCTCAAAGGGCGGCATTTCACTTTTCACCTTTTCAATTGCATTATTAAGGCGACTGTGACTGCGCCATATAATTTTATAGGCTTTTTTTAGCATCTCTATCTTTTCACTTGAAAAACCTTCCCTTTTAAGGCCTGTCTGGTTTAGTCCGTACAATTTTGCCCTGTCGCCGGCTGCCATCATAAAGGGGGGGATATCTTTTACTATTGCAGATTTTCCCCCTATAAAGGCGTATATACCTATTCTAACAAACTGATGTATAGCCACCAAACCACCTATGATGGCATGATCACCTATCTCTATATGGCCCCCAAGTGTCGCGGCATTTGACATTACAATAGAATTACCTAAAGTGCAATCATGGGCTATATGTGCATATGCCATGATGTAATTTTTGCTTCCAATCTTAGTTACTCTATCTTGTTTGGCAGTAGCCCGATTAACAGTCACAAACTCCCTTAATATGTTTTCATTCTCAATAATAAGCTTAGTGTCCTCACCTTTATAGTGGATGTCCTGAGGAGGCAAGCCAAGGGAAACAAAGGGGTACACCCTGTTTTTTTCCCCGATCACTGTATTCCCCTCTATAACAACATGGGAGCCGATATCCGTATCTCTCCCAATGGTTACATTTTCCCCTATTATTGAGAACGGGCCAACCTTAACTCCGTCATCTAATTTTGCCTTAGAGGATACGTCTGCAGATGGGTGAATATTTATTCCCATTTTTTCAACCTCAACCTATTGCAGCTACTAATTCTGCTTCAGCCGCTATTACATTATTTACCATCGCCTTTCCCCTCATTTTCCATATTCTACTTCCTTTTCTTATGGGACTGAGCTCAAAGATGATTTGGTCACCAGGAACAATTGGTTTTCTAAATTTTACCTTGTCAATAGCAGCAAAGTATATGGCATTACCCTTTTTACTTTCTAATGTTTCCGGGACAGATAGTCGGGCAAGTATCCCTCCTATTTGCGCCATTGCTTCTACCACCAAAACTCCAGGCATGATTGGGTTTCCAGGAAAATGACCCTGAAAGAATGGCTCATTAATAGTAACATTTTTTATTCCTACTATCTTTTCTCCTAATTCAAGTTCTGTAATAGAATCTACAAGTAAAAACGGATACCTGTGTGGAAGAATTTTTATAATATCCTTATAAACAAGGGGTAAATCCATTATCCATTTTTCTCCTATTTAAGTTTTTCTTCCAAATCTTTGACCTTATTTTCGAGTGTTTTTATCCTTTCCAGGTACAAAGGCAGCTTCTTTATAATTCCCCTGGTCTTAAGCCATAGGCGATGAGGCATTGTTGGAATACCTGATACAACTTCGCCTGCCGGAATAGAATGTGACACACCGGATTTTGCTCCAATCATTACCCTGTCACCTACTTCTACATGATCTGCAAATCCCACCTGTCCACCTATAATCACATTTTTTCCTATCTTTGTACTTCCTGCAATTCCTACCTGAGCAACAATAACGGTATTTTCACCAACAACCACATTATGGCCGATTTGAACAAGGTTGTCAGTCTTTACACCCCTTCGTATAATTGTTTTTCCAATGGCGGCCCTGTCTATAGTATTATTCGCCCCAATCTCAACCTCATCCTCTATTTCGACAATTCCCACCTGCGGTATTTTTATGCTTACATCACCATCTCTTGCGTATCCAAATCCATCACTCCCTATAACCGTCCCACCATGGATAATTACATTTTTCCCAATAATACAATCGGGCATTATAGTTACGTTAGGGTATACTACGGTTCCATCACCAATTTCTGCCCTATTGCCTATGTATACGCCTGGGAAAAGCGTGACATGATTGCCTATCAGGGATTTCCGGCCAACATATACAAAAGGATATAGGGAAACATCTTTGCCTATCTTTGCATCTTGTTCAATTATTCCCTTTTCACTAATTCCGTCAAACCTTGGTACAGGTGGAGCAAACATTGCCGCTACCTTTGCATAAGCAAGATAAGGGTCTCTAACTATTATCTGGGATCCTTTATATATATTGCCGGCCTCTCTTACAATTAAAGCAGATGCCTTTGTTTCCTTAATTTGATCTTTCAGTCGATCCCCTGTAAAAAATGATATATCACCCTCATCTGCCAAGGCAAGAGAACTGATTCCTTTTATCAAAAGCTTGTCATCTCCTAAAACAGTTCCCCCTACTAACTCTGCTATACGTTTAAGATCTATTTTCAATTCAAAAAATCCCTAAAGTTATCGAAGATTGTTGGTTTCTTATTTCTTTTCACCCTTTAATTCATCATAGGCCTTGATGACCTGCTCTGTAATTTCTTTTGATTCGTCAAAATAAAGAACTCCCCCTGCCCTTCTTTCCATTATAAAGGTATATTTCTCTTCAGATCCTATCTTTTCAATTATATCTTTAAGTTCATTAAAGATTTTCTTCTTCTCTTTTCCTTGGGCCCTCATCATCTCTTCGTTTAAATCCTTAAAGAAATATTCTAACTCCCTGGCCTTTCTTTCAATGTCCTTCTTTTTACCCTCCTGTGCATCCATGCTTAGCATCATAGATTGTTTTTCTAACTCTTTCCTTAACTCTAAAAGATCCTTCTGCTTTTTATCAAGTTTTCTCTGAAGCGTTTCCTTTTTCTTTTTCAGGGTTTCAAAGATTTTTTGCCCTTGTTTAGACTCTTTGAGGCATCTTTGCATGTCAATTACACCAATAGCAATACGGTCTTCCCCTAAGACTATGTTATTAGTAAACAATATGCCAATAATTAAAATAAATAATAAACTTTTTTTCATTCTGTCCTCCATTCTTGGTATGTTTTCTCTGGTAAGCTATAAATCTTTACAAAAATAAACGGTCCTTAAAATGGTGTACCAATTGAAAAAGCCCAATTGCTTGACGGCTCATCATATTTTGGGTCAAGGTTATATCCCCACTCCAATCTTAGCGGCCCCATTGGTGAATACCATCGTATTCCTGCCCCTATACTTCGCCTAATCCCCTTAAAAGAATAACTCTCATCCTCTTCATAAACGTTCCCTGCATCAAAGAACAGTACACCCATCACTCCCTGCTCTTTTACCAAGGGGAATCTGTACTCCAAATTATAAACCATCATCTTCTCCCCGCCTATCCGGTCACCTGAATCCGGATCAATAGGCGAAATGCTGGCATAGTCAAATCCCCTAACTGTATTCATTCCACCTAATCGGAATTTCTCATAAACCGGTAGCTCTCCCCCTGGTCTTTTTTCTACATACCCCCATTTACCCTGCACTGAAATTGCCGTACCCCAAAAAGCCGGGAAGAACCAGGCAGACTTGGCCCTGTATTTCGTAAAATAATTATCACCCCCCAAAGCTCCACCTGCATACTCTATGGAAAATGAGTTGGCAGAACCCCTCGTAGCATTAAAGCGTCTATCTCTGCTATCTCTTGAAATTCCGATAGTAAAGCTGCTTGTAACACTCCTCCCTTCCATATCCTTTATTATCTGAGAGGCGCCCTCTTCTATCTCAGAAATATCAGCATCATCATAGGTATAAATGACAGATCCCCTTGTAAACTCTATCCCTAATGGAAATCCAAACTTCAACTTTCCCCCGCGGCTGTCCTTAGTGTATTCATCGTACTCGTACTTCCAGTTATATAGATCTATACCTGATGAAAGTGGCGTATCAAAAAGCCATGGTTCAGTAAAACTAATGGTATATTTCCCTGATTTGGAGCTCAGGGAGGCCCTTGCTGACAATGACTGGCCTCTTCCGAAAAGATTATCTTGGGACACCTCAAGCATTCCTATAAAATTTTCTGCAGAACTGTAGCCTGCGCCCATAGAGAATTTACCGGTTGGCCCCTCCTTAACATGTATATTAAGGATCATATCCTCCTTAGTGCTCCCCCTCTTCGTGTTAATCTCCATTTCCTCAAAGAATCCAAGCCGATGTAGATTCTGACTGCTCCTTTTTAGTTTACCCCCGCTAAAGTAACCGCCTTCAAGAACCTTGAGTTCTCTTCGAATAACCTTATCTCTTGTTTTATCATTCCCAGTGATTATAATTCTCTCAAACTTAACCTTCTTTCCCTTAGATATGTGGTATATAATATCAACCTTATGAGCCTTATCATCCTCTTTTATCTCAGGGGAAATATCCACAAATGCATAACCTTCATCTGAATAGATCTCGCTCAAAATCAGTGTGTCATCCCTGATTGCCTCTCTGTTATAGACCTTCTCCTTTGGAATGCTAAGGGTCTTATAAAGCTCGTCGGTCTCTTTTATAAGATCACCTTCAATACTTATATTTCTAATAGCATATTGAGGTCCTTCATTAATCGTAATGGTGATAAAAATTCCTTCATCCTTCTTGAAAGATATCTTAGGCTCCCCTACCCTTGCCTTTATATAACCGTTGTTGTTATAAAATAATTTTATCTTAAATATATCACTTTCAAAAATTTTTCTATCCAGGTGTCCGGAATTAGTAAGAAAGGAGAAAAATCCCTTTTCATTTGTATCCATTACATCTCTCAAATCATCATCGCTGAATTCAACATTCCCAACAAAGATTATTTTACTTATCGTAACCTTATTTCCTTCTTTGATTCGATAAACAAGTACAACTTCATTGTCTGAAAGTTCTTCAACTATATATTTAACAACAACATTATAATACCCTTTTTGATGGTAGTGATCTCTCAGCCTCTCTATGCTATCATTTATCGCCTTTCTGTTTAGGATAGTGTATTTTTTTATACCTAAGACATCCATCAAATCCTTTTGCTCAATCTTTTTGTTTCCCTCGAACCTCATCTTTCCAACCGATGGTTTTTCGCTAAGCTTAAAGGTTACATTCTTACCTTTATAGCCTTCCTCTACATCTATCTGTACATCCTCAAAAAAACCCATCTGATATATGGATTTAAGATCCTTATCCAATTGCTCCGGTCGAAATATTGCCCCTTTTTGACTCTCAATAGAGGCAAGGATAGCATCTGTCTCAATCCTCTTATTCCCCTCAATGCTTATCGAGCCGATCTCTGCAAGGCCTCTAACCTTGTTTGAGATAGCTAATGCAGCCTTCTCCATTAATTTATCTACTTTATCTATCTTGTCTCCTACAAAGAAATCAGAAAAAGATTTTCTCTTAATTGATATAGGAATAATTATAAGATCAACGCTTATCTTTTCACCAACCTTATTTAGGCTACCTTTTATCAACCAGTCAATCTTATTTTCCCTGCCTATCTTCCTTGTAAGTTCCAAATCCGTCAAAGTGACCTTAGGCAATATGCTTTCGTTTATTATTTCCGGATCAAGGACATTATATCCTTTTTCCGCCAATCTTGCTGTTAAGTCCTGCTGGAGTTCATAAACAAGATGGTCCATTGGCTTTAACGAATAAATCTTGAAGGGGAAAACCGCTATTGTTTCTGAGTTCTTTGCATATAAATGAGGGACAACCAAAAAAGGGATCAAAACAAATAAGAAGGGGCTGGGCATTAATGTGTGAACAATGCAGTGTAATATTTTTTTAATCATTGATCCTTTAAGCGCTGACCGGTTCTTGTCGGAAACCTGATATTTGGAGACTTTATGGGGATTAAACATATTTATCTCAAAAAAAGCTAATCTATTTCGCTATTGATGTTTGGGCGCTTGTCCTAAGTTGTATTTCTAAAAAATTAAAGGTATCTATTCAGCCGCTAAGACACGAAGTCACGAAGAAAAGACTAATATTAATAAAACAATTCTATGCAAATCTTCCATCAATTAATAAATATTTTCTGGATAACCGGTCAGCAAGCTCCATATTGTGAGTTACTATAACCAATGCCAGGCCCTTATCCTTATTAAGGGCGAGGAGAAGTTTGATTATCTCATCACCTGTTGCCTTATCCAGGTTCCCAGTAGGTTCATCAGCTAATAACAATTTAGGTCCCATGATAAGGGCGCGAGCAATTGCCACCCTTTGCTGTTCTCCCCCGGAAAGCTCCCCCACCCTGTGATAAAGTCTATCCTCTAAACCCATCTTTTCAAGAATAGCGGAGGCCATCTTAGCAGATTTTTTTCTATCCTGTCCAGCTATCATGGCAGGAATGCTAACGTTTTCCTGGGCATT
>Ga0075123_10000692_pt1 | contig 17368 bp, 18 predicted proteins | sample AntAceMetag02UKX_FD_69808 | JGI IMG/M metagenome (GOLD analysis project Ga0075123, IMG submission 69808) | Saline lake microbial communities from Ace Lake, Antarctica - Antarctic Ace Lake Metagenome 02UKX | ecosystem: Environmental > Aquatic > Non-marine Saline and Alkaline > Saline | place... | reverse complement strand
CCATGATGTTCTGGTCTCCGATGGTGATATTTCCCCGTGTGAGCGTCTCCAACCGGTTAGTCAGGCGCAGTGTCGTGGTCTTACCACACCCCGAGGGTCCGAGAAACACGACAATCTCGCCCTGTGGTATGGTGAAACTGACATTATCGAGGGCCGTAACGGCATCTCCCCCCGTACCAAATATCTTTGTGACAGATTCGTAAGTGATCATAGAAGGTCTCTCCGATCGGCAACTTTATTCCGGTGATAACGATATAGGGGTAGTTTCGAACTTGTTTCCCCGTAACCTCAGGGTAATGTTTGAACGTCAGAGGAGAGCGTCAATTTTTTTCTTGTAAAGTATGTACCAAGAGGTAGTAATATCGGGTTTCACGCCTGTGAAATTTTGCAACATACTGTTTCTACACATGAGTTCATACCTAACACATACGGCTCCTCTTGTCAAATCGGACAGCCCGGAAGAATCGTAACGGTATGCATTGATCAGTAATACCGTGATATTGAAACAGCGCGGCCCATAGAAGCCGGCTCCGGGACATCCATTGTGGTGGTATCGACGGGACGACTGAAGTTCTCGTCCCGTTATATCTTTTCCTTACGTGCCATCTCGGCACACCGGGTCATGACAAATTTCAGGAAAACGTCGCAGGTTACCTTCCAGTCCTCATCCCTCATACGGCGCTCTATATCCTCGGGATCGGTATAGTCGCATCCGCACAGCGTGCGGCAGTCCGTGCTTCCGAACTCCTTCAGAAAATCGCGGTAGAGCCTCGCAACCCCCGCTATGGCCCGGTCCCTGTCGGGTGCGTGTTCCTCCGGGACCCCCTTTTTACCCTCTCCGCACCGCAGCCCGATGGCCGCGCCGCTACCGATCAGGAGACCGCAGGTCGTCTGCCCCATGGCGATGGCGCCCATGTACCCCGCCGTGCCCCACGAACAACCCTCCTTCGGAAGATTCCACAGATCCTGCAGACCCTGCAGGGTAGCCTCGGCTCAGGTGTACAGGTGCATCCTCGTGAATGCATTGGCGAGAATCTCATCGAATCTGTCTTGTTCCATATCGCACGTTCCTTTCACATAATCAGGATTAATCTTCTCGCGGGATCGTGAACCGCCAGGCACAGAACCATTCCTCCGGGTGGGGGTCGGGCGGGCACCCGATGCACTCGGTCCGTATCTTCGGGTCGATTCCCTCGGCAAAGCGGCCATACTCTACCAGGCCGACGGACTTGCAGGGATAATCCTGAAGCCCCCTGCGTTTGCGCGCCGACTGGACACGGCAATCGTTCATTTGAAAGATGATACTCCCCGGCCCTTCATCAATAATGGACTGTACGTTGACGCTGGCGTACATCCGGAATCTCAGTGCCCTCTTCAGCCCCTCCAGCCCCGGACAATCGGCCAACCCCAGAAACTGTTTGATGGACCAGGCCTCGAAGGGGGAAAAGCGCGTCCAGCAGGAGTCGTTGCACCGTTTGGCGTCGTTCATCCCGTAAGCGTTCTCCACGGCCTGGAACCAGACACCGTCCCCGGCGATCCAGTTCGCGCCGAGACTGCCAACCAGTTCAAGGAGCTTTTCGCGCGGCAGATCGAGCAGCGGCGCGGGGGCCCCCTCCTTCATTTCGAAGCCGAGGGTACGCGAAAGTCGTTTCATCTGCACATCGTAACTGCCGCGCCAGGCGGTCTTCATAATCTCCAGCGCCTTCTCGAACCCCATCTGGTGCTCCACCTCTCTGAACCAGAGGGTGTGGTGCACAACGGTTCGGTGCAGCATATCGAGGATCAGACGCGCCAGGTCCTCGTGCCCAAGATCTTCGATGCCCTGTGTTTCCTTGTTCATGTATACTTTCTCCTTCACCGCCCGTTCGCCTAAGCTTCGAGCGGCTGATAGTCCATGTAAAAACGGTAGAAGGCGGCGAGGATCAGTGAATTCGTTATCGCTCCGCCGCTGATTAGGCCGGGGATCTCTTTCAGCGGATACAGCACCACCTCAATGTCCTCCTTTTCATCCAAATTCTGACTCCCCTCGAGAACGACATTCGTGGCGACAAAGGTGTAACAGCGGTTTCCCTGGAGCGCGGGGTTCGGATGCACCCACCCCAGGGATATCAGTTCCTCCTCACGGTACCCGGTCTCTTCCCGCAGCTCCCGGCTGGCCGAGGCGGCAGGCGTGTCGTGTACCTCTATGAGTCCCCCCGGGATTTCCAGCGTGATGTCCCGCACGCCGTGACGGTACTGTTCTATCAGAACCACCTTGTTATCGGGGGTTAGGGGGATCACATTCACCCAGTCGGATGATTCGACGACAAAAAAATCGTGCGCCTCCCCCGTCCGGGGCGAACGCGCCCGGTCGGTGCGCAGGCTGAACACCCGGTATGATTTATCCTGGGTACTCGACAGGATCTTCCATAGTTTAGGAGCCATATGTTCCCCCATGCGTCCAAAAATTCTACGGCTGGCTGATTGCTGATGTGATCTTTACGTGATCAACGTAATTGAAAAACCGTGACCGGTCAAGGAAGAAAGGAAGGGCCGGAAGGGCCGGAAGGGCGCGGGCATGTGGATGTCCCTGACCGGCACGACAAAGGAAGATTTCAAGGACTGCTCGAACCTGCCGAAGGTCCACGACCTCATCGATGACACCTTCGCGAACTACTGGGATGGCTACGTCAAACAGACGCCGAAGGCATTCGAGAAAGAACTCAAGACCTGCCCGGTCGCCAAACCATGGTCCAAGGAACCGGAACTCTGCGAGATCCTCCTGGGAGAATCCCTGAAAGGGATGGCGACGGAACTCAACCCGAAGTTCAAGACCGCTGGATTCAGCAAGCTCCTCACCAAGGGCGACAGCGTCTGCCGCTTCAGGGTGGAGCTGGAAGATTAGGATCAGCGGATGATTTTTGCGGCCAACAATAGTAGCAGTGGCCGTTTTGCCTGAATGGGGGATTACCTGAGAGGCTTCCCTTGGCCAGCAATCAGAAAAGATTTTTCATGGAAGTGATGGCTGTATTGAAAGGGGGAAATCTGCACGCTTGCCGTGAAGATTTCCCCCGATCGGTTTCTTATTACGATTTGATGGTTACAACGGGACAGTCGGCGTTGAGAATAACATACTGGGCCGTTGATCCGAGGAGAAACTTGCCTACCTTCGATTTCATCTTGACGCCCACGACGATCTCATCGGCTTCCTTATCATTTGCGAATTCGACAATATCCTCACCGGGCGAAAGACCGCGAATCAGCAGCTCCGCTTCAACGTTGATTCCCGCTTCTTTCAATACGCCTTCAGCATAACTCAGTTCCCCTTTGGCCGCATCGATTTCAGCGATTTTCTCACCCGTTCCACCTTCAAGAGAAAAGATAAGGTAGACTGTTGCATCAAAGGCCTTTGCGTGTTGCTTTACCGTATCCAGAATTTCCTTTGACAGTTTTGACTCTTTGTAGCCCACGACTATTTTCATTCCATCCTCCTTTATTTTTCGAAAGGGGGGGGGGGCGCCCACCTTCTCGTTCTGTACATCCAGGTACATCCAACAGAAAACAACCCTCCTCCGAGAAGTACGGAGAACATGACATCCTGAGAATCCTTTGTCAAGAAATTTTCGCCAGTTGACAGTTCGTCCTGATAACCGATCGTTTTTCCGACACACATTTTCGGGGGTAGCTGGGCACACGGGGACCCTGATCCTGATTGTGTCCTTACACTGTACGAGGGTGACTGTGCCGAACGGTCTCCGCGGGGTAGAAAAAGGGGGTCACAGGTGTAGGAGGGGCCAAACCTTCGTTCTTTACATTCGGTGACCTCATGAAGCATCACATATAAAGATTTGACCCCGTCCCTTCCTTTTGACCCCATGTCCGGCTCTCACGCATCAAAGCAAAACGAAAACTTGTACAAGTCTTCCATTTGCTCGGAAAATTCGAATTCCCTGTACATAAAGATCCGTTCCCAGGGAACGATCACATCATCAAAGACACACAGTGCTTCATGCTCCCGAAACGCTGCAGTCGCCCTGTTCACAATGCTGTCTCCGGCCCTTGTCGGGACATGAGATTCGAGGTCTATAAGAAAGGTTACCCCTTCCGCGTCACTCGGCAGCGCAAAGAAGATGGCATAGGCGTCGTCCCGCTTTGTCATGGTCATGGTCGGGATGACCAGTATTTCATGGGAATTAAGGGCGCTTATCTCGCACGCCTTCGCCCCGCGCAGCACAACCCCATTGGCCGTCTCGTCTACCGCGTGCAAAAGGAGGTCGGAGTGCAACTGCCGGTGCGGGGGCAGCCATCTGTTCCCCAGCGGGTCGATCAGCGACCCGTCACAGGTCAGGTCATTCTCCTGGATATATTCCAGGTATTTCAGAAAACGTCCGTGATGAGTTGTCCCGTGGGCGGCATCGATATCACCGGTTGTTATAGAAAGGGCGTTTAAGGTATTCATCCCCAGCGTGCGGTAGAAGGAGTGCCCATTATTACCGTTGAACAGCTGATTCAGTTGAACCCTTTTTATCAGATCCTCGATGTTCTGGCTGATGTGGTTGAATCGGTTGATCCTGGAACCGGTAATATGGGATCTAGCGACTATGATCTGTTCGTGCTCAGGCATCTGGGCCATTTCATATGTCCTGGCTACCGTATCGATGGATTGACAGACAACCGGATCATCATATGCGTTTACCGTCTTGTTTCCTCGTATATAGACATCCAGATTGAGATCATCCAGACTGTCTCTGTACTGTCCTGAAGTCATCATGATAGTTTAATATCCTCCCGGAAAAGTATGAATACCAAAAAGGGGAAATTTAGAGGCAAATCGTTCGCGTAAAATGGTACAGCACTGTGTCAGTTTCAAATGAAAAATCTAAATTTCCCCTCCGTGAATTGGCGGCGGCAAAGAAGATCCTTGTGTAAATTGTACCGATTACAACAATTGTCTGCTCTGAAATATACGCCGTGCTTCTGTTTCAAGGGAATATAATGCTCATTCCTCCTTGCCTTTGGCATTTCTTTATTACACTAATCATGCCAATATGAGATATTTCGCGCACACAGCATGATTGTTCATGTATTACAGTTACTTATAGGTTGTTCTGTGTGGAGGGCGAATCGCTGATGGTCAAAAAAAGGGATTGTCGCGTCTGAATGGCACACTGCTGCAGTGAACATGGAGTACTTTGTGTGGTATTTTAGAAGGGTACTCCGCAGGCGTCAGGATGACATGCCCATGTCATTCTGACGCGGCTGGTTAGTCTCCATCAAACCCATCTTTGTATGTAATTAATTTTTAACCACGTTTTCCCATTGACAGGGAGACCCGCCTCTCTTATACTTCTCCTGCATACAAGAGACCACATACAAGAGACCGCCTATCAGGAAAGGCAACGGAGGAAGGGATGTCCCGGACAGAAAATGGAAAGATGCGGACCCGCTGGAAATCACTCCTCTGTACCATGTGCGCCCTGGTGCTCCTTGCATCCGCGGGGTGTGCCGGTCCGCATGGCAGGAATTACGGCAGGATCATACCTGACGGGGACGTGACACGATCCTTTGAAGAATATCAAAGCAACCCCGAGGTCAATTACTATATCAGCGGCTCGGATGTGTTCCCCAACGCTATTATGGGACTGAATAAGGCCTATACCCTGGATTCCACCCTGTGGAAAAGGGTTGAGATGACTCCCCAGGCCCTCGGTGATCTCGTTTCAAATATGCAGACGAAGGCCCGGATCCAGCACGGGTTTGTCCTGGTTGATAATAAGGGGAATCGGATAGGGGTCTGGTACTCCATCCTTACGGCCTCGACATCGCTCTGGATGAAGGACGATCATACGGTTGTGATCCTGACGCCGGCCCTCGATACGTACAATAAACTTAAAAGGGAGCCTTTTCAGGAGATACGATAGCCGTATCTGAAATATGAAGTGCCGGTTAGTCGCCAATTGATGATTCCCACCGGTACCCGGTGCTGAAGAATTGCAGGTAGAGTCGGGAATCGATTCCCTCCTTGGCTAAACGGTTCCACTGTGTGCCAAAGCATACTGAATTACAACCAATAACAAATCAACCGGTGTCCGAGTATAGCCAGATTGTGTCTAACCTTTTATGAATTGCCAATATTCGGGTCAGCAACGCGTCTTATGAACAAAAAGAGTGTACATTTTTTCGAGGAAGTTTACCGTTTTCATATAATCCTGATTTCAATATCCGGTTATGTGCCGAGCCACGCGACGATACTAAAAACGGTCGTAATGTCTTTTTCTCTTGCCTTTTCGTTTTATCTCGCCGCCTGCCAGTCTCTCAATGCACGGCTGGCGATATCCTATTTCGTCCTGAGCACCTCCTGTTACATCGGTTTTATATTTTTCGTCCTGTCGAGAGATGGCTGGCGCCACTGGTTCATCAGGAGGTGGAGGGGTGAGGATGAAGGGTACCTGGCTCACGAGGCTGATTTTCGGTTTTCTCTTTTTCCACAACGGAGTCAGTATAGGATACGTCGCTTCATCGTACCCCGGGGAACCTGTTTTGTTTTGTTCATCAAGAAACAGCATTCGTTATCGCGGCACTATTATTCATCAGCGGGTTTACGATAAAGATATGGGCCGCGAAGGCGGTCCCGATCGATATCTATTATTGGAAAGACATGTTTCTCGGAAGGAAGATCTCCGATTTCGTCATGACGGGTCCATACAGATATTTCGCCGATCCCATGTACGGGGTGGGACAGCTTCAGGCGTACGCGATCACGATCTGGTTTGGTTCGATCTCCGGGCTCCTCGCCGCCTTTCTGAATCAATGCTGTCTTTTTTCTTTCAACTATCTCATGGAAAAAAAGTTCATTACAAGGGTGTATCAAAACGTAAAACCGGATTCGGTGTGCTGATTTTTAATTACACCCCATCCGATATCTCCAGGCATATGACCCTCTCACAGGAGTGAAAAGGGATTGAAATAGGGACGTGGGCGATATATATCTGAGCGGTATTTCGTCAGCCGTGGTTCGCGCCGGGATACGAAGGAGGTTGTGAAGTGGGTGTCTTTCAGATGTCGAAGGTCCATCGAACGTGGGTTCGGAGCCTGCACAGGAAAAAGGTCCGGGAGAAGGAGGGGGTGTTCATCGCCGAGGGGTTCAACGCACTTGAGGCCGCCACCCAGACCACCAGCCATCCGATAGTGGAGGTTATGGCGGACAGGGATCACCTTGAAGCGGTTGCCGACATTCTTCCCAATGACCTGCCGGTCTATGAATGCTCCGCCAGCATCATGCAGGAGATCTCTACGGAGAAAACGCCGCAGGGGGTCGTCATGATCTGCCGCCGGGGGGAATCTACCTTTTCTGATCTGGGTGGCGTGGCCCCCGATACCCTGCTGTATCTCGACCGGGTGTCCGATCCGGGCAACCTGGGAACCATTCTGCGCACAAGCGCCTGGTTCGGGGTCAGGCACCTGATCCTGAGTCCCTCCTGCGTGGACCCCTTCAACACAAAGGTGATCCGGGCATCGGCCGGGGCGATCTTCACAGTGGAGATATATCAGCCCGTCGACTCCGAGCAGATACGAGGGTTCGCGGAAAGGATGGGATACCGGATGGTGGCGATGGTCCCGCGGGGGGGGAGCCCGCCGGGCGAGCTCAAGAAGACGGGCAAAACAATCGTGATGCTGGGGCAGGAAGCGGACGGACTGTCGGAGGAATTGACGGGATGTGCCGATCAGTTTGTCTCGATTCCGGGGAGGGGAGACGTGGAATCCCTGAACCTGTCGGTCGCCGCCGCGATCATCCTCTATGAGATCGCGAAGTGAATGAAGACCCTCAGTCCAGTTCGCCGGTGCGGCTCTTCCTGAAAAAGTAGCCCGGGAACGAGATTTCGGAGATAACCATACCCGTCAGAATACAGACGGCACCGATGAGACCCCGGAGACCGAACCGCTCGCCGATTGCCCAGTAGGCGTACAGCGCCGCGAACACCGGCTCCATGCAGAAGATCAGCGCCGTGTGCGTCGGGCTGGTGAAGCGCTGCATGGAGGTCTGGACGAGGAAGGCGAAGATCGTGGCGAAGAGGACGCAGATCACCAGCGCCCAGAGTATCTCCGGGTGCCAGACCAGGATTTCACTCCCCTCACCATACGCCACCAGGGTGCTCAGGAGCGCCACGATCCCGATCTGGACCGTTGTCAGCCAGTACACATCGCTCGCCCGCGCGAATCTACCGGTAAAGATGAGGTGCAGCGCGACGCAGATCGCACAGGTGATCCCGAGTATGTCGCCCCGGTTGAAGCCCCAGCTTCCGTTCGTACAGAGGAGAAACAACCCCGTGGCAGCCAGGACAACCCCCATCTTCATGTTGAAAGTCACGGCGTGCCGCAGGAAGGCGGCGCCGATTACCGGAACGAGGACGACGTTGAGCCCCGTCAGAAAGGCGGTAATGGAGGCGGTGGTGTACAGGAGCGCCATGGTCTGAAACGCAAACGCGCCGAAGAGCAGGACACCGAGGACCACGCCCCTCGTGAGGTACTCCTTTTTGAAAGGCCGCCTCGCGACCAGACAGATCACCAGGAGGATAAGAAACGCCAGGCCGAAACGCTGAGACAGGAAGAGGAACACCCCCACCTGTTCCACGGCCTGTTTGACCGTTACAAAGGTGACCCCCCAGAACAGTGTGGTTATGAGGAGCAGAAGATCGGCGCCCAGTCTGCGCATTTTTTCCGGCGATTGTGCCATGTCCCCTGCCCCCCTTCAGGCAGAATCGCCTTATATCGCTTGAGTTTTCCAAAAGCAACCAAAAACAGTCCCCGGCTTTTTATCTTGACAACGCCCCGCCTCAATAGTAACTACTACCAACGATATACAGCTTTTTAGAAAAGGAGGAGGATATGAAAAATCGCGGTATCATTATTGCTTTGGTGGTAATCGTCGGATTTGTTGCACTCTCGCTTGGCGGCTGCCAGCGCGCGGCAGAGGAGGTCACGGCCTTCACCTGCGCCACGGATGCCACCTGGCCCCCGATGGAGATGGTGAACGAGAACAAGGACATCGTCGGGTTCGACATCGACTTTTTCAATGCCGTGGCTGAGGAGGCGGGTTTCAAGGTGGAATTCAAAAGCACCGCATGGGACGGGATCTTTGCCGGTATCGCCGCCGGCAAGTATGACGCCATCATCTCCTCCGTCACCATTACCGACGAGCGGAAAAAGACCATGAGCTTCTCCGATCCCTATATCAATGCCGGACAGGTGCTCATCGTTCCGAAGGAGTCGGATGCCGTCATGATCGCCGATCTGGCCGGGGAGAGCGTGGGGGCCCAGATAGGAACGACAGGCGCTCGTGAGATCGGAAAGTCAGAGGGAGTGGAACTGAAGAGCTATGACGAGATCGGTCTGGCCTTTGAAGATATGGCCGTGGGACGCATCGCCGGCGTCGTCTGCGACACCCCGGTAGCCGCACAGTACGCGCTCCAGCAGGCGGAATACAAGGAAAAGTTCAAGATCGTGGGAGATGTCCTGACGACGGAATACTACGGTATCGTGGTACAAAAGGGTAACCAGAAGCTGCTTGATCTGATCAACAAGGGAATCAAGGCCGTACAGGAAAAGGGTATTGACAAGCAGTTGGAAGATAAGTGGTTGAGATAAAAGATAAGAAAAAAGAAAAAAGAGAAACTCCACGACCGGTCATAGCGGTTGGCGATGGCGCCGCGATCCCCACCAAGGAAGATGTGGGATTGTTTACGGCGTGGAGGGTTTCTTTCGTAGGCGCTATCGCAACAGTTGCCTGTCTGGTAATCTTTAGCCCGGATCCCTACTGGAGGATATTGAAATTTCTTCCAGACGGGATCTTGGTGACTTTTCAAGTCACGGTAGCGGCGATCATTCTGGCCCTGATTATAGGGCTCTTCACCGGTCTCGGGCGGATATCGAAGAACAAGATCATCAACGGGATCGCGTCGCTGTATGTGGAGATCGTCCGGGGGATTCCCCTCCTTGTCCAGTTGTTCTATATCTATTTTGCCCTGGGACGCATCGTCAATGTCCCCGCCATGGCCAGCGCCATCATCGCGATGGCGGTCTGTTACGGGGCATATATGGGTGAGATCTTCCGCGCCGGGATCGAGTCGGTCTCCAGCGGGCAAATGGAGGCGGCCCGCTCTCTAGGGATGAGCTCGTCGCAGGCCATGCGTCACGTGATACTGCCGCAGGCCATCAAAACTATCCTCCCCCCCATCGGCAACGAGTTTGTCGCGCTCCTGAAGGATTCGTCCCTGGTCTCCATCCTTGCCGTATCCGATCTTCTGAGAAGGGGGCGAGAATTTGCCGCCGAATCGTTCAACTACTTTGAAACCTATACGCTGGTCGCTCTCGTCTATCTGATTATCACGCTCTTTCTGTCAAAACTTATCAGCATCATGGAGGACAGGGTCGGTGCCAACAGACAATAATTCCGTCATGGTCGAGATGCGAGAGGTGTACAAGTACTTCGGACAGCTGAAGGCCCTGGACAACGTGTCGCTGGACATACACGACGGCGAAAAGCTGGTCCTCATCGGGCCGAGCGGCTCCGGCAAGAGCACGTTGTTGCGCTCGATCAACCAGCTCGAACAGATAGACCACGGCCGCATCGTTGTCGACGGGATCGATATCAGCGATCCCGACACGAACATCAACAAGGTCCGCGAAGAGATCGGGATGGTCTTCCAGTCCTTCAATGTCTTCCCCCACAAGACCGTCCTGGACAATGTCAACCTCGCTCAGATTGTCGTGCGCAAACGCTCCAAAAAGGAGGCGTCTAAGATATCCAGGGAACTCCTCAACAAGGTGGGTATTATTGAAAAGGTGAATGAGTATCCCGACAAGCTCTCCGGGGGGCAGCAGCAGCGCGTCGCCATCGCGCGGGCGCTGGCGATGAAACCCAAGATCATGCTCTTCGACGAGCCCACATCGGCGCTGGATCCAGAAATGATCGGCGAGGTCCTCGACGTCATGATCAAGCTGGCGAAGGAGGGAATCACCATGATCGTGGTCACGCACGAGATGGGCTTCGCCCGTGAGGTGGCGGACAGGGTCATATTCATGGACTACGGGGCGATCATAGAGGAGGGCACGCCTGAGCACTTCTTCAAAAATCCCACCCAGGAACGTACCAAACTGTTTCTCAATCAGATTCTGTAGGTTTTCCGAAGGTTAATTACGCGATATCAGATGGCTCACGGCACCGTCAAGTCCGTCGAGGGTCAGCTCGAACATGGGGAATATCCTCCGGATCTGATCGATGGTCCAGGTACCCGACCATTCGTACCGGGGAGTCGGATTCAGCCAGACGCAGTGGCGAAAGGTCTGGGAGAGAAACTGGAGGTTTTCCATGCTGGCATTCCTCGCCCGCTCCCCGAAATAGATCGATCCCCCCTCATTCATCAATTCGTAGGGGGCCATGCTGGCATCACCCACGATGACGATTCTCGTATCGGGATCTTTCTTGGTGAAGTCCGTGAGCAGCTCCGAGTTACGGTACCGGGCGGCGTCAGCCCAGACCCTGTCGTAGATGGTGTTGTGAAAGAAATAGGTCTTGAGATCCTTGAACTGGTTCCTCGAGTAATCAAAGAGTGTCTGCACCAGAGGGATATAGGGGTCCATGGACCATCCGCCGTTGTCGATCATCAGAATGACCTTCAGCCGGTCCGAAAGGCGGCGGTCGAAGATGATCTCTATCTCGCCAGCATTCTTCATGGTCTTATAAATCGTTTTGTCCACGTTGACCACGTCCAGGGGCCCGGCGGGCACCATCCGGCGGAGCTTCTTCAACGCCTCCCCCATCTGTGACTGGGTCAGGGGGCCTTCCTGAGAATAATCACGGTAGCGGCGGTCAAGTGCAACCTTGGTCGCCGATTTGTTCTGCGAGACACCCCCGACACGCATCCCCCCGGGGTGAACCCCGGAGTGCCCCACGGGCGAGGTCCCGCCGGTGCCGATCCACTTGCTTCCGCCGTGGTGGGCCTCGGTCTGGTCCTTGAGACGATCGAGGAAGTACTGCTCCAACTCTTCGGGAGTCAGTTTCTGCAGGTCCTCCTCGTTGACGCCGAGGGCGGCGGCGACCCCCTCCGGATTTTTCAGCCACTCATCCAGAAGCAGCTTCGCCATCTCGCTCAGTTCTATATCGTCGGGATCGGGGAGTTCCACCCCTTCGAAGTGGTGCGCGAAGACCTGATCGTATATATCGAACCACCGCTCACTCTTGACCAGGAGGGACCGGGCAACGACATAAAAGTTGTTCAGGGAGCGGATGACCCCCAGCCGCAGGGCCCGCTGGAGCCTGAGAAAGGAGGTGGGGGTTACCGGGATCCCCCGATCCCTGAGGCTGTAGAAGAAACTGACAAACACGATCCTCACTCCTGTGGGTCTGCCGTCCGGCGACCCTTATTGACGATTTTTACCAATGGCGTTGCTTGCCACCTTCATGTCCGGGCTCTTCTTATACAAAACGCCCAGATAGGGCACATCCCCTTGCTCAAGGAGCGACAGCTTGAAATCGGGGTCGGCCTTCAGGGCCCGTATCCAGTTGATCAGTTCCCGGGTGGCGGGTTTCTTCTCTATGCCCTCCAGCTTCCTCAGGCCGTAGAAGGTCCTGATACAGGCATCCGTGATCTCCTTTTTCAGATCGGGGAAGTGAACCCCTATGATTCTGTGCATGACATCCTCACCCGGGAAGGCGATGTGGTGAAAATTACAGCGCCCTAGGAAGGGATCGGAGAGATCCTTCTTGGCGTTTGAGGTGATGATGATAACGGGACGGTTTTCCGCGGAGATGGTCTTGTCTACCTCCATAATATCGAATTCCATCTGATCAAGAACATCCAGCATATCGTCCTGGAAATCCGTGTCGGCCTTGTCAATCTCGTCGATCAAAAGAACGACCCTGACGTCTGAAACAAAGGCCTGGCCGATCTTTCCCATCTTGAGATAGTCTTCGATATTGCTGACATCCCTGCTGGAGTCAGCAAAGCGGCTGTCGTTGAGCCGCGTCAGTGTGTCGTATTGGTAGAGCGCGTCCACCAGCTTCATACTCGATTTGACATTCAGGACGATCAGGGGCATGTTGAGGCTCTCCGCAATAGCGTAGGCCAGCATGGTCTTCCCCGTACCCGGCTCCCCTTTGAGGAGGAGCGGCATCTCCAGGGCCATCGAGACATTGACGATCTCGGCAAGCTCTTCATCCAGGACGTATTTATCGGCGCCCCGAAATTTGTAAAAGTCCTCGTGAACCATAATTTTCAACCCTTCTGTTTGTGTAGTTTAAGTCTTTATATATCCCGTGTCCAGAGAGAAGCCATCGAGGGCCCGCCCCCGACACACAGTGACGCCCCGCCGGTGGACTTGTTCATCCGTTCCAGTTCATAATAAAGTGATACGATAATGCGGAGCCCGGTACACCCGACCGGATGCCCCAGGGCGATCCCTGAACCGTTGTTGTTGACATTATCCAGGCTGAGTTCTATCCCAAAATCCTCCTTCAGCATCCTGCCCACGCCCAGAAACTGCGAGGCGAAGGCCTCATTGATCTCCCAGTAATCTATATCCTCGTACTGCATCCCTGCCTGTTTGAGACACTTCGGGATGGCAACCGCTGGCCCCAGCCCCATGACCTTGGGGTCAACACCCTCACTGCAGATATTGATCAGCTTCAGGAGGGGTTTGATCCCCAGCTCCTCAGCCTTTTTACGTGACATGATCACCACGGCCGCTGCCGCGTCGTTAACCCCCGAGGCGTTGGCGGCGGTAACGACCCCCCCCTCTTTGAAGGCAGGTCGAAGCTTCCCCATGGCCTCGAGATTGGCATCAGGAATCATATGCTCATCGGTATCGAATATCGTCACACCCCTCCTTGTCTTGATCTCCACCGGGACGATCTCACGCTTGAATGTACCCTCCTTGACTGCCTTCGTTGCCCTCTGGTGGCTGATCAGGGCAAGCTGATCGCACTCATCCCGGGTGATCCCGTATCTCTCGGCTATGTTCTCCGCCGTGATTCCCATGTGCCCCGGCACCTGTTCATCGACCAGGCCGTCGTAGAGCATATGATCCTCTATCGTCCCCGGCCCCATCCGGTAGCCCCCCCTCGCCTTGGGGATCATATAGGGGGCGCCGGACATGTTCTCAACCCCTACCACCAGACCGATCTCGGTCTTGCCGAGCATGATATTGTGGCAGGCTATCTCCATCGCCCTCATCCCCGACGCGCAATTCTGATTGACGGACACAGCCGCGCTCCGGTGGGGAAGACCGACCCGCAGGCCTACCTGCCTGGCGGGAAGGGAGCCCTGCATCGCCGGCAAGCACTGCCCCATCACGATCTCGTCAATACCATCGGCGGAAACCCCCGCCCTCCTGACGGCCTCTTTTGCGGCGGTTACGGCAAGCTCCCGTGACGGCACATCTTTCAGGGTCCCCAGAAATTTTCCAATCGCGGTTCGACACGCGGATACAACAACAACCTCTCTCATAGCACTCTCTCCGTATACCGTAAGATTTTTTATGGCAAGACTGTCATAACAGCCTCTTTTTTGTGTTGTGGCAGTCCCTTTACGGTCGTGGTTCATACCAGAATATGGCGGGAAATGGAAACAAAATGACGAAGATCGGCCGGATGGGCCTACAGACCGCGCAGGTGTTCGTCCCGGAGCATACCCCGGTCCCTCGTTTCCAGGACGCTATCTATGGTCGCAAGCATCTCCTGCTTGTCCCTCTGGAGGGTTCCGTTTATGGGGAGGTAGTTGGAGGCATGGACCCCCACGAATCTCAGGTTGTCAAGGGTGATATGCTCGAAGAGGACCTTCATCTCCTCGAGGGTCTCAAAGGCATCCATCACCTCGAAGGTCCCCGCCTCGACCTGCTTATAGAGAACCGTGCCGGGAACGGGCGTGACCGTGAGGGCCGCCAGATACTGGGGCCCCATCTCATTGGTGATCCGGGCGGTGGCAATGGCATGCTCAACCGAGCGCTCCCCTTTGCCGGCGAGGCCCAGCAGGACCATCGATGAGAGATTGATCCCGGCTTCGACCAGGTTTCTCCCGGCCTGGAGCATCTCCTCGGCACTCACACCCTTTTTTGTCTCCTGCAGGAGCCTGTCGTCGCCGGTCTCCACACCGAGATAGGCCTTGGCAAGCCCGGCAGAGCGGAGTGCAACAAGTTCCGACATGCTCTTTCCCAGAGTGCTTTGCGGCCCCACATAGGTTCCCACATGGCGCAGTGAGGGGAAGGCGGCGTACAGTTCGCGCAGTATTTCCAGAAGGATATCGGTCTCGATGGCGATGGCATCCCCGTCACAGAGAAACACCTTTTCGAGGTCCCCGTAATGGTCCCGTGCCATTCGAATATCGGTTCGGATCTCATCGAGGCTGCGCACGCGGTATTTCCGGTCCTTGTACATCCCGCAGAAGGTGCACCGGTTGTGTGAGCAGCCGATGGTGCACTGTAGAAGATAGCTGTTCGCCTCGCTGAATGGTCTGAATATGTTTCCCTCGTACCTCATGGTTCGTCACTCCCTGTGTTTTTCGTCATACGGCTGGGGAGGATTATCAGAATACGGCTCACAAAGCAATCCCTTTAGAAGAGTAAGGCGATTCGAAAGGTATCTGGGCGTGAGGTCCGATCCAGCCAGACCAGACGCATCGTGCGTCCCAGGGGACGGAACCGGATTGAACCCCGTGTGGGAAGCATTCCTGACGGTAAGTGTAAAAATGACCACAAGTCATTACTTCCTGGTAATCTTTGAAACCGCCTTCATCGAAGGCGTATAGCAAATACAAGTGTTCAACATAGACTGCTCCGGCTGGATCATTGAATGCGATTTGAAAGTGCGTGTATTCCATACAGTCAAATTTTCTTTGATGGAACGGATAGGTCCATCTCCGAAAGATTAAGGTAGAAGCACTTCCTTTCTTGCTTAAAATATTATTTGCAAAAAGGCCCTTTTTATGGTCTTATTTGTGAAAATATTTACCAGGACAAGGGTATGCCTTTAAAAGTGCAAACATCATCCCCAACCGATCTGCTATCTTGGGTTGATTCTCGGCAGGAGCAAGGGCTCTATTTCTTCACCCGCGAAGAGGCTATCAAAACGCTTCAATTCACGGAGGAAGCCTTCAAAAAGGCCGCAGCAAGGCTGACGAAAAAAAGCAGGGTTTTGCGCATCCGAAGCGGCTTTTTTGTCGTTGTTCCTCTGGAATACCGCGCCACCGGGATATTGCCGGCGGAATGGTTCATCGCTGATCTGATGGCCTACCTGAAACAGCCCTATTACGTGGGGTTGCTTAGCGCCGCGGCCCTTCAGGGCGCTGCGCACCAACAGCCTCAACAGTTTCAAGTTGTTACTACGGTGCCCCAACGCGAAGTCCGCAAAAAAGGCCTTGCCGTCCGATTTTTCTTCAAGACAAACTTCAATGCAACCCCGGTTACCCAAATAAAGGTTCAAACGGGGCATATTTCCGTCTCTACTCCAGAGGCCACGGCCCTTGATCTCATCCGTTATGCCCGATCCATTGGCGGGCTGGATCGCGTGATGACCGTGCTTCAAGAACTTGGCGAGTCTATGGATGCGGACAAGCTAATAGACGCAGTAAAAGCGGAGGGCAACCTGGTCTGTGCGCAAAGGCTGGGGTGGTTGATGGAAAAACCCGGCTACGATAAGTTGGTGCTGGATCTCGGCCGTTTGATCGCCGATAAGAATCCACCCTTTACCCGACTGGACCCCTCATTGCCTGCCGGGGAAGCTGAAAGGGATACCCGCTGGCGGCTTATGATCAATACGGACGTGGAGGGTGATCTGTGATTCCTAGAGCAGATATTGTCGCATGGCGCCAGTTTGCACCCTGGGTGAACGATGCCCAAGTTGAACAAGACCTGATTATTAGCAGGGCGCTGGTTGCAATTTTTCAAAATCCCTTTTTAGCAGAGCGATTGGCCTTCCGTGGAGGTACGGCCTTGCACAAGCTCTATTTTGATGTTCCGCGGCGCTATTCGGAGGACATTGACCTGGTCCAAATTATCCCTGCACCCATCGGACAGATCATTGATACCCTGCAAGAGTTGTTGAACGACTTTCTTGGGGCGCCTCGCCGCAAGCAAACGAAGCAATCGGTGATATTGACCTATCGGATGGAATCGGAGGGGCCGCCCGTCGTACAAATGCGACTGAAGGTTGAAATCAACACGCGAGAGCATTTCGTGGTGGAAGGCTATAAGAAACAGCCCTTTGCCGTGCAGTCTCGATGGTTCAAAGGAAGCTGCAAGATTACGACCTATACATTGGAAGAAATGCTCGCGACCAAGCTGAGGGCTTTGTATCAAAGGAGAAAAGGGCGCGATCTTTTCGATTTGTGGCTTGGCG
>Ga0075123_10000689_pt1 | contig 17388 bp, 16 predicted proteins | sample AntAceMetag02UKX_FD_69808 | JGI IMG/M metagenome (GOLD analysis project Ga0075123, IMG submission 69808) | Saline lake microbial communities from Ace Lake, Antarctica - Antarctic Ace Lake Metagenome 02UKX | ecosystem: Environmental > Aquatic > Non-marine Saline and Alkaline > Saline | place... | reverse complement strand
GATGCTGAGCAAGAGCAGAAAGGTCAGGCCGCCGGGTGCGGTGATTTTTGTGAAATACTCCGGTTTTAGACTGGTCTTATTGTCACTAAAAAGGCCGCTCAAGAATGGGAAGATGGTGCCTATAAGTATCACGAGTGTGAGCAGTATGAGCAGGTAGTTGTTGACGATTATGAAGTTGGCGCCGCGGCTGACAAAAACGCTAAGCCACTGTGTGAAGGTCTGATGGTCTTGCGTTTGCGGCGGCTTCGGGGCGGTGGTTTTTCTGTTAGTTATATATTTTTTTAAGAGAATTATTCCGGCGATGACCCAGATGTGTATCAGCAGGACGATGAAGAGTATGCCGAGTCCGGGATCGGGGAAGGCGTGTACGCTCGATACGAGACCGTACCTGGTAAGGAATGTTCCGAAGATGCAGAGGCTGAAAGTGAGCATGCTCAGGAGTTTGAACCATTTTGCGATCGGCGTTCGCGGGCCGTAGGTTCTCGAACAGTGCAGCAGCGCGGTTGCTATCAGCCAGGGCATCAGTGATGAGTTTTCCACCGGGTCCCATGCCCAGTATCCTCCCCAGCCAAGTTCTTCATAAGCCCACCATGCTCCGAGTACGATTCCGATTGTCAGGAAAAGCCACGCCCAAAGGACCCAGTTTCTAGCCTGTTTGAAAAGGGGCGGGGCCTGGTCGCTTTTTGTGAGCCTGAGTGAGGCAATCGCCCATGCAAACGGGACTGCAAAAGCTGCGTAGCCGATGAAAAGCGTCGGCGGATGTATCGCCATTGCCGGATGCTGCAGGAGTGGGTTTAGTCCGGCGCCGTCGTCGGGGGTAGTCAGGGAGAGGGCGAACGGGTTTTTGTCGAGAATCAGGACGAGCAGAAAGAATACGCTGACGAGATTTGCTGCGGCGCGAGCGTCTGCCGAGAATGTCCTGTTTTCGGGATCGGTCCTGGAGAATACCAATACTACAAGGCCGACCTGCAACCAGAGCCAGAACAGCAGCGAACCTGCGGCGCCCGCCCAGAGCGCACTTACCTTATACAGGAAGGGCAATGCTTTCGCGGTGTGATCGGCGACGTAGGTTACGGAAAAGTCGCCTTTGATCAGCAGGACCCAAAGGGCAAAGACAGCGACGGTCAAGCATACGAAGGATGCGATGGTCGCATTTCGGCCGCTTTTTTGGAGGACGAGGCGGTCTTTGCATGCGCCGAGAATGTCGGTTAAGATTGCGTAGCCGCTTAAGAAAAATGCGAGCAGGAGAGAGAAGTGTCCTAATTCAACCATGTTTTACTTTACTTTCGCTTCGTATTTCGAGTCGCACTTTGTCATAAGGGTATCGGCGTGAAAGATGCCTGCGGCGTCAAGTCTTCCTTCTACAACGACCTGCCTGTTTTCTGCGAAGTTGTCGGGTACCGCCCCCTTGTAGACTACGGGTACTTCCGCCAATGAATCGGCGAGCATAAAGGTGAGTTTGATCTGCTCCAAATCACGGTTGACGCTGCCCTGCTTGACATTTCCCGCGATTCGAAGAGAGAAGTTTTTTGCTTCGTCGGCCTTGGCGGCGAACTCGCCGACGGAGTAATAATAAGACGAGGAGGACCTTACAGCCTGTACCATGAAGTATCCGATGCCGCCTCCGATTACGATTACGGCAATAATTACCTTTAGGACACTTTTCATTTTCATTTAATTGCTCCTGTTGTAAAGGTGCATTTAATCAGAGACAAATTGTCAAATCGGCATAATATATTTGGCAGTAGCGTTCGAGTCACGCTTTTTTTGTCAATATTCTTCAATGAAGTGTCTACGGCGATAGCGGCAGGATGTGCGAAGTAAAGCGTATAATCGACCCTGCAAGGCGGCATTTTGACGGTTTTTGCGCGTTCGGCGAATATATAGTCTGTATTAGCACGGGGCCATTATTGTCCTTTCCTTGGTGCAGTATTAGCAGCCATCCTTTGAGTGCGGAATAGTCCTGATGGCAAGGGTAGCAGAGTTGGGGGATTTCCGCCGACAGTTGAGCGAGGGCTTGCTGCCTGGTAGCGGGCTGTTTTTGGCCTTGGCACTGGGCAGCGCATTTTTTGCAGGGCTCATGTGTGTAGGCGGCTACTTTGTGCTGTGGCTGTGGGTCGTTTTGCCGTGACAAGCGAAGCACTCGACCTTTTCGCCGCTGGTGTGAATCTCATGGAGTTCGACAGGGTCGACGTGGTCGGCTTTTTTGTGAAAATGGCAACCAAGGCAGACGCCTTCAGGCACTTCGCTTTGCTTTTGGATTTGTTCTTTGTGACATGAATTCTCACAACTTGCCTGGTGAGAGGCAAATTCGGCATGATTGACTGTGACGAGTCCCAGCTTGATGGTTTTGTCGGGGATTTCATGACAATCGAGACAGGCGGTCTGCACCACCTTTTTCTCATTTTCGGGCGACGAAAGGAAATGGCATGCAAAACACACATCCCGGTTTACACTGAAGTGTTCGTCTCCTTCGAGGTGGCTGTGACAGGTAGCGCAAGAAAGCTTTATTCCCTCGACAACTTTTTGGACATGATTTTTGTGGGAGAATTTGACTCCGTTGAAATCGATCTGTTTGATCGCCAGTTCTTGTGTACTGTGACATTTTGACCTTAGGCATGACGGGTCGTAGACTGTGGCGTTGGGCCTGGTGGCGACTCTGCCGACCATACAATCTACCGCCTGTGCCAAGCCCCGGATCTTGCCCATGGCGTAATTGGCAATACCGGGCTCGAGATGACAGTCTAGACAGGAGACCTGGGCATGAGTGGAACTCTTCCAATTGTCATAATACGGGTTCATGATGTGACACGAATTACAGAAGCCGGGCCGGCTCGTGACTTCAATCATTACAACAGAAAAAATGACTATTCCAACAGCAACGGACGCTATTCTTGCGGGCCAACTAATCTGGTTGAATATCTGTAAGCCTGTTGATAACATTTTTTTGACAGCTCTGAGCATTTTCTTTAATTCGATTTAAAAATTAAGCACCTTTTATTTTTTCCCCTACGATATCAGTGTAGTAATCAGCTGTTTTTTTTGGGCAGTGTCAGTCGGAAGGTTGTTCCGCGACCCAGCTGACTTTCAACTGAAATGCTTCCTCCGTGTCTTTCTATGATTTGTTTCGCTATGGCCAATCCGAGACCGGTGCCGTCTCTTTCGTGTTTTTTGGCATTGCTCGCCCTGAAGAACTCGTCGAATACTTTATCGATTTCATCTTCGGGTATGCCGATTCCCGTATCTGCAATTTCCAAGACAACGACGTCATTGCTGTTGCTTGCATTTACGGCGATGGTTCCTTCGGGTGGGGTGTATTTAATTGCGTTTAGCAGCAAGTTCGTGATCATCTCTTCGATAGAAAACTGGTTGCCGAATACTTTGTCGGTGGGCGGTCTGACGTTACAACTTAGTACTATGGATTTTTCCTCCGCTTTGGTATTGACCGCAGCGACGGCATTTTCTATGGTCTCTTTAAGGAGAAAATGGGCCATTTCAAATTTGTCGCTCAACCTCATTTGAGTCAATCTCAGCAGTGTCCTGACGAACCGGGTAAGCTTTTTGGTTCGGTTGTGAGCACGGTCGACGAAATCCAGTTGCTTCTTGTTAAGCGGGCCTACAGTTTCATTGGCCACTACGGCAAGACAACTTTGTATTGCGGCGAGGTGCCCTTTGAGGTCGTGTGTAACTCGCGAGACATACTCGTCTTTTATCCGATCCTTTTCTCGCAGCAGAACATTAGCCTGCTTTCTGGCCTGCTCTGCATGTCGCAGTCTCACTGCGACGTAGCTTGCCATGTAGACCATCAGAAACATCGCAACTGTGAAAACGGCGTAGGTTCCGAAAACAAACATGCCTTTTTGCTGGAGACACTGGGGGATAAATCCTTCTTTGAGGCAATGATGCTCAATTTTCCCGGTGTGCTCAAGTAGCACGAGCAGCCCTAAAAGGAGGGTTGCGAAAGCGGCGTGCAGATAACTTTCTTTTACCGACAGCAATATGCTTGCTATCACCATGTGGAAGATAAAGAAGAAGACGAACGGATTTTCGATGCCGCCTGCAAAGTGCAGCAGGACCGTAAGGATCAGAAGGTCGGCGGATATCTGAACGTTTATAATCCGCTTGACGGCGTAATAGGGCACTTCTTTCCTGGTCTTTATAACGTGATTCAAGAGCAGGAGCATAAGCGTGTTATATATCGCCAGCAGCACAACGATGCAGTAAATGGGAAGATCCTGCAGTTCTATCTTCAGAATATTGCTGCAGAAGAAGGTTATGGCTGCGAGAAAGGCGATGGCTATCCATCGCATTCTAATCAGCCATTGCGCTCTTTGTACGAGCCTTATATTTTTCGAACCGGGGTTCATCGTCAGGATTTCTTTGCCAGAAGGGTCTTAACCTTCTCGATTAGCTGCTCCGGTTCGACGGGTTTGTCGAGAAAGCCATCGACGGGCAGCCAGACCGGGTCGCCGGCGGACGATTTGAAATCAATTCCAGTCTTGTCCTTTACGCCGGTTAGCATAAGTATGGGCATGTCGCTCCACTGGGGGTCCTTCCTCAACTCGCGCGCCATTTCGAAACCGTCCTGCCAGGTAGACATCATAACATCGAGTATTACGAGGTCGGGTTTTTCGGTTTCGACCTTTTCCATCCCTTCGGTTCTATCGGCGGCGGTGACTACAGCGAACTGTTCGCTCTCGAGAGTGGTGCTGAGAGCATGGGTGAGGTCCGGGTCATCGTCGATAATCAGAATTTTTGCATTTTCCATGTGTTATCTCACTAAAAAATCAAAAGGTTTTCTGTGTAATGTAATCAGCCAATCGGCTGAGACTTTTCTTGTATTCCGAATCGTTAAGTATATCGAGTTGCTCTTTTGCACAATTGATGTACGAGGCTATGGCTTCCTGGGTTTTATACAGCGCGTTCGAATCGATGACCATTTGCCTTATCGTCTGGACGTTGGTCTCGTCGATTTGGTTTTCGACCATGGTTTTCAATTCTTCCTTTTGTCTGCTTCGGACGAGGTCAAGCATGTTCAACAGGGGCAAAGTCATGTCACCTACGATAACGTCCTGTCCGGGGCGTTTTCCGAGCACTGTCTGCTCGCTGGTTATGTCCTTGCAATCATCCATGATTTGAAAGGCTATGCCGAAGTTGAGTCCGAAGCCTTTCAGTGCCGACTGGATGTCCGGGCCGTGATTGCAGGTAATTGTCCCGGCCTGGCAGGCGGCGGCAAAGAGCGAAGCTGTTTTCTTTTTTATAATGACGATGTAGCTTTCCCTGGACAGATCCCAGTTATCTCTCTGGCAGACCTGTGTCAGTTCACCCTCACACATGACATATATTGCCTCGCTGATACATGCGAAAATATCGGGATTCCTGCATTTTCCGATAAGTTCAAATGCCTTTGAGTAAACATAATCGCCAAGTACAATCGAGATGTCGTCGCCCCACCGGGCGTTGGTGCTTGGCCTGTTGTGTCGCATCGTCGCTTTGTCGAGGACATCATCGTGAATAAGCGATGCCATGTGTATCAGTTCTACCGCGGTGGCAATTCTGATCAGCTCGTCGTAATTCGAAGAGCCGTTGCCGCCGACGGAGGCGGCTTTTCCGGAAAGTATCACCAGCGCCGGCCGCATTCTCTTGCCCGGTGATTCGAGCAGTGAATTACTCATCTCAAGTATCGAAGGATTCTTCGATTCGCTGATCGAGGAAACCAGCAGGGTCTCGACGGATTTCAGTTCGTCGGTGATTGGTTGATAAATCTGCTCGAGATTCATACGGTTGAGCCTTTCAAAAACCCTATGCCCAGTACGACGACGATAACAAGATGAGTAATAACAATAGTATTTACTGCGAAGCGGAATGCCCGCGGATTGTCATAATTTTTCTCGGCGTTTTTTACGCTTTTTAGCACCCAGGGGACTGTCACGACAGCCGCTAATGCGAAAAGTGGAATCTTTTTCAGGACCATTCCCAAAGCCAGGAGTACGAATACCGTGGTCAGGCAGATTTTGAGCAGCACTATCGCTCTTTGTTTTCCCAGCCTGACTACGAGATTGCGTTTTCCGACCAACATATCCTGATAATAATCGGGTATTTCGTTTAAGATGGCGAGTGAAAATACGGATAATCCGCAAATCAGAGAGGCGAAGAACGGCACGAAATCTATTGCTGTTGTCTGGATGTAGTAGCTTCCCATGAGCATGAAAGGGCCGTAACAAAGGCCTATGACTGTTTCGCCGAATCCTCGATAGGCCCATCTGATGGGCGGTCCGACGTAGAAGTATGCGCCGAGAAAGCCGAGGAAGGCGAAAACGAGGACGGGCCAGCCTTTTTGGCTGGTCAGGTAAAGACCAACGACAAAGGCAAGAGCAAGTGCGGTGATACCCAGTGGGAAAAAGACGTGTGGGATTTTATTTTCTTCGGCCGAGAAGATTCTGTCGCCGCCTACTTTTGAGTCGAAGTATTCGTTGAAGAGTTCCACCGCGACGAGGACAAGAAAGATGCCTGCGAATCCCACCCAAAAATAGGCCCAATCGAGCGATTTTTGCAGATTATAGGCTATAGCCTGTCCCATGAAGTAGGGAATCAGGCCTGCAAAAAGAAAGAACCTGTATCTTATCAGCTTTATCACGTTCATGGGAGTCGAGCATACTCCGAAAAGTCGGGGTCTTCGGCGGCCCCGAATCCTCCGGGTTTAAACTTCCCTCCAGTTATTTGCTTCAGCCAAAAGTTTCGGATCGGCAATTACACTGTTGACGAAATCGACTACCTCCTGCTTGCGCCAGGCTCGTTTATAGTTTTCCCAAATCTGGCCCAGCGACTGCTTTTTCAAATCCCCGCATATAAACGGCAGCGAGTTTATCAACTTGACCTTACCATTGGGCAGAACCAGCAGGTCCGCCGAAGGGGACACGACTCGATACTTCAACTCCTCGACTACGTCATGCGGATAACAGTAGACTTTCATTTTCCCTTCATAGGCGGATTCTTTTTCTTTAAGCACGTCGTAGAATTTATCGTATTCTTCGTCCGAGGGACACAGGCTGTCCCAATTTTGCGCCGCCCTGCCGATACGCATTGTCTTGCCGGTGTAGAAACCGTAAACTCCCAATTCGTATGCCAAATCCACCGCTTCGGCGACCTCATGGATGTTGAACTTGACGGGTACAAAAACGATCTCCGCCTTGACGCCGTATTTGACGAGAAGTTTGCATCCGTCTACCGCTTTTTGCCAGTCGCCGCCTACTCTCAATTTCTCGTGTGTCTGAGCCGTTGCGCCGTCGATGCTGACCTGGACGGATCTGAGTTTCAGTTGGGCCAACCTTGCTGCCGATTCGTCGTCGATGAACTCGCCGTTGGTTTCGATCTTCAAGCTTACGTGATTTTGCCTTACGAACTCACAAATATCAAAAAGATGCGGGCAAACCATTGGTTCACCGCCCGACAGCGCCATGTAAGGGATATTCAATTCGACAATCTGCCTGCAAAAATCAAGAGCCTGCTCTTTGGTCATCTCATCGGTCATGCTTTCGCCGGCCTGCTCGCAACAGTGCAAACATCTAAGATTGCATGCGGAATTCAGTTGCCAGGGTATGAACAGCGGCGCGCTGTAATCGTCGAAATTGTCGCCCTTGAGGACCGACTGCAAAAAGCCTTCCGACTGCGACTGATTCTGCTGATTTGTTTTTTCCGTTTCGGTTCCTGTGTCCATGTTTGTTAAATCTGCCTCCAGTTATTTGCCTCGGCCACAAGTTTCGGATCATCTATTACTTTTTTCGTAAACTCTATGACCTCGGGGTTTTTCCATGCTTTCTTGTAATTTTGCCAGACTTGTTTAAGGCTTTCTTTTCTCAGGTCTCCACAGATAAATGGCAAAGGGCCGGCCATTTTGACTTTGCCGTTTGGCAAGACCATGAGGCTTGTTGAAGGGTACTCCAGGCGATATTTCAATTCCTCAATGATGTCATAAGGATAGTAGTAAATCTTCATTCTGCCTTGATACTCAGCCTCTTTGGCCTTCAATATTTCAAGGAATTTTTCATATTCCTGTTCTGAGGGACACAGGATATCCCAGTTTTTCGCGGCTCGGCCGATCCGCATTGTCTTGCCGGTATAGAAGCCGTAAGCTCCCAGGGTGTAAGCCTGGTCCACTGCGTCACCGACCTGATGAATGTTAAACTTCGCGGGGACAAAGACTACTTCAAGAATGACACCGTATTTTGTGAGATATTTACAGGCGGCTATCGCCTTTTCCCAGTTTCCTGCTTTTCTGAGAGTTTCGTGCGCCTCGGCTGTGACTCCGTCGACGCTTATCTGAATCGACCTGAGTTTCAAATCGGCGAATCTTTTGGCGGTCTGTTCGTCTATGAACTCACCGTTTGTTTCTATTTTAAGGCTTACGTCGCTGCTCTTTAGAAGCTTTGAGACCTCAAACAGATAGGGACAAAGCAGTGGTTCGCCGCCTGAGATGGCCATGTAGGGGACATTGAGGTCTGCGATTTGCGTGCATAAATCGAGTGCCTCTTTCCTTGTAAGTTCGTCGGGCAGGCTGCGTCCGGCTTCCTGGCAACAGTGCAGGCAGCCAAGATTGCAGGCCGAGTTGATCTGCCATGCGATAAACAGCGGCGACTGGTAGTCGTCGCAATTCGCGCCCCGCACGGCTTGTCGCAATTCATCATCCGGGCCTGGATTGGTTAGCCGGACCAGGTTCTTGTCTTCAGCAAGTGTATCCACGGTGGTTCCTAAACAGTGACAATATCGTTTGATTTCAATTGTTCGATAAATTCAACGACGTCTTTTTCGATTGCCTGGCTGTCGCCGTCGTAGGAGGCAGTCAGGGTGCTGAGGATCTCGGGCAAATCTTTTCCCTGTTCGATCAACCCCAGGACATCTGCTCCGATCTGATCTGTTATGAAGATCTTTTCCGTAAGGGTATCGAAGACGACCGTTCCAAACTTCTCTTTTCTGATTTTAGTATGCTCTGAAAAATTCATCCAAGCCTCTCTTTCCTGTGATCGTTAACTGCATTCAAGCCGCGCATTTGATCAGCGGCGACAGCAGCTGCAATCATTGAGTCCGCTAGTCACGGCGCACCGAGGCGGAAAGTTACATCCGCCGGCTTGTACAAGGGGCGCCGAGTTTATATGTTGACCTGCTGCCATCCGGCAAGACGACGATTATGTGAACCTGATATAGGGCTGGGCCATTACTTTGCCTGAAACATCTTCAAGCTTCGGCTTCTGCCACCTTTTTTTGTCTTTTTCCTTCTTTGGCTGGCTGGCAACTGAGGATTCGGCAGAAATCACTTTTTCTTTTTCCATGTCGACGTCTCCTTTTTATTGTCTGACTTCGCATTTTCTACACGGCGAGCGTCTGCTGAGGCATACGGCAGCCCTCATCAGTTCGTTCGGCCGTGTACATAAGCGCCCTTTCAGCATCAGGCATACCTATTCTACTGCGAAAGATTATATTGTTCAACCCAAAGTGCAAGGCAAATTACGCTCTTAATCGGTGGAAAGTGGGGTTTTCTCAATTTTGGGAAGCTTCTTCTTGAGAGAACCGCGGTTAATGTGAGGCCTAGACAGCAGTTATGATTTCGGCGGCACACTGAATCGGGCGTCGAGTTTGAACAGTTGCCTGACGGGCGAATTGAGCACCTGCGAACTCTCAAGCGACAGCGATGTGCGGATTTGCTCGAGGATTCGCTCAATGCTTTCCTGGCTATCGGCAATTACCGTAAACCATATGTTGAAGCGGTCGTCTCGCTGGTAGCTGTGAGTAACCTGGGGGAATTCAGCTATCACTTCTGCTGCTTTGTCGATCAGGTCGGCCTTGACGCTAACGGCTGCTAAAGTACTGCTATAACCCAACTTACGGGAATCGAGACTCGCGCCGATTCGCCTTATTACGCCATCGGCAATCAACTGCTCAATCCTGCCCCAGAGCTTATCGACAGGGAGGCCAAGTTTTTCAGCTATGATTTCGTATGGCCTTTCGCTGAGGGGAAAATCATTCTGAAGGGCTTCGAGTATCCTGGAATCCTGTTTATCCATGACTGTCTCTTTGTTCATTACGATTGCGAACGCGCCGGTGGAAACCTGAATTATCAGGCCCTAAACCTGAGTTCACGTTACTTCTCAGATTAGGTCTATCACCGCCGGTAGTATCTTTTCACTTGACCCGAGCATAGCAAACCAATTATATGTAGTACAAACTCCCAAGGAAGTAAAGGCAAAGATAAGTCTGAAACTTTTGGTGGAGTGCTGAAGCTTTCACTTGCCGTATCGAGCACGTATTCTCATTTGTGAGAATGTTAAAATTTTTTCGTTTTTTTCAAAAAATTGCGGGTTTTTCGGAATGTCACAAGGAAAAGTCTATTTAGTAGGATCGGGACCGGGCGATGTCGGGCTGATTACCCTGAAGGGTTATTGGCTGATACGCCAGGCTGACGTTATCTTGCACGACCACCTCATTGCCAAAGAATTGCTCAGCCAGGCCAAGGCGGGCGCGGAGGTGATTTCTGTGGGCAAGTTCGCCAGTCGGCATACTCTGCCGCAGGAGCAGATAAACCAGTTGCTGGTCGACAAGGCGAAAGAAAATAAGGTCGTCGTGCGGCTCAAAGGCGGCGATCCTTATCTTTTCGGACGAGGCGGCGAAGAAGTCGAGGCTTGCTTCGAAGCGGGTGTGGATTTCGAGGAGGTGCCCGGTGTCACCAGCGCGCTGGCGGCGCCGTCTTATGCGGGTATACCGCCGACGCACAGAGATTGCACGTCGACGGTTGCCATCGTGACCGGTCACCGCAAGGATGAGAAGCCTATCGAGATACCGAAGGCGGGTACGGTTATTTTCCTGATGTCGGTCGGCAATATCCGTAAGATTATCAGCTCTCTTCTTGATGCGGGCTGGCCGAGTGACAGTAAAATCGCGGCCGTAGAGAACGGCACTTGCTATAATCAAAGACTGATCGTGGGGACACTCGATAACTTCCTGGAGAAAATAGAGCAGGAGAAGCTCAAGACACCCGCAATATTTATTGTCGGCAATGTTGTAGAACTGCATGAGAAGTTGGGATGGTTTGCAAAGAAGCCGAACGTTCTTGTAATTGGTATGCATCCGGAAAAGTACACGCACTTAGGCAATATTGTGCACCGCTGTATGATCGATTGCCTGCCCGTCGATGACTGGTCGGAGGTTGACGGCGTTCTCAAATGCATTGACGGCTTTGACTGGATAGTCTTTACCAGTGCCAACGGGATAAGGTATTTCTTCGAAAGACTCAATAAGCTCGGCCTGGATGCAAGGGCGCTGGCTTCGGCAAAGGTAGCGGTGATAGGCAAAACCTCTGCGGAAAGATTAGCCGAATATGGGATCATGGCCGACATGATCCCGACAACCGAATCGAGCAAGGGTATGCTTGAGAAATTGGCGCCCCTGGACGTAAATGGCAAGAAGATGCTGCTGCCGCAGTCTGAGATTGCGTCGCGTGAACTGCCGGACGGCTTATTTGAGATGGGTGCGATTGTCGAGAAGCTGCCGATATACAGGACGGTCGAGATTGAGCCAGGCGAGATCGACTTCGATCATATCGATCAGATCCTTTTTACGAGCGGCTCGACCATCAGGGCGTTTGTCAATAAGTTCGGCAAGCCGGCGCCGCATATCAAGGTTTATTGCCTTGGCCTGCCCTCACAGGCGGAAGCTAAGAAGCACGGCATGGAAGCCGAGGTTGTCAGTTCAGCCAATAGTTAGTCAGCAGAGGAATTCGAATGAGGAATAAGGAAAACGCAAAGCTGTTTCGCAAAGCCGCCAAGGTGATACCGGGTGGCGTTAACAGTCCTGTCCGGGCATTCAAGGCGGTCGGGGCCAGTCCGATTTTTATCGACAAGGCCAAGGGCGCCCTTCTTTACGACGCCGACGGCAATAAGTATATCGATTATTGTCTTTCGTGGGGGCCGATGATACTGGGGCACGCGCACCGCGAGGTTCTTTCGGAAGTTAAGAAGGTCATGGCCAGGGGGACCAGCTTCGGGATACCCACGCGATTGGAAACCGAGTTGGCTGAGATGATCGTCGGGGCCATCGATTCGGTTGAGAAGGTGCGATTGGTCAGTTCCGGAACCGAGGCCGTGATGACTGCTATCAGGTTAGCTCGCGGCTGTACGGGCAGGGACAAGATCATCAAGTTCGTCGGATGCTATCACGGGCATGTCGACCACATGCTCGTTCAGGCGGGTTCGGGTGCAACTACTTTTGGTGCCCCGAGCAGTCCGGGCGTTCCGAAAGATTTTACAAAGCATACAATCCTGCTTCCATACAATGATCCGGATGCGGTCGAGAAGGCGTTCAAAAAACATTCGGACAAAATCGCCGCAGTGATAGTCGAACCGGTGGCGGGCAATATGGGTGTTGTGACGCCTAAGCCGAAGTTCTTGAAGACGATCAGGAGGAAGTGCAATAGCAACGGGAGCCTGTTGATATTCGATGAAGTTATAACGGGATTCAGGGTGCGATATGGGAGCGTTCAGCCCTTATTCGGCGTCAATGCTGACATTACCTGCCTGGGTAAGATAATAGGCGGTGGATTTCCCATAGGGGCATGCGGAGGAAAGGCCAGGCTTATGGACAAGTTGGCGCCCCAAGGCGGCGTTTATCAGGCGGGTACGCTTTCGGGCAATCCTGTCTGCGTCGCAGCCGGCATTGCGACGTTGAAGCTGCTCAAGCAAAACAAGCCCTACGCACGACTTGAGAAGTCCACTCGCAAACTCTGCTCGCAGATAAACGAAACTCTTGATGACGCCGGCGTCGTGCATACTATCAATCAGATTGGCTCGATGTTCACGTTGTTCTTCAATCCGGGCCCTGTCACCGACTATGCATCAGCGACGAAATCGGACACGGGCAAATACGCGAAGTATTTTGCTGCAATGCTTGAACAAGGCGTGTACCTGCCGCCTTCGCAATTTGAGGCATGCTTTATCAGCACCGAACACAAACAAAGTCACTTCGACAAAACACTGTCTGCTATTCGGAATGTGCGTTTTGCCCTTCAAGGAATTTGATCATGTTGTAAAGAGCGCGGTTGCAGGGGACGTCGATATTGTGTTCTTGGGCTAACTTGAGGACTGAGCCGGTGAGGGCGTCAATTTCCGTTTTCTTGCCGGCGAGGATGTCCTGGAGGGTCGAAGATTTGTGCTCGGCCGTGTCGGGTACGAGTTGATCGTAAAACACCTTGAGGAATTCACTCGGCTGGGGGCAATGCGTCTTGTAGCCGGCGGCTGTCATAACAGTAAAAATCTCGCCGACGATGCTGTCCATAATTTTGCGAGTTGATTCATATTCGGCTAATTGCCCATAGGGGACGTCGAGGACTGCGCCGAGGGGATTGAGTGCACAGTTGTAGAGCATTTTCGCCCAGAGGTCTTCGGCTATGTATTCTGTTTTTTCGCAGGGTATGTCACCATCGCTTATGAAGCGGCACAATTGGTCGATGCAGGCGAGGTCGTTGTCGAACAGGCTTCCAATATGAATCGCATCGGCGTGCACGGTAACTTCTACTTCATTCTCCTTTGGTCTGCGAAAACCGGTGATGACGCGGGCGTTGAAGATTTGCGATTCAGGGAAAAAGGATGTGAAGGCCTGCGCGTTTGACCAGCCGTTTTGAAAGAGTACGATTTTAGTCTGCTCAGCGAAGAGAGCCTTATGCGTACTGAGATCTGCCGCTGCGGCGGCCGAATCGAAGGACTTCGTGCAGACAAGTATGAGGTCGTAGTCAGCTCGGGGGATTTGATCGAGATATTCGTATGCACCGAACTTATCCGGCGAAGCGTAATAATCGCCAAAGATACCGATTCTCTTGAGGCCCTGTTTTTGCAGGTTAAGGGCCGTTTCTTCTCTTGCGATTATATCGACGCCAGCCCCGGCCTTTATCAAACAGCTTGCGACTCCCAAACCAACCGAACCACCGCCATATATCAGGATTTTCATAATACCAACATTATAATCGCAACCTCGCTGAGGAGGCCGATCAGAATTCAAAAAATTTACTTTTTTGCTTGATTTATGAGGCAGGAATGAGTATATTCGCTTGTATACAGCGTGAGGTACTCCCGAAGACGATTTGACGATGTTTGAACGAGGTTGCACACAGGGTGAGTGTGCAGCGTGGTAATCGCCACGGAGCGGCGCTGGAAGAAAGAGAAGGAGAGCGTGATGAGAAGAGGCTCGGCGTTATCAATTCTGGTCGTTTTTCAATTATTTGCGGTTAATGTCTATGCGGGGGACGCTGCATCTAATCCGAGCGGGCCGGTTGGGGCGGGCGAGATTTCGACTCTTGAAACTGCGCATACTGTCGTGGATGATTTTGAGTCGTACACAGACCGATTCGATATATATGACGTGTGGGTAGATGGAATCACGATGGGCACGAACGGTTCGTGGGCTGAACTGGCAACGGCTCCGAATGATCCTGTCCACGGCGATAGTCAGGGTCTGTGGTATTACTATGACAACGAGGGGGCCGAGCACAAGGCAGCTTTTTCTGAGGTCATGCGTCCGTTTGTTCCGCCGGAGGATTTTGTCGGTAATGGTGAAGAAACGCTTGTCATGTGGTTTTACGGTCAGGCGGGCAACGACCTCGAGCCGATGTGGGTGGTTCTGGCCGACAGTAACGGCGTCGAAAAGTTATCGCAATACGGCGATCACGGTGAGGACCCTAATGACATCCTGACGGAAGACTGGACGCAGTGGAGCATTCCCCTGGATGATTTCAACGGCGCAGGTGTGGACCTGTCGAGTGTTCAGACTATGTTTGTCGGCTTTGGCAACCGCGCCAATCCAATCCCAGGCGGTTTGGGTTTAGTCTATTTCGATGATTTCCGGCTTTATCCGCCGGAGTATATTGTCCTGGAGGATTTTGAGTCGTACACACCGAATCCGTTTTTTCTCTATGAAAACTGGGTAGACGGCGTCGTGGATGGAATAACCGGTTCGTGGGTCGAGCTGACAAGCTTTCCAGATGATGCTGTCCACAGCGGCGATTACGGTATGTGGTATCACTATGACAACGCGGGGTTTGAGTGTGAGTTGCCTTATTCTGAAGCCTCCCGTGTATTGGATCCGGCGGAAGATTTTACCGACGAGGGTGAGGCGGCGCTAGTAATCTGGTTTTATGGTCAGGCGAGTAATGATCCTGAGTCGATGTGGGCGGTTATGACCGACAGCAACGGCGTTGACGCGTTGTCGTTTTACGGAGCGCTCGGCGAGGACCCGAACGATATCCTGAAGGAACAGTGGATCGAGTGGAATATCGATCTGCAGGACTTTGCCGGTGCGGGAGTGGATTTGTCGAGTGTCGCCAGTGTGGGTATCGGCTTTGGCGAGAGGGATTGGGCGGGTCAGGCGCAGGATCATTATGGGGTAGTATACTTCGACGATATTCGGCTGTATCCGGTTAGATGTGTTGAAGGGCACAATGGTGATGTTAACGGCGATTGTATGGTTGATTACAGGGACGTCGAGCGAGTGGCGAATAAGTGGCTCGAGGGCGCCGACAGTACGGTCGATCTGAACAGGGACGGAATAGTGAGTATTCCTGACTTTTGCGTGTTGGGCGATCACTGGTTCGAGACTGTTGATATGTGGCCATGATCAGGATTTGTGCAGGCCGGCATTTTGTGTGGCAGCAAAACTTTGGGTGAATGAGCAAGACGTGGTTTCGTTTATTTTCGGCCGCGTCTTTTTCTTTTTGCATCGAAGAAATGGCTGATTGCGGGAGCGAGAATTTTGCGCCGAGCCAAACAGGGGGTTGCGTTGGTCCGGAGAGTGTGATATAAGCACCATTCGACGTTAATATAAGGAAAGAACCATATGGAATCATCTGAATTGAAGACGGCTATATCGGCCTTGGCGGCCCGGATCGAAAAGATCCGGGACTGGCTTTGACTTGCCTGGCAAAAAAGCAGCGCTGCACAAGCTCGAAAATAAGATGACCGGGGAGGGGTTCTGGAACAATCAGGACGCGGCCCAATCGGTAGTTTCTCAGTTAAGTGCGCTTAAATCGGTTGTCGAGCCCGTTGAGGAGGCTGCGCGTGAAGTGCAGGACCTGGCGGAGCTTTTCGATCTTGCGCTGGAATCCGATGAGGATGAGATTGAGCAGTTAGAAGACGATTTGAGCACTCTTACGAGGCGGTGCGAGCAGATAGAGTTGGCGGGTTTGCTGAGCCGGTCCAATGATACGCGGAACTGCTTTTTCAGTATCCACGCCGGCGCCGGTGGAACCGAGAGCTGCGATTGGGCGAATATGCTGCTGAGGATGTATTCGCGATATTTTGAGGGGATGCGGTTCAAATTCGAGGAGTTGGATATCACGCCGGGAGAAGAGGCCGGCGTGCGCTCGGTGACACTTCGGGTGCGCGGGCCTTTTGCTTATGGCAAGCTCTCGTGTGAGATGGGGGTTCACCGGTTGGTCAGGATAAGCCCGTTTGACTCGGCCAAACGCCGTCATACGAGCTTTGCGGCGGTCGATTGCATTCCTGAATTCGAAGAGGATATCGATGTTGAAATAAACGACGATGACCTGAGGATTGATTTTTATCGGGCCAGCGGTGCGGGGGGACAGCATGTTAATAAGACAAGCTCGGCGGTGCGGATAACCCATGAGCCGAGCGGTATCGTGGTGCAGTGTCAGAACGAGAGGAGCCAGCACAAGAACAAGTCACAGGCTATGAAGGTGCTCAAGGCACGGCTGTATATGATGGAACAACAAAAGCGCGACGCGGAGATAACGAAGCTTTACAGTGAGAAGGGGCAGATCGCCTGGGGCAATCAGATACGCAGTTACGTGATGCAGCCTTACCAGATGGTCAAGGACCATCGGACCGATTTTCAGACGGGCAATGTCACGACGATTCTGAACGGCGATCTGGATGGATTTATCGAAAGCTATCTGAGGCACAGGGCGAAAAACGACAGTACGGACAAAGAGAAAGGTTAAGGGATTTCAAATGAAAGAGATAATTACCGTTGAACTGAAGGCGAGGAAGGTTGATTTTGCGAATTGTAAGACGGATTTGCTCGTGTTGGGTATGTTTTCAGACGGCAAGGGGCTCGATCCTCTCAGCAGGAAGCTTGACGACAGGTTGGGCGGCGCTATCGAACGATTAGTGGAGTTAGGGGATTTCAAAGGCAAGGCAGGCACGAGCGCGGTTGTTTACGGCGACGGAAAGATCGGCGCCAAGAGGGTTTTGGTCGTCGGATTAGGCGAGAAGAAGAAGGCTGATTTGGATACGGTTCGCAAGGCGGCGGCCGGTGCGGCGAAGAAGGCGGTGGGATTAAAGGCGAAAACGGTTGGTCTTGGTCTTCACAGGGCGTTTGGCGGCCGACCTG
>Ga0075123_10000687_pt1 | contig 17419 bp, 14 predicted proteins | sample AntAceMetag02UKX_FD_69808 | JGI IMG/M metagenome (GOLD analysis project Ga0075123, IMG submission 69808) | Saline lake microbial communities from Ace Lake, Antarctica - Antarctic Ace Lake Metagenome 02UKX | ecosystem: Environmental > Aquatic > Non-marine Saline and Alkaline > Saline | place... | reverse complement strand
CTGAAGAGAAATTCCGGGATATTTATAAAAAAATTAATAATGATAAATCCGAAAATTCATTTAACCAATTAAGGGATATTTTAATTCAAGAATGCTATATATCCTATAATTTTAAAAATGAACGTTACAGTTTCTCTTCTAATATAATTAGAGATTTATGTAAGAAGTATAGCTTTAATAAAAAATAATTTCCACTATTTAAAATTGGAGAAACATTATGATTAATAATATAGTAGGGGCTCCTGTTAGAAATGAAGATTTATTCGGACGAGATGATTTTATAAATGTGCTCTGGGATAAATTAAAAGCAACAAATATACTATTAGTAGCTCCAAGAAGGTTTGGCAAGACCAGCATTATGTATAATCTTTTAGATCATCCAAGAGATAATTATAGGGTTATTCATCTTGATTTGGAAAGAATTCAAGCGCCAATAAATTTTATTGTTGAACTGCTCGAACAAATTAATAAAGATTTGATATTGTCAAAATATATTGTTGATCCAATTAAAAAATTAGGAAAATACTTTACAGAAAACATCCAATCTTTCGGACTAGACATTGAAGGATTCGGGTTTAAGGTCGAGCTAAAGAAAAAAATCAAAGATAATTGGATTGATTTTGCTGATGAAGTCTTACAGTCTTTAAGAAACAGTGGTAAAAAAATAATTTTCATTTTTGATGAATTTGCTTACATGCTGGAACATTTTTCGGAAAACGATATCAGCAATCAATTAATCATATCTTTTCTATATTGGTTTCGAAATTTCAGACAGGCGGGTACAATAGAAAAAAACATCTCTTTTTTATTAGGAAGTTCTATTGGGATAGAACAATATTTAGCCATGAGAAATATATCTGCGGTTGTCAATGATCTGGAAAGGCTGCCGTTAAACGAACTTACCCCCAAACAGGCAAAAGAATTTGTGAACGCCCTTTGCAGAAGCGAGCGCCTAATTTTGTCTGCTAAATCAAAGGAATTGATGTTAAATCTTATCGGACCTCCCATCCCTTATTTTATTCAAATTTTTTTTTCAGAACTGATTAAGGAAACCCGAATCAAAAAAAGAAAAATCAAACCAGCAATTGTTGAACAGATCTATTTTGAAATTATTCTTGGTGTAAGTTCCAAAGGATATTTTTTACATTACTACGAACGTCTTCTTCATTACAGCAAGATTGATGAAAAGCTTTCCAAATTGTTTCTTAAGCAGCTTTGCCTGAAAGAATCATTGCCTAAAAAATATTTATTCAATTTGTTTGAAAAAGAACGTAAAATCAAAGATATTGAATCTTTCAATCTGCTATTGAGCAATCTGGAGAACGATTATTACATAAAATATAATCCCGATGAAGATAGCTTTTACTTTGCTTCTAATATCTTGAAAGATTGGTGGCGCAGGTATTATGGGTTGTAATTTGAAATTCAATTATGTAGAGAAATATGCAACATTTAGAACTTTATAAATACAATCCAAAGCGGATTTATCAGAGATAGAAGCAACCTTTGTAGGTAGAAATGAATTGGTACAGGAACTTGAAAATGAGCTAAAAAAACAAATCAATGCTAAGTCCATTCAGAATTACCTGATTAAAGGACCCCGAGGTATCGGAAAAACAAATTTACTGCGAATGATTTTGAACCGCATGTTTTCCGACTCACTATTATCCCGCGCTTTTCTGCCCCTATCATTTGCTGAAGAAGAATATTCGATTATTACATTACGAGATTTTTTCATTAAAATTCTGGAGCTGCTTCATATTTTTAGAATAGACAATGATGAAATTTCTCAGGCATTTCAAAACTATTCACAGGAAACAGATGATGAAACAGCGACCGAAAATACGATTTCATTTTTAAAAAATCTTGCCAAAAAAAATAATATAAAATTTCTGCTGCTCATTGATAATTTTGATTTAATTTTTGGTGATCAAATCCGCCAGCCCGCGGCTGCGCACCGGTTGCGCGATGTGTTAATGAATAACAACTTTATGCTGCTTATCGGTACAACACCGACTTACTTTGCCGATGTGATGCAATACGATGAGCCGCTGTATAATTTTTTTAAGCTGTATGATCTTGATGAATTTGATCTGGGTACCATGGAATCCCTGTTAATAAAACGCGCCCAGTTTGACAATAATGTTGAACTGGCAGAGCGTATCCCCAAATTTCGCAGCAGACTCGAGGGGCTGCGCCATCTAACCGGCGGCAAACCCGCGGCTGGCGCTGATGCTTTATCAACTGATAGCCCTGGCAGAACTGCCGGAAGTAAAAGCTATGCTAAACATGTTATTGGATGATTTGACACCTTATTACAAACAGAAGTTGGAGAAACTACCGCCCCCGGCACGCAAAATTGTCGATACACTAGCGCGTATGGACAAAGCCGCTTCTCCCACAGAAATTTCTAAACAAACACGGATCCCGGTAAACCAGGTATCTGCCAACATTAATCGCTTACGCGAGGAAGGGTACATTGTAATGGCAAAACAGAAACGGCGCAAAGCCACCTATTACATCCTTACAGAACGGCTATTCCGTATCTGGCATCAAATGCGTTATGCGCCAAACGCCCGGTTGCGATTACCTTTTTTAGTGGAATTTATCTCTATCTGGTACTCGCAAAAAGAGTTTAAGCAGGAGTTTAAACGTCTGGAGCAAAATTACCAGACATCTTTGCAAGAAGGTAAAAAACACGAAGCACTGCAAGCGGTGGAACATACCAGCTATCTGGCGGATGCTGTGAGCAAAGCGGAGTTAAAATACGAAGCATTCGATGCTGTTATTAGTCACTATATTGAATTACAGCAATGGGAAAAGGCGGAAAAAGAATTGTGTCAGCGCGTTAAAGAGAACTTAGCTGCTCAAAACAAGGAAAGAGTGGGATTAAATTATTATGGATTGGGAATAGTTTATGATCAGCGTTTTTTAAAAAACCAGTCTGAAAATCATTTAATAAAAGCCTGTGACTATTATGCAAAATCAATCGAATACCGTCCAAACAATGCATATACTGTTAACAACTGGGGTAAAAATCTGGGTGATCTGGCGCGGCTAAAAAACGATGAACAATTGTTCCAGCAAGCGTTTGAGAAATTTCAACAAGCAGTGGAAATTAAACCGGATTATCACAAAGCCTTTTACAACTGGGGCATTGTTCTGGGCAATCTGGCGCGGATGAAAAACGATGAACAATTGTTCCAACAGGCGTTTGAAAAATATCAACAAGCAGTGGAAATTAAGCCGGATTTTCACGAAGCCTTTTACAACTGGGGTAACGCATTGGGCGAACTGGCGCAGATGAAGAATGATGAAAAACTGTTCCAGCAAGCGTTTGAGAAATTTCAACAGGCTGTGAAAATTAAGCCGGATTTTTATGAAGCCTTTAACAACTGGGGCAATGATCTGGGCGAGCTGGCGCGGCTGAAAAACGATGAAAAACTGTTCCAGCAAGCGTTTGAGAAATTTCAACAAGCAGTGGAAATTAAGCCAGATGATCACGAAGCCTTTTACAACTGGGGCAGCAATACTCTGGGAGATTTAGCGCGGCTGAAAAACGATGAAAGCCTGTTTCAGCAAGCGTTTGAGAAATATCAACAAGCAGTAAAAGTTAAGCCGGATTACACGAATGCCTTTTATAATTGGGGATGGTATTTAGATGAATTGGCACACTTGAAAAATGAGAAAAATATATTTAAACAGGCTGCTGATAAATTTCATAAAGTTTTAAAAATAGAACCTAATGATTACAGTGCTATTAATGCTTTAGGGACAATAGAATTACAGCTTGAAAATATCAGCAAAGCGTTAACCTACTTTGAGCAATCGTTCCAATTAGTAAAACAAGCTGGAGATAAAAAATTTGAAGAGATTACTACTGCTAATATTTTGCAAGCCTGTACTGATTTAATAGTTCAGGAAATCAAAAGCCAGAACCTGGGTCAGGTTAAAAAAATATTTAAGAAATTTTTATTACATAAAAGCTCAATCAAAAAAGAAGATTGGCACAATTCTCTGTTGCGACTATTTAATGGTTTCCTTGCAAAAGATAATGTCAACATTTATTTTGAACTGGAAAAAATACTGCGCGAACAAAAAGCAGAAGATGAGTTAAAATTGCTGTACCCAATTTCAAAAGTTTATGAATACTGGCAGAGTAACGAAGATGCCGAAGTGCTGGATCGGTTGAATCCTGAGGTGAGGGAAGTGGTGGAGGATATATTGAAAAATGTGGAGAGTAAAAAAAACAAGTAAAAAAAGTATAGATCATACAGGGTCAGGAAACCATGTATGATCCCACTTTTTTGTTAACTGTTTCCCATCAATTCATCACTTGCCTAAAACGCCCTTCTTAAATGAGGAATAGTTTCAGATCAGCCAAAACCAAATGCAACTGATAATGCTTCTTCCAACACTATAGTCTGCGGTTTCATTTTTTTTAATGCAAAAACTTTCAAATTCCGATACAAGAACCTCATTTATTCAATTTCAAAAACTTTTCCCCCTGTAAAAATATTACCAAACTGATCTCGGGTTGTAATGAGTATTTTATGAACGCCGATTTTTAAATTTTCATTCAAAGGTGCAATCCAAATATGGGAAGTAACTTTTGGCTTTATCAGCCGCTCGATCTCGTCTTTAGTTAGGTTATATAAATTCACCAGGTAAGGATCTTCCAGGTTGGTTTGCTTCATTTCTTTTTCAGGCAAAGCATCAATTTTATACATTACCTGTGACCGCTCACTTCCGTCAAAAACATTTACGATTATTTTAGCATCTTTGATTTCTTTTTTTAAAATTGTTCCCTGCGGAGAACTGATCCTCATTTGAAAATTTATTTCACGAGAGGCCGGTTTGAATACTTCAGAGAATTGATTTCCTTTAAACGTGAAAATATGGTAGCCATTGGGTGCTCCGTCACGCATATCTGCAATTGGTATCCCTCGCTCATCCTTAATCCCGCTCCACCATGAACCGCAAACAGTTCCGCAGACAATGTGATGAAAAGGCTTTTCACCATTGAAACCCAATTCCTCGTCAATATAATTATGTTGAATTGAATGCGTATGAGCTGATAAAGCTAACAGATGTTTTTTCCCTTTCACGATTTCCAACAATTCAGCTCCGCCTTCTAAATTCAATGAAGGTTGCTTTTTTTTATCCTTCCAATAGAAAGGAATGTGCATTGTGAATACTATTAAAAATTCAGGATCGACAAGACGAATGTCATTTCTCAACCATTCAAGCTGTTTTTCAGTGAGTTTGCCTTTGTACTTTGGCTTGTTGCTATCAATAAAATGCACAACATCATCAAGTATAATAAAATGGACTTTGCCATATTCAAAAGAATAGTAAGCCGGTCCAAAATAATATTTAAAGGTTTCTAAAGAATGTGCATCGTCAGATGCATCGTAATTTCTGTCGTGATTGCCTGGTACATTATAAAAAGGTATGCCGATTTGGGAAATCACCCGATTATATCTATCAAACAGCGAAAGATCGTCATACATAATATCTCCCATGGCAATGCCTAATTTTGCATTTGTAGCGATCAGTTCAGCAACGACATCATCGCGAATGTAACCGATCTCTTTATCGTTTCGAGGCTGGGGATCGCCAAAAACCAACACTTCAAACGTGTCAGATTCCTCAACTTTGTACAAAGGGAAATTGAGCTTTTTGGGCAACGTACCTGTTGGTTTCACTGTTTTATATTTTAACTTTGGAGAACCTTTGGGCTGGTGAATATAATAAAATCTGGACAGGTTATTTTCATCAAGGGGAGTCATGCAGCCCGACGGTTTAGTAATAAAAATAATACATTCATTATATGCTTTGATTTTATATCGTCCATTAACATCTGTTTTAACGACTTCTCTTTGATTGGAAACCAGCACATTTGGGATGCCCGGTTCGCCTTCATCTAATTTGAAATTTTTATTGATGTCGTAGAAGACAGTACCTTTGATGGATTTGGCTGATAATGAGCCAACCGAAATAAAACAGATAATTAATACTAAATTGATAATTACTAATCGTTTTTTATTTCTCATTTTAATCTCTCCATGAAATTTCTGATTTAATTACTTGTTTAATTTTTACCTAAATTGCACGATTATTAACAATAATAAATTCTTTATGACTTACCTGTTTTCAAATTTTTAAAACGATTCTATATTTCAAATAAAAAATTAAATTCCAAGCATTTTTAATCAGCTAGAACAACTATTAACATATTAGATTTATTAAATATAAATAATCATTAAAAATTGTTTTGCCATATCAATTTGCTTTTAAACTTTCATTTGAAATTTCTACTAATATAAGTCTGCTTAACATTAATTTTCGGTGGATGAACAAAATCCTGCCAAAACTGCTCGGCTTCATTTTTAGTAATTTTTTCATCAAAGACAACAACCCGATACTTCCGCGCGTACTTATTTCCGGGTATCATTTTCCAGTCCGAATAAACAACCGGACAGAATCCGAAAAACACGTCCCCTTTGGGCCAGATTCTCATGGGCTCGGGAAATTCGTGATTTTCGGGATGGCTTAAAAAGAGTATGCCCGCCTGTCCGTTATCTGTCTTTCCAGAGATGTAACACCAGCGAGCACGAGTACCATTTCCATCAATTCGAGTTTTTCCTTCTGATGTTACATAGTTACTATTTTTTTCATTCCAGTCTTCTGTACTCCTAAATCCGAATCCGCCGTAACGATACTTATGAATTATTAGCGGGCTTGAACTGGCACAGCTTTGTGTAGTAGTAAAATCCCAAATCCAGTAAGATTGTTCATTTTTAATCTGTGCCCACACCCGAACCAACCAGAGTTCATTCAGCGCAACTTTTTCTCCTTCAGGCACGGTTAAGTCCACGTGTTGCTGTAATGCTTCAAATTCACCAAAGACAGGTCCTGTTTTTATCGAATTAAATTTCACAAACCGTACCGTTCCCTGTCCATATTTTAAATTCCAAAAATCAACCTTACGACCTTCAAATTCTGTTTTTGTCCATGGATTCCAAAAGCCTATATGATGAATATGATCGCTGGGATGGATGCGAGTAAGAACCTTTCCCTCAGGAGTCCGGATTGGATGGATGAAACCGCTTCGTACGTACATTGGATTTTCACCAGCCGGGGGCTTCATCAACTTATATTGATAGCAAATGACATTTCGATTTTTATAATTTATCTTCAATGATTGGTCGTCCATTTTTATTTGTACTAACGGCGCTGGTACAGACTTTCCAGCTTTCAGTTCGTAATCCTGCTTTTTTTCAGCCTCTATTAATTTTGGTAAAAGCCACCAGAGCCTGACAGAATTTTTCGATTCTATTTGAGTTGGAACTGGTATCCGCTTATCACCTTCTATTTTCTCTAATTTGTAAGAAATTATTTGAAGTGGATTCAAAATACTATCAAGTGTAATAAAAACGGGTGTGTTGCAGCGAACGTCTCGTTCTGATTCAAGTGTGATCTTGCAAATTAATTTGGAGGAAATATTTGTTTGAGGAAATCCGGTTGCACAAAAAATTAGAATCAGACTCAAAAGGATTTTAACTTTAATCAAATCAATCTTAATTTTTTTCATTGTTTATTTCTTCCCTAATTTCTCGGACTACTGTATCAGAATTGTGTTTTCCAAATTCGATTCCCCCGCCCAATGGACGATAAAAAATTTCGCCATCCACCTTATCATAAGATTCAAAAACAAGTATTTTGTCTTCTTTGCGAAAGATACAAATTGCAACATGACGTATTGTGTTTTTTATCATGTTAAATCCTCATCTTCCTCTCCTTTATTATCGTGTTGATTTTCTCAATCCGTTCATCAATCGGCGGATGGGAAATAAAATAATTAAAAATCGATGATTTCTCAACTGAATTTCTTTTTAGTTTTTTCAACAAATTTTTTGCCTCATCAGGATTAAAATTAGTGCTGTACATTAACCTGACTGCATATTCGTCGGCTTCAAATTCTTTATCTTGCGAGTAACTGCTTTTGAGCAGGTTCGTCAGCATTTGTTTTGCCAGTGCGCCCAGGGTTCCGCCTTTTATCAGGATATTTGAAACTATCTGCGTTGAATAATCCGCCAGGATCTTATTCATTGGATGTTTGAATACAACGTGCATCATTTCGTGAGCCAGAACAAAAGCTAATTCATGTTTACTCTGATAGATTTGTTTGAAGAGTTTGTCCGTTACAAAAATTAATCCACCGGGCAAAGCAAAAGCATTGATGTCAGAATTGGCGATGATATAAAATTTAAACCTTCTTTTTTTATTAACAACTCTTTGATAAAGCTGCGCACCAATTTCATCAATAATATTTTGAAGGTCCTGGTTATTGAGAACTTTCATTTCTTTTTTCATGCTTAAAGCGAGCTCTTTGCCGACAGCCATTTCCGCCTTGATTGCTTCGTCTTCCGAACCAAAGGCTGATTTATAGTACCATTTGCTTTTTTTAATTGAAGAACCGACTTTTCTTCCCATTTCGTAGAAAAATTTTTCCATAGCTATCTATTTTTTCTTTTTCTCTATTTTTCAAATGTAAAAAAAATGAAACTTATAATCAAGACATTTCTGATTTGTGACAATCAACAGGATAATTGTCAAGATAGACATGTTCAGGAAAAAATAAAAAATAGCTTGCATTTTTAATGATTGCTTATTAGATTGGCTTTCAAAAAATAGAGTGAAATTTGCAATAACAACAGGAGAAAGGATTTGTGGGAAGATTAAAAAGCTTCATCATTTTATCGCGTCCATTAAATGTAATAATCGGGATGCTGTCAATTTTTATCGGCGCGTTTATCACCGGTACAATATCTCCATTGCTCAAAGTTTTATTTGCCTGTCTTTCAGGGGGATTAATTGCTGGAGGCGCTAATGTAATTAATGACTACTATGACATCGAAATAGATAAAATCAACAAACCGCACCGTCCCATTGCTGCTGGATTAATTACTCAAAAAGAGGGATTCACTTATTCACTCATACTCTATTTTGTTGGTATTTTTTTCGGTTGGCTGGTAAATTGGCAGGCATTGGCAGTTAGTATATTTTCTTCAGCGCTGCTCTTTTTATACAGCGCTAAATTAAAACGAACCGTTTTATGGGGAAATTTATCTGTTAGTCTGGTTACGGCGCTGGCGTTTATTTATGGTGGGATTGCAGTCAATCGGCTGAGCTACGCCATTATTCCCGCAGTGTTTTCTTTTGTTTATCATTTAGGGCGTGAGATTATAAAGGACGTGGAAGATGTGGAAGGTGATAAGGCTGATAATATTAATACATTCCCAATTAAATTCGGAGAAATTCCGGCGCTTAAATTGGCAACAATGGTATATCTCATCTTGATAATTTTTACAATAATACCTTATGTATTGAAAATATTTGGAGTATATTATTTAATCATTCTAATTGGTGTCGTTGATTTAGTGGTTATGTATGTATTATTTTCAATGTGGAAGAATTATCAATCTGGTCATTTATCACGATTGAGTATAATATTGAAACTGAACATGTTTGCCGGGTTAGTTGCAATATATCTGGGTAAGTTTTAATTGGAAAATGAATCATTAATATCCCAAAGCTTTATTGATCACTTTTTCCAGATCATTCCTCATAAAAGGCTTACGCAAAAAATAGACATCCTTGTCTTCTATTTTCGAACGGATGGCGGATTCTTTTTCAAATCCACTAATGGCAATAATTGGTATCCAGGGATTTTCATTTTTTATTTGTTGTATTAACTGTATCCCATTTACTTTTGGCATGCGGACATCAGTGATGACAAGATCGAATTTGTTTTTTTGAAATAGTTGAAATGCTTCTTCTCCATCAACAGCGGTCATGACTGTATAACCCACTTTTTCCAGGGCTTGATCCAAAATTATTCTGAAATCTTGTTCATCATCGACGACAAGAATATTAATTGGTGGGCTCATTTTACGAATTTTTTTTAATTCAGTTATTTGACCATTATTTTTTATTTCAGGTAAAATAGTCTTTTCTGAACCTTCCAGAATCACCTTAATTCTGGCTATAGAATTGATAATTATTCTTAAATGTATATCTTTATCTTTTTCAATTAAACGGGGATTATCTTTTAACCATTCTGCGGAACCGAGTATTATTGCCAAAGAATTATTAATTTCTTGAATGGAATGATAAGCAGTTTCCAATGATTCTGTGAGCAGAGTAATCCGTTCGTAAAGATTGTTTTTTTCGGTGGCACGCTTTTTCGATTTTTCCATCTTGCTCCCTTCTTTTTTTGTCATTAATAATATTTAAGCAAGACAATTAAATTAAACTTGACTTTGCTGTTATTCTTGTTTATAATTAAATATATTTTAATTGAATACAGACAAAATATTCTACTATTTGAAATAATAAAAAGTTTCTTCACGATAATCAACAATAAAACACTTGCAAAGAGGTAAAATATGAATATTGGAATTATTATCGGTCGTTATGGAGACATTGATGGAGTTTCATTAGAAACAAGTAAATGGATCAACATATTGCAAAAAATCGGACACAAAATTTTTATTTTGTCCGGCGCTTTTTCAAAATACATGAAAAATGGCATTCATCCAACTTTATATTCTCCCCTGTCATTTTATTCTCCTGAATGTGAATGGGAACAGAAAAGAGCATTTTACTATCCGGATGATGAACCTGATGAGTTAATTGAACACCTGGAACGTACGTCAGACGCTATTGCACTTCAAATATTCAAATGGATCATGGCGAATAAAATTGACATTATTTTGTCCGAAAATGCTTCAGCATTACCCTGCCATCTTTCAATGGGGATGGGAATTAAAAAACTTGTTGAACACACAGGAATAAAAACGATTTGTCATAACCACGATTTTTTCTGGGAACGTGGCGACCGATATAAATCGCCTCACAAAGAAATCCAACAAATTATCAAATCAACCTTCCCTTTGCAAAGTGATCACATTCGCCATGCTGTAATAAATTCCTACTCAAAAAATTATTTGAGGCAACATTTTAATATTGATTCCATTATCGTACCAAATGTGATGGATTTTGACAAACCGTATGGTCAGGTAGATGGTTATAATAATAATTTGCTCAAAGAATTAGGTTTGAAAACAACCGAAATACCACTATTACAAGTAACGCGTATTGTGAGAAGAAAAGGTATCGAAGTTGCTCTTGACTTAATCGACCGCTTAAATGATAAAAATATCAAATTGGTTATCACCGGTAGCTATGCTGATGATGAAAGGATTGGATATTATAAAAAATTGCTGTCCATCATCAATAAAAGAAAATTAAAAAACAGGGTGATTTTCGGACGAAAAAAAATTCACACTTATCGAGGCAAAACCCAATCGGGTGAAAAGATTTATTCAATATCAGATTCTTATGCTCACGCCACTTCCTGTACTTATTTTAGCATTTATGAGGGATTTGGAAACGCTTTTGTCGAATGTGTGCTTGCTAAAAAACCCATATTTGTCAATAATTATAAACCAGTATATTGGCCTGAAATTGGAAGCAAAGGTTTCCAAACTGTTATGATTGAAGATAATATTTTAACCGATGAGGCAGTTAAAAAAATTGATGAAATTATACACAAGCCCAAATTAGCGCGCGAGATTTCAGAATTTAACTTTGAACTTGGCAAAAAATATTTCTCCTATAATGTATTAGAACAAAAGTTGTTTTACTTATTCCATCATCTATAAAATATTTTCTTATTTTTCTTTATGTATTCAGTGATTCTTTGAGAAATCTGTGTTTTTTTTATAATTTAATTGCGGCTTTGTCGTGTCAGGATATAAATATGAGAAACAAAAGTTACATAGAATTAGAAAAACATCTTAAAAAGGAAAGTATCAATACCTGGTTCGATATGGGTTTATTGTTGGATCGCATTAGAGATTCCCGAAAACCCATATCCCACTTACCTGACAATTTTGAATCTTATAAATCACTACTCCACAATGGAATAGCCTTCATCACATTTGAATTCGGAATTAACGGCGTTACCATCGAAATAGCTAAATATTCTCAAGTATTTAGCAACTTAATTAAAAGAGTTACCAATATTGATCCTGTCATTTTTTGGATCGGCAGTGAATTTAATTTAAAACCGGATTCGATACCCGCAAATTTCAAATATTTTTATCTGAAAGAAGCAGGCGGATTTGATAAATGGGATGGCTACAACAGTTATTTTTTCACCAGGCTTGAAAGAGGAAGCATAGAGTATAATCAATTAGCAAAAAAAATCTGGAAACAAACAGTTGATTTGAGTCTTCGGTTGGGAAAATTTATTGCAGATAATAACATAAATCTTCTCATTTCTGTTAATGTTAATTCCAATCCAGGAAATGTTCCTCTTGCGTTCGCCATTGTTCTTGTTTCTGAAATCATGGGAATTCCTGTACTAAACAATAATCACGATTTTTATTGGGAAGACGGTAATCCACCCAATAAAAGAAAGAAGCCCGGGCTTCGTGATCATTTTTTTACAAATTGTCATCTCGGGGAGGTATTTTCTCTTATAGAAATGCTTTATCCCTGGGACAGTCCCTGCTGGTTTCAGGCAATGATAAATCCGTTACAAAAAGGGAAACTTATTAAAAAATATGGATTCAATCCAATGTCTGTAACTGATATCCCAACTTTTATTGACACTAATAAATTTAAGCCAATTTCAAGGGATCAAAAGAAAGAGATTCTCAAGCGGCTTCATTTCTTATTTGCAGGGTCCCAAGAAATTCTTCATTCAAAATCAATCTCTAAATTTATAAAATTGCTGAATTCCAAAAAGCAGTTTAAGGCACCTGTCATTTTAGGTTCATCGGAAAAAAATATAGTCAGCTTTAAAGGCGCAAATCTCATCATTCTTCAACCGACAAGAATTTTAAGAAGGAAGCAGATCGAACGAAATTTTAATTTAATAAATTCACTTTTTCTTAATTCAAAATTTAAAACGTTTGTTGAGCAAAATAAACAAATGTCACTCATTTTACTTATTTCTGGGCCGATCTCTACAGGACAGGAAGAATATTTCAAAGAACTAATTCAAGATTTTAAAATCTTGCTTAAAAACATACCGCGGGTTTTTCGTGAACGGATATTTTTAGCGCTTAAATTTGGCATAGCTTCAACGCCATATATGACTAATAGCGGTCTCAATCCAGTAGGTATCGAGGAAATTTACGCTGTTGCCGACCTTGTCGTTTTGCCGAGTAAATCAGAGGGCAGGGGACTGCCGATTATTGAAAGTTGTGCCAGCGGTACTCCGATTATTGTTAACCATTATGATCCTGAAATAGTATTTGATTTAGTTATCGGTGAAAATCTTGATAAATCAAAACGGCTTAAAGTATTTGAATTTCCCAAAAATAATTTGCACTTGCCAAAAAACCTTATTAATTTTTTTAATTTTCCTGAAAAATCAGCTAATATATTGCTGCAAAATCGAAAAAACGTCAAAAAACGATATAGTTTGGAAACGCTGGAGAAACATTTGAATAGATGTCTTTACATTCTTTGGAAACGCTCAAACCAACCGCAGGAGAAAAAATTATCAAAGGCTAAAGAAATATTTGAATATCATTACCGGGTTACTCGATACGATGAGTTGTTTAAACAAATAGTGTTGATAAATAATAGAAAATATTATCCGGGATTTTCTCCTGTTGAATTCATGATCATATTGAAATCGCTGATTGATCCCAGTTATTTTAGAATGGAAGAAAAGAAGCTAAAAGGCAGGTTAATGAATTTTGCACGCCAGTTAGTAACCGCGCACTCAAAATATAAAAAAATGGATAGTGAAATAAAACTCGATTTCTATAATTATGTTGATGCGCTGTTTGAATATTACGAAGGTGAAGACGAGATCAATATGGATCATTCATTAAGTTACCGGCACCGGCATACCAGGCATTATCCTTTTCGAAAACTTACCGAATATGAATTGTGCGGACTTATTGCCCACCTGTTCAGGGAACTGGTAAAAAATCCAGACATCATCCCGTTTAAAAAACGGGCAGTCAGCCTTTCTCAATATATTCATAGCAGCTTAATGATGCTGGGCGGTTACCGGGAATTAGCAATCGATGACAGCGATTATTTAGTTCAAGCGCTTAAATCGAACAAACCATTTGCCTGGTTTCCCGGGGAGAAGTGGCTTTTTGAAGTTGAAATTTTTGTATTAGAAACCCTGAAATTCCGGCTTGGTTTAAGCCCCGATGAAAAAATAACGCCTGAAAAACTTGCACAAACAAAAATCGACAATATTGGTAAAGTTTTTTTATTCGTGCGAGAAAAAACTATCGGTTCACCAATCTATTATCGCAATATTTTGATCTGGTTGAAAAAGTTAGCAAATTCTGAAATTCGAGCTGTGTATGAAGCCGGCTTGTTTCAGGTTGTAAAAACAGATGTAATTTCGGCGGGGACACATTTAGCCCAGCTTGGCAGCAGCGCAAAAAAAACATTATTGGAAATAAAAAAACAGTGTGGATTTATTGTTGCTGTCGATGAACAGAATTATTTAACATTAGACCTTGTTGACTTGCCTTCATTTCGGCTCGGAATCGCAAATCATCCGTTTTTAGTTCATTACCTGGAAATTAAAAAAAATGATGTTTTTATTCAATGGGTTCCCGCTGGAATGAGTCCTTGTTTAGCCTATCCAACACCGGTTCAAACCGCGAAGGATTTTTCTTTGTTTTTAAAAAGCAAACCATTTAATGATTGCATCCAACAATATGGTGAGAAAACAGTATTTCGAAAGCTTCGTGAAGATGCTGATAAATACAATTCACCAATTAAAGAAATTTTGAACGATTTTAATGTTACAAATTCACAGCAAAATGTAAATTACAAATTGAAATTTATTGAAACCAAAAAGCTGATCGGACTGCATGCAGACGGTTTACCATGGTCAGGTGTTTTGGTAAAAGTTCAATTAAAAGAGAAAGAAGACACAAATTCTAATTTTGAGTTTCATTCAGTTTTTACAAAAAGGACTGGCAAAACAGTATTAGATTTAATAAATGATTTCGAGAAAAAACACAACAAAAAGGTGGCGATCGCCTGGAACGGTGGCTATATGCTCAATGCTGAATTGGTCGGCAAATTAGGATTGCCTGAAAAGTATATTGGCAGCCCTTTGAGCCTCATCGTTAAAGATGGGACTGTAATTTCCCTGCCTTTATACAATAAGCCCGCTTTGATAATAAATAAAGATTTAACTATTTCCATTAAGCGAACTAATTTAAATGCTGGATTGAAAATTTCCGCAGCTGGCGGGGATTCATTAGAATTTACAGGTAGTGAGAAAAATTGTCTGGAACCAACAGGCTCTGCATTTTACGACCTGTTGTATCCAAATAAAAATATTTCGAGCAAAAATCGAATCATATATCGCTTTGCAGGAAACAGAATAATAGCCAAAATAAAATCGCAATATGACAATGTAACTATTTTACCAGTTGGCTTAACCGTATCTGTTCCTGCTGAAAAAAGATTAAAAGGATGGGACGTTGGGAAAAAAGTTGAGTTTTTGTTGCCAGGCTTGTCAGGTATTTTGCAAGCAGTGGAGGCAGGCCCCTTACTGATTGAGAATGGAAAAGTTGCTATCGACATGGTAAAAGAAGGTTGGAAAACAGATTTCTCAATTGCAACCCAGGCAGCCAGGGTTGATAAAAAGAATTTGAGAGGACCGAAAATAGCAGCGGGTATTACTTTTAGTAATCAATTGATAATCGTTGCCATCAATGGTCGCATCCGTGAAAGCGTTGGGACAACTCATCGCGAACTCGCCAAAATATTAATCAAACAAGGATGTATTCAGGCAATGGGATTTGATCCCGGCGGAAGTGTTACACTAATTGTAAATGGCGAACAATTAAATATAACCCCTTACAATCAGGATTATGAAAACAGCCCCTATTCATTACCACCACAACCAAGAAAAGTTGGGAGTGCAATTTTACTTACTTATAAGTAGATAGGCGTATATTTATTTTAAAAATTGTAAAGGAGTTATTATGCGAGCAGTGGTTCAAAGAGTTTCCAGTGGATCGGTTTCAATTGATGGAAAAGTAGTCGGGAAAATTGATGAAGGTTTAGTTATCCTGTTAGGTGTCAGAAATGGCGATACAGAAGCAGACGTAAAATTTTTGGCTGATAAATGCGTTAACCTTCGTATTTTTACTGATGAAAATGGCAAATTTAATTTATCGGCGCTGGATGTTAAGGGTGAATTACTTGCTGTTTCACAATTTACATTATATGGCAACACTCGTAAAGGAAGACGTCCGAGTTTTATCGAAGCTGCTCCACCGGAAATTTCAGAGCCACTTTATGAAAAATTTGTCGATTATTTGCGAGAGAGCGGTTTGAAAGTCGCAACTGGTGAATTTGGTGCAATGATGCTGGTGGAAATAAATAATGACGGTCCTGTCACAATAATCGTAGAAAGTAAGGAGACCAAATAAATATGAATAATTGTATTTTCTGTGACATTATCGAAGGAAAAATGAAGGCTGACGTTATTTTTAATTCGGAAACTGTAATCGCATTTAAAGACATCCGTCCGCAAGCGCCTGTTCATATTCTAATCATTCCGAAGAAACATATTCCAACCTTAAATGATATCAAACCTGAAGATAAAACTTTGATTGGAGAAATGTTTTTAGTCGCTCAGGAGATCGCTCAAAAATCGGGTCTATCGGAAAATGGCTATCGCACTGTTTTTAATTGTAATCGCGATGCCGGGCAGGCAGTCTATCACATTCATTTACATTTGTTGGGTGGACGCAGATTACATTGGCCCCCGGGCTAAACAAATTCTTTAAGGGTTAAAATGAGACTGTCATCAATACAAATTTACAGTAACATTTGCCATAAAACAGGTTTGCAGGCAAGCCGATCACAGCTTCCAGGATATTTTCTTCAACGGTTTTCTGGCGGATTTTCCCTTCAGATGCGCCACGGAAAAGCACGACGTGTGGCACGACAACGCCAACTTTGCCCTTAGCTTCGTAGGTGGTTTCAATCATGTGCGAAATAAACGCCCAGTCACCTTTGCTTTTTGGCGGAGTCCCGCGCCAGAAACGGTTGTACCTGTCCGAGGCTGCTTCTTCGGCGCCCCATTTGTCCAATGAAAATGGCGGATTGGCAACTACTGTATCAAATTTCATCAATCCATCGCCTTCTCTCAGTTTGGGATTGCGGATGGTATCCCCTCAACGGATAGAGGCATTATCCACGCTATATTATTACAAGTAAAGTCTTTGTTTTTTTTGCAAAAGTTTCTGGAAAGATGTACATATTTTAATTCATTGAAAAAGGATAAGGCAAAGGCTGAGGCTAAGAAAGGTTATAGGCTAAAAGATTTAGCAAATTT